>JAEEGL016540965.1_pt1 | contig 11708 bp, 8 predicted proteins | sample 9134231 | NCBI WGS metagenome assembly JAEEGL01 (sample SAMN16246548, study PRJNA631951) | gut metagenome | biome: gut microbiome; feature: rumen; material: fiber-attached | host: Bos | place: Iran: Karaj | collected 2018-10
CGACCGCCGGCCGTTCGACCCGGACCGCAGCATCATGCCGCATTCGGACGATATGGAGCGCATCTACGGGGGACTGGACAGGAAGCGCACGCTGGTCGTGGGCATGATCGATTACGGAACCTGCGCGATCGAAAACATCCGTCCCTGCGTCGAATGCTTCCTCGACGGCATCCGCGTGATCTTTAAGAAGCATCTGCGCGAACCGGCGCTGGCGTTCTGCGCGCAGCTGAAGGCGCTGGGCTATAAGGTCTTCGCGCAGCTGGTCTCGGTGACGAGCTACTCCGACGAGGAGATGCTCGACCTGGTGCGCCTCGCGAACGAGGTGAAGCCCTACGCGGTCTCGATGGTCGACACCTACGGGCTGATGCACCAGAATAACCTGCAGCACCTGATCGACATTCTGGACCGGAACCTGGATCCGGGCATTGCCCTCGGATACCACGGGCATAATAACTTCCAGATGGGCTATGCGAACTGCATCACGATGCTTTCCTACGACACGGAGCGGGACCTCCTGGTGGACGGCTCCATCTACGGCATGGGGAAGAGCGCGGGCAATGCCCCGATCGAACTGATCGCGATGTACATGAACGAGCGGCTCGGGAAGCGCTACGATATCAGCCAGCTTATGGAGGCGATCGACGCGAACATCACGAAGTTCTACCGCCCGGCGACCTGGGGATATAACCTGTTTTATTATCTGGCGGCGTCGAACGACTGCCACCCGAACTACGTCTCCTTCCTGATGGAGAAGCGCACGCTCTCGGTCCGGCAGATCGACGGGCTGCTGAAGCGCCTGCAGGGAGAGAAGAAACTGCTCTTCGATAAGGCTTACATCGAGGAGCTCTATAAGGATTATCAGACGAACGATATCAATGACGAGGCCGACAGGAAGCGGCTCCGCGCGGCGCTTTCCGGGCGGAAGATCCTGGTCCTCGGACCGGGCACGAGCATCCGCACCGAGAAGGAGCGCGTCGACGCGTACATCGCTGCGGAGCGGCCGACGGTCATTTCGATCAACATGATTCCGGAGGCCTGGGACACGGACTATATCTTCCTCTCGAATTCGAAGCGCTATGTGCAGCTGGCGACGCGGCTGCTCGAGGGCGGGCACCGGATCATCGCGACGTCGAACGTGACGCCGACCGCGGAGGGCGCATTCGAGTACGTGCTGAATTTCAGTTCATTGATGGACGCGGAAGCCGAGTTTATCGATAACTCGCTGATCATGCTGATCAAGGCACTGGCCGGGCTGGGAGTCAGGGGCGCGGCGTTCGCCGGCTTCGACGGCTACAGTGCGGAGGAGTCGAATTATTACAATGCCGAGCGGGAGTACGATTTCGTGAAAGCGAAGGCGGACGGGCTGAACGCCCGGATGCGGGCGTTCCTGGATGAGATGAAGGATGAGTTCGCAGCGGAGTTCGTGACGACATCAAGGTATGAGGCATGAGGAGCGGACATGAAAAAGTATGATCTGATCGTTTTCGATCTGGACGGAACATTGATGAAGACCGAAGACGGCGTGCTCGGCTCGGCGGTAAAGGCTATCGAAGAGCTGGGCTATGAAGCGCCTCCGTGGGAGCGGATGCTGAACTGGATCGGCCCGCCCATCCAGAAGAGCTTTCAGGAGGAGTTCGGTCTTACGACCGATGCCGCGCAGGAGATGACGCGGGTCTTTCGGAAATATTACGCGTCGGAAGGATGCCTGATCGCGGAGCCGTACGAGGGGATCTTCGATGTGCTGAGGGCTCTGCGGGCAGCCGGCGCGAAGACCGCGGTCGGCACGAATAAACGTGAAGACTATGCGAAGAAGATGCTGGAGCATTTCGGGCTCGCGCCGCTTTTCGACGTGATCCACGGACCGGACGACGCGGGCGTTCTGAAGAAGCCGGACCTGATCGTCATGTGTGCGGAAGAGTGCGGAGTGCCGCTGACGCGTACGCTTATGGTGGGCGATTCGGTCAGCGACTCGAACGGAGCGCGGATCGCCGGCGCGGACTTCCTGGGGCTGACGTACGGATACGGCTTTAAGAGCCGGGAAGAGGCCCTGGCCGAAGGGGCCGCGGCGTGTGCGGAAAGCACGGAGGAACTGAGGAAGCTTCTGCTGAGTATGTGAGACAGAACGCAGCATTGCGAAAAGATAAAGGAAGCGAACATGGAAATTAAAGTTGCGGGATACATCTCGGATTTTCTGGTAAAGCAGGGCGTGACGGACTGCTTCCTGGTCACGGGCGGCGGCGCCATGCATCTGAACGACGCGCTGGGCCATCAGGAAGGTCTGCACTGCGTATTCAATCATCACGAGCAGGCGAGTTCGATCGCCGCGGAAGGCTATGCGCGCCTGACCGGGCGGATCGCGGCGCTGTGCGTGACTTCGGGCCCCGGCGGCACGAACGCGATCACCGGCGTTATGGGCGCGTACCTGGACTCGATTCCGATGTTCGTGGTCTCGGGCCAGGTGAAGCGCGAGACGACGATTCACGCCTGCCCCGAACTGGGTCTGCGCCAGCTGGGCGATCAGGAGTTCGATATCGTCCCGTCGGTCTCGAACATGACGAAGTACGCGGTCCGGCTGCAGGATCCGGCGCGGACGGCCTATGAGATCGAGAAGGCATGGTATCTGGCGCTGCACGGGCGGCCGGGCCCGGTATGGATCGACGTTCCGCTGGACGTGCAGGGCGCGAGAATCGAGACGGAAGAACTGATCCATTTCGATCCGGAAGAGGAGATCGCCGCGGCGCGCTCGCTTGGAGATGAGGACCTGCTGGCTGAGTTCGGGGAGATTCCCGCCGTGTCGGACGAGACCGCGGACGCGGTCCTCGCGAAGATCCGTCAGGCGAAGGCGCCTCTGCTGCTGGCGGGCACGGGCATTCGGCTGGGCGGCGCCGAAGAGGAGCTGCTGAAGCTGCTGGACGTGCTGAAGATTCCGGTGGTCACAGCCTGGAATGCGAATGATACCGTGGCGGCGGATCATCCCTGCTTCGCGGGAATGCCCGGCACCGTGGGTACGCGGCCCGGGAACTTCGCGGTCCAGAACTGCGACCTGCTGGTCTCTCTGGGCTGCCGGCTGAATATCCGGATGATCGGCTATAATCATTTCGACTTCGCGAAGAATGCGGAGAAGATCATCGTGGATATCGACCCGAAGGAGCTGAAAAAGCCCACGATCCGGCCGGATATGCCGGTGTGGGCGGACGTAAAGGACTTTATCGGCGCGCTGCTCCGGGCGGCGGCCCGCCGCGTCGCGCAGGGATGCACCGGACTGGAGTGCTTCCCCGCGGGGGATCACAGAGACTGGCTGGCGTGGTGTAAGGATCTGGTCACGCGCTATCCCGCGGCGGATCCCGCGTACCGAAAGCCGGAGGGCGGCACGATCGACCCGTACATTTTCATGGATATGCTGTCGGATCATCTGCGCACGGATGACCGGATCATCTGCGGAAACGGCAGCGCCTGTGTGATCACGTTCCAGGCTCTGCGCGTGAAGCAGGGCCAGCGGATGTTCACGAACTCCGGCTGTGCGGCCATGGGCTACGGCTTCCCGGCCGCGGTCGGCGCCGCGGTCGCGGATCGGGCATATGCCGCGGCCTCGTCCGATGGGAGCCGTGCGGCGTCTTCGAAACGCATCGTCTGCATCGACGGCGACGGCAGCTTCATGATGAACCTGCAGGAACTCGCCACTGTGGCGCAGAACCGCCTGAATATTAAGATCATCCTGCTGAACAATAACGGCTATCATTCGATCCGCCAGACCCAGCGGAACCTGTTTCAGCCGCCATTTATCGGCATTGACCCGGCGAGCGGCGTGAGCTTCCCGGATTTCCGGATCCTCGCACAGGCGTTCGGCGTCGGGTACTTCCGGCTGGATACCGAGGCGAACTGCGGGCCGGTGCTCGAGGAGGCGCTGAACGGCGAGGGCCCCTGCATCATCGAGGCGGTCGTGGACCCGGAGCGGAATTTCCAGCCGAAATCGTCCTCGAAGGTCCTGCCCGACGGGCGGATCGTGTCGCCGTCGCTCGATGACATGGCGCCTTTCCTTCCGAGGGAGGAGTTTGAAGCAATTCGGTTTCTCAAGGACTGATCCGCCGGATCTCTGAAGGGGCGCGGACGGACGCGCGGGACAATGACATGAAAAACATCATCATCACCGGAGCCACCGGCGCGGTCGGCATGGCCCTGGTACGAAAATATCTGGAGAACGGCGACCGCGTGTTCGCGGTCCTGCACCAGGACTCGGCGCGGAATGACCGGCTGCCGGAGCATGAGCGCCTGGTTCGGGTATACTGTTCGATGGAGGAGTATGAAGTGCTCCCGGACCTGCTGAAGCTGGCGGGCGAGAACGACATGGCTTCGGGCGAGTTCATCACGGGCGACGTGTTTTATCACTTCGCCTGGGCGGGGACCAGCGGTCCGTCGCGCAATGACATGGACCTCCAGGCGCAGAACATTGCCCGCACGATGACTGCGGTGAGGGCTGCGTCCGGACTCGAGTGCCACACATTCATCGGCGCGGGCTCGCAGGCGGAGTACGGGCGCGTGGAAGGGGCATTGACCCCGGAGACGCCCTGCTTCCCGGAGAACGGCTACGGTATGGCGAAGCTGGCGGCCGGCCAGATGACGAGAAAGCGCTGCGAGGAGCTGGGAATCCGCCACATCTGGCCCCGGATCCTGAGCGTCTACGGACCGTATGACGGCGAACAGTCGATGGTCATGAGCGCGGCCAGAAGCTTTCTGGCGGGCGTTTCCCCGGACTTCACCGCCGGGGAGCAGCAGTGGGATTACCTGTTCGCGGAGGACGCGGCGGAGATCCTGTTCCGGCTCGCGGAGTCCGGCAGGGACGGACAGATCTATCCCGTCGGCAGCGGCGAGGCCAGACCGCTCGCGGATTACATCCGCATGATCGCGGCGGCTGCGGCCGAGGTGACCGGACAGATGACGGAGCCGCGGCTCGGCGCCCGGCCCTACGCGGAAAAGCAGGTCATGTACCTGAAGGCGGACGTATCCGCCATCGAGAGGGACCTCGGGCTCGTCCGGGGAGAAGGCTTCGGCACCGCGCCGGAGGAAGGCATTCGAAAGACCGTGCGCTGGTGTGCGGAACATCCGCTGCAGGCGCCCGCGTCAGCGGAAGGATCGCTGCCGCTGTAAGCATTGCCCGACAGGGCGGAAGAAAAGAGAAGCATCATGAAAAAGATCAGTGTGCTGATACCCTGCTATAACGAAGAGGAGAACGTCCGCGAGATCGCGCAGGCGCTGAAGGAGATGTTCGCGCGGGATCTTCCGCGGTACGACTACGACATTCTGTTCATCGACAACTGCTCGACGGACAGGACGCGCGTCTACCTGCGGCAGATGTGCGCGGAAGACCGGCGGATCAAGGCCATCTTCAACGCGCGGAACTTCGGACAGTTCAACTCGCCCTACCACGGCATCTGCCAGACCGACGGCGACTGCACGGTCTCGATGTGCTGCGACTTCCAGGATCCGGTCGAGCTGATACCGACCTTCGTAGCGAAGTGGGAGGAGGGCTATAAGATCGTCTCCGCGATCAAGACCTCTTCGAAGGAGAACCCGTTCATCTACGCGCTGCGCGGGATCTATTACAAGATGATCCGGAAGATGTCCGACGTCGAGATGATCGAGCAGTTCACAGGTTTCGGCCTGTATGACCGCGATTTCGTGAACATCCTGCGCGACCTGCACGACCCGATTCCGTTCATGCGCGGCGTCGTCGCGGAGTTCGGCTATAAGCGCTGCGAGGTGCCCTACGAGCAGCCGCAGCGGCGCGCGGGAAAGACGCATAATAATTTCTACACGCTCTATGACGCGACGATGCTGTCGGTCACGAGCTATACGAAGGTGGGCCTGCGCCTGGCTACGATGGTGGGCTTCCTGCTGGGACTCGCAAGTCTGGGCATCGCGATCTTCTACCTGGTCATGAAGCTGACGCACTGGTACAGCTTCAATGCCGGCATGGCCCCGATCGTCATCGGCATGTTCTTCCTGGGCGCGGTGCAGCTGTGCTTCATCGGGCTGATGGGAGAGTATGTGCTGAACATTAACCAGCGCGTGATGAACCGGCCGCTCGTGATCGAGGAGGAGCGGCTGAATTTCGGACCCGCACAGGACCGGACTCCGGCTCCTGAGGCGTCGGCCGCCCCGGCGGCCGTGTCTGCCCCGGCGGAAACCTTCCCTTCGGGAGAGCCCGCGGCGCCGGAAAGCGGTGACGGCGCATGAGCGCGCCGGCCGGAAACGGGGCCTGGGGCCCGGACGAGCCGCTGATCAGCGTCTGCATCTCGTCCTATAACTACGCGGACTACCTGATCCGCGCGCTCGAGGTCCTGAGGGATCAGAAGGACGACGCGGATTTTGAGGTCGTGATCTCGGACGACGCTTCGACCGACGATTCCGTGGCGCGGGCCGCGCAGTTCGCCGCGGAGAACCGCGACATGCGCATCCGCATCTTCGCAAATCCGGAGAACCGCGGGATCCTCGAGAACAAGTCGCGGCTGATCGATCACGCGCGCGGAAAGTACATCCTGTTCTGCGACTCGGACGACGAGCTGGCCCCGGAGGCGCTCTCGATCCTGAGCGGCGCGGCGCAGGCCTCGAACGCGGACTGTGTGGTCGGATATGTACAGGACGTGGACGCACAGGGGCGTGTGATTCAGGTCCAGGACTTTTCGCGGACGCCTTCGAAATGGATGGTGAGTCTGCTGCACGGTTCGCTGTACCGGAGGAAGATCATCGAACGGTACGGGCTGCGCTTCACACAGATGCCCGAGGACGCGGTCTTTAACCTGCAGTTCCACGAGCATTCGAAGCGCGTGGTCTTCGTGCGGAAGCCGGTCTACCGCTGGTTCGTGAACGATCAGTCCGAAGGCCGCCGGAAGAAAGTCCTGGAGGTGCCGCAGATCACCGAACGTTTCGGCCGCAACTGCCGGACGTTCCGCGAGACCGCAGACCGCGTGTCCTCCCGGGGAAAGCGCGGGACCGTCACGGGCACGGAGGCGCAGGAGATCGAGCTTGAGCTCATGAAGATCTACTACGGCGACCTGCTGATGGCGAACCTCTCGGTCCGGCCCGCGCAGCGCATGGCGGTCTATCGGAGCATGCGCGCGTCGATGCGCGCGGCGTTCCCGAACTACCTGCGGAACCCGAACCTGCGGTCGGAGCGGAGCATTGCCCGCGGGTACGCCGCGAAGATCCTGCGCTGGTGCGCGCGCTTCGAGCGACTCGGCGTGCTCGGCCCGGTGCTGCGCGTGTATTATCAGGTGCGGCGTTTCGTGTTTTTCGATCAATGAATATGAAGAGTCTGAAGATCTACACAGTTACATACGATCCCTGCGGGAAGCTTCCGTCGAAGGACTACGTCCCGATCGTGGCCGGTGCGGCCGGACGGGACCTTTCGGGCTTCCGCGGCCGCAGAAAGACCGCGGAGGGAGTGAGCGTTCCGCGTTATGTGTTTGATAACGACGGCGAGAACATCTCCGCGGAAAACCCGACGTACTCGGAGTTTACCGCGCTCTACTGGATGTGGAAGCACGCGGAGGAGGAGATCGTCGGCGAGGCGCACTACCGCCGCTTCTTCGTGAAGATGAGCACGCCGGAGTATCTGCTCGCGGCGTTCGTCCGCGATCCCGCGGCACGCGAACGGCTGGCGCTGCGCCGGGCGGTGCGGCGCGCAGACATTGCCCGCGTGTTCGCGAAAGGCTATAACTGTATCCTTCCGAGGAAGACCGGACGTTTTCCCGCGGGCCTCTATAACCAGTACGCGCACTGCGGGGACCCGTATCTGCTCGATGCGTCGAGGGAGATCGTCGCGGAGCGCTTCCCGGCGTATCTGCGCACGTTCGATCGCGTTATGAAGTCCGAGGACTACTACCTGAAGTGCATCTTCATCATGCCGCGGGAACTGTTCCGCGAGTACATGAACTGGATGTTCACGGTCTTCGGCGCGCTCGCGGAGCGCTTCGGGATGCACGGAGAGCGCGAGCTGGCGTTTCTGGGCGAGCGCCTGATGAACGTCTGGATGGAGCAGGCGCAGGCCGACGGACGGCTGCGCCCGTACGAGATGTATTACTATAACACCGAGATCGATCCGCTCGGCGCGCTGAAGAGCGGCCGGGACACGGAACTCTGCATTCCGTCGCGGATCGCGAAGTATCTGGGAATCATCAGCAGGAAGCTGGGGAGATGACATGAGAGAACTGAAACTGGAAGAGATCCAGCAGGCGTCGCTGGCGATTCTCGACGAGATCGACCGGATCTGCGCGAAGCAGCACCTGACCTATTATCTGGCCTACGGGACGCTGATCGGCGCGGTCCGCCATCAGGGCTTCATCCCGTGGGACGACGACCTGGACATCATGATGCCGCGCGCGGACTACGAAAAGCTCCGCCGGTATTTTAAGAAAAAGTACGAGGGAAAGCTGAAGCTCTGCACCCGCGCGGACACCGACCGCTATATCTACGGGATCTACCGCGTCGTCGATCCCTCCTATGTGTTCGAGAACACGAACGAGTACGAGCTGGGCTACGACGGCGGCGCGTTCATCGATATCTACCCGCTGGACGCTTTCGGCGGGGAAGGGCCGGAGGAAGAGAAGCGTGCGGCGAAGGTCTTTTGGAAGATCAATGCCATGAACCAGGTCTACGGTTCCTGGATGAAGCCCGGCGCGAAGACGAAGCTCTGGCGGAAACCGGTGAAATATCTGTGCTGGCTGTACGTGAAGCTGTTTAAGGGCGGAAAGAAGTACTGCCGCAGGATCGACCGGGATTTCCGCGACATCATCGAGGAGGAGTTCTCTCCCGACGACGCTTACGTGGGCGTCGTCGCCTGGGATGACCGCGTGGTCCGCTACCGCAGGGAGTGGTTCGAAGAGACCGCGCGCCTTCCGTTCGCGGGCCGGGAATTCTCGGTGCCCGCGGACTGGGACGATGTACTGAAGACCTATTACGGGGATTACATGGCATTGCCCCCGGAGAAGGACCGGCACCCGCAGCACGACTACCGGCTGTACGCGAAAGACTGAACCCGCGCCGCGAAGCGCGCATAAGACATGGCACTTTTGGAGACACTGAAAAACCGAATAGGCGGAACGGACCGCAGCCTGAAGGCGGGCCTCGGCTACACGGTCGGGAACATGCTCGTGCGGGGCATCAGTTTTCTGACCCTGCCGATCTTCTCGCGGCTGATGACCGAGCACGAGTTCGGCGTGTTCAATGTCTTCCTGTCCTACGAAGCCGTGCTCTTCGTGGTCGTCGGGCTGGCGCTGCACTCGTCGGTGAAGAGCGCGAATTACGAGTTCCCCGGGGAGATCGACGAGTACACATCCTCGGTCTCGATCATCTACTGGATCGGCTTCGGGGTGCTGTTCGCGGCGGCGGCCGCGTTCGGTCGGCTGCTGACCGGGCCGCTCGGGATCCCTTATCCCGCGATACTGATGCTGGTGTGCTTCAGCTTCGGCTCGGCTGTGGTGACGCTGTACAATGAACGCCTGAGCCTGAACTACTCCTACGTCCGCTACATGGTCGTCGCGCTGATCAATTCGCTCGGCAGCGTCGGCCTGTCGCTCCTGCTGATGGTCACGGTGTTCTCGGAGCACCGCGACATGGGACGGATCGTCGGCGCGTCGGCGGTGTTCCTGGCGCTCGGCGTTGCGATCATGTTCGGCTTTTACCGGAAGGCGCGTCCGCGCCCGGTCCGCGCGTACTGGCGCTTCGGCGTGAAGTATTCGTCGCCGATCATCCCTCACGGGCTCTCGCAGGTGCTGCTGGGGCAGTGCGACCGCGTGATGATAAAATCGATGGTGAGTTTTTCCGCCGCGGGCATTTACAGCCTGGCCGGGAACATCAACCTCATTCTGACCGTGATCGCGGCCTCGGTCGACGCGGCCTGGTCCGCCTGGTTCTTCGAGCAGATGAACGGGGGAAAGATCGCCGCGATCAAACACCGGGCGAAGAACTTCGCGCTGGTCTTCACGATCCTGACCGTGGGACTGATGGCGATCTCGCCCGAGCTCGTGTATTTCTTCGGCGGCGCCCGCTATGACGCCGCGCGCTACGTCGCGGTGCCGCTGATCCTCGACGCGTTCGTGCTGTTCCTGTACAACATCGTGATCGCGAGCGAGTATTATCTGAAAAAGACCCGCTTCATCATGCTGGGAACGCTGATCGCGGCGGGGATCAATATCGTGCTGAACTACGTCTTCATCCTGCGGTTCGGCTACGTCGCCGCGGCTTACACGACGCTGTTTTCGTACCTGTGCTACCTCGCGCTGCATGTGGGACTCTCGAGAAAATTCCTTGGGACCTTCGTGCTGGACCCGGGCTGGATCATAGGGACGTTCGCGGTGTGCGCTGCGAGCGGGGCGTTCTTCCTCGGGTATACGCACCATATCGTGATCCGGTATGTGTTCTGCCTGGTCGTGGTGATCATCGTGGGGCTGGCGCTGATGCGGAGAAGAAAGGGCAGAGAAGAGGCTTCTGCTTCATAAAAAAGGATGTGCAATGCTTATGCCGCGCGAACATCGGCAGACGGCCGCAGAGGCGGGAGCATGCCCGGCGGCGCGGAGCACTGTTTGAGCGCGCATTGCACAACGGAGTTATTTACAAACAATGCGCGCGAGTTTGCGGGAGCGCTGCCGAAATAAGGTGCGGACCGCCGACCGGCCGGCAAACGGTTCGCGCGGCATATCATGGCACAGAGTATTTTATAAGGAGAGCGATATGCAGGGACTTATCCTCGCAGCCGGCATGGGAAAACGGCTGAAGGAACTCACCCAAAACAACACGAAGTGCATGGTCGACGTCTGCGGCACTCCGCTCATCGACCGCACCATGCGCCAGCTCGACGCGCTCGGACTCACGCGCATCGTGATCGTGGTCGGCTACGAAGGGCAGAAGCTGATCGACCATATCGGCACGCTGGATCTGATAACACCTGTTATTTATGTCGATAACCCGATCTACGACCGCACGAACAATATTTATTCGCTCCTTCTCGCGAAGGAACAGCTCATCGAGGACGACACGCTGCTTCTCGAGTCCGACATCATCTTCGAGGACCGGATCCTGCGCGATCTCCTCGACGATCCGCGCCCTTCGCTCGCGCTGGTCGACGCCTACGAGAGCTGGATGGACGGGACCTGCGTGACACTGGACGAAGAGGATAAGATCACCTCGTTCGTCTCGAAGGCCGATTTCGACTGGTCGAAGGCGGACCGCTATTATAAGACCGTGAACATTTACAAGTTCAGCCGCGAGTTCTCGCAGACGAGCTACGTGCCCTTCATGAGCGCGTACGTCGAGACGATGGGCATGAACCAGTATTACGAGCAGGTCCTGAAGGTCATCGCGCTGCTGGGAGACGGCTCGATCCGCGCGAAGCGCCTTTCGGGCGAGCGTTGGTACGAGATCGACGACGCGGCCGACCTCGACATCGCCGAGTCGATGTTTGATGACGACGAGGGACGTCTCTCGCGGATCATGGCGCGCTACGGCGGCTACTGGCGCTACCCGAAACTGCTCGATTTCTGCTATCTCGTGAACCCTTATTATCCGCATGCGCGGGTCGTGAACGAGCTGCAGGCGAACTTCCCGATGCTGCTGACGCAGTATCCTTCCGGCATGAAGGTGAACAGCCTGCTCGCCGCGAAGAACTTCGGGGTGCGCCCGGAGCATATCCTGGTCGGAAACGGCGCGGCAGA
>JAEEGL010049809.1_pt1 | contig 11707 bp, 11 predicted proteins | sample 9134231 | NCBI WGS metagenome assembly JAEEGL01 (sample SAMN16246548, study PRJNA631951) | gut metagenome | biome: gut microbiome; feature: rumen; material: fiber-attached | host: Bos | place: Iran: Karaj | collected 2018-10
CTATGCCCTCCTTGCAACGCCTAAGGTTTCGGTGATCATTCCCAACAAGGACCACAGGGCAGATCTTGAACGCTGCATAAACTCCATAACCGAGCGCTCCACTTATCCCGATTATGAGATCGTTGTTGTGGAGAACAACAGCGAGACCGAAGAGATCCGCGAATACTACGACGAACTCAAAAAAGATGCCCGCATCAAAGTGGTTGAGTTCAAAGGCGAATTTAATTATTCCGCCGTCAATAATCTGGGTGTAAGAGAAAGCACGGGAGAGTACGTTATCCTTCTTAATAACGATACGGAAGTCATCACCTACTCCTGGATCGAGGAACTGCTCATGTATGCGCAGCGTCCCGATGTGGGAGCCGTGGGAGCCAAGCTTCTTTATCCCGACAGGACCATACAGCATGCGGGTGTGGTACTTGGTCTCGGAGCCCACAGGGCAGCAGGCCATATCATGGCTCTTCAGAACTATGAAAGCGTTGGATACATGGGCAAGCTCTGTTACGCCCAGAATATTTCTGCCGTTACCGGAGCCTGCCTCATGGTATCGAGGAAAAAGTACGACGAGGTGGGAGGCCTTAACGAAGACCTTAAGATCTGCCTTAATGACGTGGATCTTTGCCTTAAACTCAGAGAAAAGGGATACCTTAACATATTTACGCCCTTCAGCGAGCTTTTCCACTATGAGTCCCAGTCCCGGGGACTTGACAATGACCCTGCCAAGGCTGCCCGCTACGACAGTGAGGTCGCGGTCTTCAAAAAGCGCTGGCAGGCCGTACTGGATGCAGGAGACCCTTACTATAATCCCAATGTTTCCCTGGATCACAATGATTACACCATAAAGCCTCTGGAGAATTCTTAAGCCCCATCTTAAGAAAACCTTAAATTGATTTAACCAATCTTTGGGTATAGGATAAGAATGGTTTGTTTTAGAGATTTAAGGCTTTATTTTGGAGGATTTTATGGCTGCAATGCAGAAAAAGAAAAAGAACCCCATAGGCAAGATCATCCTGTTTATCGTAGAACTTTTGCTTCTTGCCGGACTTCTTGTGGTTCTTTGGGTAGTACTTAAAGCTACCGATGAGAATGAGGGTGTGGACCGTATCACCATCTCGGAAGATGTTATCAGAGTCGAGATGAATGAGACCGTTCAGGAGAATGAGACCATGAAGGGCTATCGGAACATAGCACTTTTCGGTGTAGACTCCAGAGCGGGATATCTTAAGACCAATACACGTTCCGACTCCATCATGATCGCTTCCGTAAACCTTGAGACCAAGGAAGTCAAGCTTGTATCCGTATACAGAGATACCTACCTTGATGTTCAGAAGCAGAGCGGCGAATACTACTTTAATAAATGTAACAGTGCCTACGCATTCGGCGGAGCCGAGCAGGCAATCAGGATGTTGAACAAGAACCTGGATATGGACATCACGGACTTTGTTACCATCGGTTTTGAAGGTCTTCGTGATGTTATCGATGCTCTCGGCGGTGTTTACATCGAGGTTGACGATGCGGAGATCAAACACATAAACAACTACCAGCGTGACATGGTAGAGGAACTTGAGTCTGTTACCGAATATACACCCGTTACCGAGACCGGATATCAGCTTTTAAACGGACTTCAGGCTACAGCTTACTGCCGTATCCGTTACACCGCAGGCTCCGATTTCAAGCGTACCGAAAGACAGCGTGAAGTCTTAAAGGCTTGTCTTGATACAGCAAAGACCGCAAGCCCTTCAGCACTTTTAAAGATCTGTAACAACGTATTCAGCGAAGTATACACTTCTCTGGACCTTCAGGAGATCTTAGACCTTCTCGGAGGCATTACCGAGTACAACATTGTTGACGAAGGCGGATTCCCCCGCAAGACAGATCTTAAGACCGGTAAATTCGGTTCCGCAGGTGACTGCATCATGCCCATCGCTCTTGAGGACAGTGTGGCATGGCTTCACGAATTCCTTTTCGGCGAGAAGAATTACCAGGTTTCCGATGTTGTTGCCTCATACGGTCAGTATGTTCGTGATTTTGTGGCTGCAAACTCCAAAACGGTTGAATCCTCCGATGATTTCCCCACGGAATGATGGGACAATAAATACGACTTCGAAAGGGACCGGGGTTTTCCGCGGTCCCTTCGCTATATAGGAGAGAATATGTCAATAGATCTGATCATCATGACTTACAAACCCGACAAGACCTTTCTTCGCCAGGTGGAAGAAATGGTTTCCCAGACTGTCCCTGTGGATCGGGTGATCATCTTTAACAAGGAAGAGAAATATTTCGATCGCCTTCTTTTTACCACCAAATTCATGGATGAGCACAAGAATCTGGAGGTGCATCACCAGTCCGCCAGAGAGTACGACTGCGGCAAAAGCAGAAATATGGCCGCAAAGCTGTCTTCGGCGGATTACATCATCTTTATGGATCAGGGAGTAATCCCTCAGGTGAAGGACCTTATAAGCGAACTTCAGAAACCTTTTCTTAAGGACGATAAGGTCTGCATGTCCTATGCAAGGCTGATCCCCGAAGGAGAACTGGGAGAGGGTGAAAAGCACATCTACAGCCATTTCTTTTCCGAAGAATCCGTCATAAAGTCTTCAAAAGATGAGGAGACCATGGGCTGGAAAGCCTACTTTGCCTCCAATGCCTGCGCAATGTATAAAAGGGATACTTTCAGCGAACTGGGCGGTTTTCTGAATCATGTTATCTGCAACGAAGACATGCTTTTTGCTGCCAAGGCCATCAAGGAAGGATATAAGGTAGCCTATGTTTCCGAAGCGGTTGCCATAAAGAACTCTTCCGGCAATGAGGGAACCCCCTTCGGCTTTTCCTTTGATTTTGCGGTCTCCCTGGTGAAACACCCGGAACTTTTCAATGTTGAAGAGATTTTTGCCGAGCTTAAACGGTGCACAAAGAATGCTCTTGCGGCATCCAAAAGATCCGATTCCCTTACGGCACGCAAGTTTAAATCCGTGGCATCGGAAAGGATAAAGGGCTTCAAAAAGGGAAGAGCCTTCAGGCATCTTAACAGGAGTAAGCTCCATAAGCTTTCGGCAAACCGCGAGTACTGGCGGGCCGACGAACTCCTGCGGGACAGGAGCGCCGTGGATTCAAGACAGGGTTACGGCCGCAGCGAAGAAGAAATGAAGATGCTTCAGGGTAACAAGATAAAAACTCATAAGTGGGAATAGGATTTCATAATTTTTATATTTTTTGAACACAATTACGTCACAATTTGATCTTATGATGTACCCATAAAAGATAAAGAGCATCGGACGAGGGTCCGGTCTTACATATCAACAATATGGGAGGTAACATACCATGGACGAAGAAAAATACACGTACAATGAGAACACATATACCCAAAGAAATTACGGCGACGGCAATCCGGCTGTCAATCCTTACGCCACCGTTCAGCCCGTTAAGGTAAAGAAACCGAAAAAGCAGCATAAGTTCTTTAAAAAGGCCATGGCTGCAATCTGTCTGGGAGGACTTTTCGGAAGCTGTGCCGCAGGTGCTTTTTACGGCATTACGGAACTGGCGGGCAATCCTTATTCCATAGTCTCAAACAAGGACGGCAGCTCTTCCGAAGTTGAGGAACTGAAGCAGACCGTTTCAAGCCTCGAGACCGCACTCCTTAAGAATAATAACGAGAACGTGGACGTTCAGAGAGCCACCATGGTGGCAACTGACGTTACCGATGTTGTAGACAAGGTCATGCCTTCAATGGTAGCCGTTACCAATCAGTATGAAGCCATCACCAATTACTGGGGACGCAGCTACGTACAGGATGCTGAAGCCAGCGGATCAGGCATCATCGTAGGCGAGAGCGACACCGAGTTCTTTATCGCCACCAACCATCACGTTATCGATTCCGCCAAGACCCTTACGGTGCAGTTCGTTGACGGCACCACCGCTTCGGCCTACGTTAAGGGTTCCGATGCCGACATAGATATAGCAGTCATCGCAGTAAAGAAAGCGGATCTTTCCGCAGCCACCATCAAGGCGGTGACAGTTGCTGAAATGGGTGATTCCGACAGCCTTAATATCGGTGAACCTGCCATTGCCATCGGTAATGCTCTCGGTTACGGTCAGTCCGTTACCACAGGTGTCATCAGCGCGGTAAACCGTAAGATCGAAGATTCCGAGTACTCTGCAGATGGTCTTATCCAGACCAGTGCAGCCATCAACCCCGGTAACTCCGGCGGTGCACTCTTAAATACCTTCGGTCAGGTCATCGGTATCAACTCTTCAAAGATCGGCGGTTCCACCATCGAAGGAATGGGCTTTGCAATCCCCATCAATGCCGTTAAGGACCTGATCTCCGAATACTCTTTAAGGGAGACCAAAGAAAGAGTCAGCGAGGAAAACCGCGGATATCTCGGCATCGAAGGTACCTATGACGATTATTCCACCATGGGATATCCCAAGGGAGCCTTTGTTGTGAAGGTTACCGAAGGTTCCGCAGCGGAAGCCGCAGGCATCTATTTCGGTGACACCATCACCAAGTTTGACGGCCAGACGGTAACAGGCTTTGAAGGACTCAGAGATATCATGAGTTACTACAAAGTGGGCGATACGGTTGATGTTACTCTTCAGAGGAACGTTAACGGTAAGTTCGAAGAGATAACGGTTTCCGTTACCCTAGGCAAGCGCCCCGCAGCCGAAGACTGATACATAAAACAGCTTATATCACATTAATCTTACATCTCTCACCCAAGGAACCTACCCGGTATAAAAGTACCGGGCAGGTTCTTTTTGATTTGTAATAAATAGGTTGAAAAACAGGCAGAATGAATTTATAATACTCTGTGGTTTTTATGCACTAATATATGTGTTCGGGAGCGAAGATCAAATTCGCTCTTACGAAAGGAGTTTCATATGAAATGGAATAACAAATGGATCCGTGCTGCCATTCCCGCACTTTTACTTCACTGCAGCATCGGTACCGTATACTGCTGGTCAACCTTTTCACAGGAGATCGCGGACTATGTCGGTGCCACCAAGTCAGCTACGGAATGGGCATTCTCCCTGGCTATCTTCTTCCTGGGTATGTCCGCAGCATTTCTTGGCGATGTGGTAGAGAAGGATATTCACAAATCCTCCCTCATCGCGACCATCTGCTTTACTGCCGGCATGGTAGGAACAGGATTTGCCATCATGCTCAAATCCCTTCCTCTTATCTTTATCTGTTACGGTTGTGTAATGGGTATCGGTCTCGGAACCGGATATCTTTCACCCGTTAAGACCCTTATGCTTTGGTTCAAGGACCGCAAAGGTCTTGCCACAGGTCTTGCGGTTGCGGGCTTTGGTCTTGCCAAGGCTATCGCCAGCCCCATCATGCAGAAGATCCTTAAGGCATTTGACAACAACCCCGCTCCCATGTTCTTTATCATGGGTGGTATCTACTGTGTAATGATGTTTGTGGGACACCTTCTTTTGAGAAAGCCCGCAGATTGGGTTGAGAGCCATGAAAAGGGCGGTATCGGTGAGTTCTTCAAGACTCTCGGAAGCAACTTTAAGACAGCTTTCGGAAACAAGACCTTTATCGGTATCTGGCTTATGTTCTATATTAACATTGCCTGCGGTCTTGCACTTATCTCCCAGGAGAAGATGATCTTCAAGGCTATCGGTCTTTCCGTAGAAGTTGCGGCTGCTCTTGCCAGCGTTACCGCAATTGCCAACGCTGCGGGCCGTCTCGGTTTCTCCGCATGGGCAGATACCTTCAAGGATCGTAACACCATTTACAAGCTTATCTTCATCCTTTCCATCGCATTTACCGGAGCCACCATCGTTACCAAGGGTATCGTAAACGGTGCCGCAGTGCCTGTACTTGCTATCCTTTGCGTAGCTCTCCTTATCATGGTCAATGCAGGATACGGCGGAGGATTTTCAAATGTTCCCACCCTTCTTTCCGATCACTTCGGCATGAAGTCCATTTCAGCGGTTCACGGCATGTGCTTATCCGCATGGGCTATCGCCGGACTTACCGGTAACCAGGTAGCAACCCTTATCGTTAACAAGGTTGGCGAGTTCAAGGAGATCACTCTTTCAAACGGATCCACCGCAATGGTTAACCCCGAAGGCTACCAGACCGTGCTTTATCTTACCTGCGCGCTTTATGCCGTAGCTCTCATCATTTCCTTTGTGATGATCCCCAGGGTCAATAACAAGGAAAAGAAAAACTAAAGCATCAATATAAGTAAAGGACCCGTTGCCGTTCGCGGATTTCCGCGGACGGCAAGCCGGGTATAACAGAAAAATATGGATAATTACGATGAAAAGCTTGATGGTGTTGTGGGAGGCGAAGCTGATATCTTCAACAACGAAGTCAGGCTTTTTTTAAAGGTTTTTGCAATAACGTTCATAATTTGTGCCCTCATTGCCTCAGGCTGGTGGTACGGCAGTGAAAACAAGTCCGCCATTTCGAAGGGTAAGTTTTTTACTTCAAAGCGTGAGGAGGTTACCGAGACCTTTGCGGCAGTAAAGGCTTCCCACGATAAGATCGTCGAGTGGAACAAACTCTATGATGAAGGCAGGTACGACGAACTCGAAACTGTAGTGAATGAAAATCGTGACGGATACAGCTACTACTGGAAGCACTATGAATTAATTTCCATGATCACAGATCTTAACAATACGGATGAGATCCTGGAGCGACTGGCCGAAGGAAAGGGAACAACCTACAGATACACCAATCTGCTGTATACCCTTGTGAAGGTGCGTTACTCCCTTACGGATAAGAATTCAAGCCTCGACAGCGAAGAAAAGACCGTTCTTACGGACCTGATGGGAGACAGAGAGGCCCGGTCCCTTGCGGCCATTCCCATGTCCGCTGAGGACTTTGATGCCCTGTATGCAAAAGCAACCGCGGAAGGATATATGTCCTATTCGGTGATCAGCAATTATGCGGAAGAAAGGTGGGCTGAGTGATGGTCAACAGACGAAATATAAGGATAGCCGCTTCCGTCATAACGGTGATCTTTCTTATTGCCCTTGTGCTTCTTTTTGCCTACTCGGACGATATTTCTTATAAGGTATACAAGCAGAAGAGCTACGATAACACCGTACTTTACATTTCCGATATCCAGGAAGCCATTGCGGAGGAAAATTTTCTTGAGGTGTCAAGGATCGCCTACGGTCACGATATAAGTTTAAGCTGGAATGAGGATACGGAAAATTTCAGATATGCGGTCTATGCCTCGAACAGTTATGCCGATCTTTTTTCTTATGTAATGAGGATAGCGGCAAGCGACAGCTTCACCTATTCAAGCTACACACCTACTTCCATGGCGGACAACCTTCGGCAACTGTTTAAGTATTCTGACGAAGGCAGGAACAGAAACCCGGAATATGCCCATTTCTTCGACGCCATGGAGAAGTCTGCGGCATATATGCTGAGGACCTGGCTTTACATCCTTGATGATGTGGATACCCTCAAGGGATACTCCGAGGGTCAGTTAAAAGTTTTGATGGAGGAGGCCTACGATGAAGCAGCAAAGAGATAAAAATGTAAGCAAACTCGCGGTCTTTCTCGGGATCATCTGGGGCGTGATGCTGGTTTGCTTTACGGGTCTGTATTATAAGATAACCCACTACGACAGAAGTCCCTACGTTGGCAAGCCTTCCTATCTTGCATCCGAGGTCATCGCCGAAGAATACGGCGGGCTGTATGAACGCGTGGACAGTCTTATTCGAAACGGTATGGACCCCGAGGAACATCCCGAATACGATGAACTCGTGGCACTTCACGACTATGTGGAGAACTGTGCTTTTTACGTGATGTACAGTGTAAACGGCGTGGAAGATAAAAAAGCAAAATATATGGATGCCCTGAAGGAAGCACGGAGCCGGATGGGAGACCTTGAATTTGCCGCAGATGAGATAACACATCTTCTGTGCAAATAATAAAGAAGACCGCTTGGTTTACAAGCGGTCTTTGTGTTTGCGGGTTTGTTCCGTAAAAAACCTGCGGTCGGGATCAGGCCTGTGCCGAGATCCTGGGTACCGGAGCATCGGTCCTAAGCTCTATGACGGGGCCTCCGGTGCCGTTTATGTATTCGGCGGTGATGGTCACCTTGCCGATGTTCTTATCCTTGGGTATCTCATACATGATATCCAGCATGAATTCCTCGATGATGGCCCGAAGGGCTCTTGCCCCCGTGTCACGCTCCATGGCCTTTTCCGCAATGGCGGAAAGAGCATCGTCCGAAAACTCAAGCTTTACTTCGTCAAGTTCCAGCAGCTTCTGGTACTGTTTAAGGATGGCATTCTTGGGCTCCTTAAGGATCTGTACCAGCATATCCTTGTCAAGGATCTCCATGGGACACAGAACAGGGAGACGTCCCACAAACTCGGGGATCATGCCGAATTTCTTGATATCCTCCACGGTAACATGGCTCAGGATATTCTTTTCTTTATCCCATTTGTCTTTAAGCTCGGCATTGAATCCGATGGAGGTTTTCTTGTTGAGTCTCTGCTTGACGATCTCTTCAAGATCGGGGAAAGCACCGCCGCAGATAAAAAGTATATTTCTTGTGTTGACCGTGGCAAGGGGAACCATTGCATTCTTGGAATTTGCCCCCACGGGTACTTCGACCTCGGAGCCCTCCAGGAGCTTGAGCATTCCCTGCTGTACGGATTCGCCGCTTACGTCACGGGAGGTGGTCTCTTTCTTTTTCGCGATCTTGTCTATCTCATCGATGAAGATGATGCCTCGCTCCGCACGCTCCACATCATTGTCGGCGGCAGCCAGGAGCTTGCTCACTACGGATTCGATATCGTCGCCGATGTAGCCGGCTTCTGTAAGGGAGGTGGCATCGGCAATGGCAAGGGGCACATCCAGAAGTTTGGCCAGGGTCTTAACAAGGTAGGTCTTACCGGAACCTGTGGGACCGATCATCAGGATGTTGGATTTTTCAATCTCGATCTCATCCATGGTGCCGGTGGCAACTCTTTTATAGTGGTTGTATACGGCAACGGAGATGATCTTCTTGGCCTGTTCCTGACCGATGACATATTCATCAAGCTTTTCCTTGATCTTGTGGGGAGGGAGCACATTCTTGAGGTCAATGGGCTCAAGGGGCTTTTTCTTTTTCTTTGGTTTGCTCCGTCCGGGGAAGCCTTCCTGAAGGTCAGCAAGATTTAAGAAACTTATATTGGGGAAACCTCCGGCATAGTAACGGCGGGGACCTTTTTGGTCTTTGTCGTCGCTTTCGGTCTCATCGTCATCGGAACCTTCCGAAGCGGTATTTTCTTTGTTTGGTTCTACTTCGCGGTATCTGTTGTCGTCGGACTCCTCCCCGGATTTTTGTGATACGGCGCCGGCAGGGTCTGTCGGAGCACCGAAGGGAGGCATGCCCTCAGTGGGAAACATACCGGGATTAAGCTTCGAAGCTATATTCATGCTCTCAGCCATGTCTATGGTCTTTTGCAGGCAGTCGGGGCACACGCACATGTTGCCGGGGAGCTTTATGAGGGTTCCCGCTTTGCTTTCGGGGCGTCTGCAGACCACGCATATATTTTCAAAATCTTCGCTCATGGGATCTGTTACCTTTCTTTGGCACCTTTATGGTGATTTTCATTATATAAGAAGAAAAGATCCGAAACAAGAAAAAATGCATAAACAAAATTATAATAATTGCTAAACTACGGGGGATATGGTAACATTTTTCTGTCGCAGAGGTGCCCTGCGGGAACCTGTGGCGAACAGACATTAAATAAACCCGGAGGTCTTATATATGAAGGAATATGCTCCCGTTAAGGAAGGAAAAGTCCGCGAGATATATGATGTGGGCGAGAATCTCATTCTTGTTGCCACGGACAGGATAAGCTGCTTTGACGTTATCCTTAAGAACACAGTTACCGATAAAGGACGGGTCCTTACCCAGATGTCCAAATTCTGGTTCGATCTTACAGAGGATATCATCAAAAACCATATGGTATCGGTGGATGTCAACGACATGCCCGAGTTTTTCAGGACCGAGCACTTTAAGGGCCGCTCGATGCTTGTAAAGAAACTCAACATGCTCCCCGTTGAATGTATCGTTCGCGGATACATCACCGGAAGCGGCTATGCAAGCTACGTAAAGAACGGTACCGTTTGCGGGATCAAACTTCCCGAGGGCTTAAAGGAATCCGATAAGCTTCCCGAGCCCATCTACACACCTTCCACCAAGGCTGAGATCGGTGACCACGATGAGAACATTTCCTTTGAACAGAGCATCGACTATCTTGAGAAGAGATTCCCCGGCAAAGGCAAAGAATATGCGGAGAAGCTTCGTGACGCTTCCATCGCACTTTATAAGAAATGTGCGGATTACGCTCTTTCAAAGGGCATCATAATCGCCGACACCAAGTTTGAGTTCGGACTTGATGAGAACGGCAACATGGTGGTGGGCGACGAAATGCTCACTCCCGACAGTTCCAGATTCTGGCCTGCCGACGAATACGAACCGGGCCACTCGGAACCTTCCTTTGACAAACAGTTCGCAAGAGACTGGCTCAAGGCCAATGAAGGCCATGACTGGAAGCTTCCCGAGGAAGTTGTGGAAAAGACCATCGCAAAGTACAGACAGGCATACAGGCTTCTTACCGGAAAGGATTTATAATACCCTATGAAACTTGGGGAAATAACATCGGACTATGAGATCGGAATAACCGTTGTTCACAAAGGCACCAGGGCTGCTTTTACCAGCAAGCCCGCCTTTGCCGAAGGGGATACTCTGTACGTTTATCCCTTTATGCACGGTAAGACCATGCTTTCCTTTGCTATTTCCCAGGATACAAAGATCGAGATGACCGCTTTCAAGGAAAAAGAAATTCCTTTCTACTGGAGGGCGGTATGGATCACCAAGGGAGAAAGAAACGGCCGTGCTTACCATGTGATCCACAGCAAGTTCGACGGAGCCCATGTCAATCGGCGAAGCTCCCTGAGAGTTCAGGTGGGAACCTACGGCTCGGTCACCGATATAATCGGAGGCAAGCCGGTGGAGGTAAGGATCCGCGACATAAGCGCCACGGGGATCGGTTTCTTTTTACCGGTGACACCGAACTTAAGATTTGCCAGAGGCTCCAGGGTCAGGGTCATGTATTCGGATCCGGAGAGTAATTACAAGGTAGATGTTTTTGCCAGGGTGGTAAGGGTCCAGACCAGGAAGGATCAGCTCCTCTACGGATGTGCTTTTACCAGGGTCTACACCGAGATCGCCAGATATATAGCCGCCAAACAGTATCGAAAACGGCTGAATGCGAGATAAATCAAATAAAAATGTTGACAATGCATTTTTACGTGCGTATAATGTGAGAGCGTGCGTGAAAATGCATTCTTTTTTTCGGTGCGCAAAATTATAGAAAGGAAAAGGTGAAACAGAATGCCGACATTTAACCAGTTAGTTAGAAAGGGTCGTGAGACCAAGGTTACCAAGTCCACAGCTCCCGCTCTTCAGAAGGGTTACAACTCTCTTCACAAGAAGGCTACGGATTCCGCAGCTCCCCAGAAGCGTGGCGTATGTACCGCAGTTAAGACCAAGACCCCTAAGAAGCCTAACTCGGCGCTCCGTAAGATCGCGAGAGTACGTCTTTCCAACGGAATCGAAGTAACATCCTACATTCCCGGTGAAGGCCACAATCTTCAGGAGCACAGTGTTGTATTGGTCCGCGGCGGAAGAGTTAAAGACCTTCCCGGTACAAGATACCACATCATCAG
>JAEEGL011035537.1_pt1 | contig 11707 bp, 9 predicted proteins | sample 9134231 | NCBI WGS metagenome assembly JAEEGL01 (sample SAMN16246548, study PRJNA631951) | gut metagenome | biome: gut microbiome; feature: rumen; material: fiber-attached | host: Bos | place: Iran: Karaj | collected 2018-10
CGAAGTGGTTAAACGCGACGGGCTGTAAACCCGTTCCCTTGCGGGTTCAGTGGTTCGAATCCACTCCTCTCCAGATTTTGTGCGGGTGTAGCTCAGTTGGTAGAGCATTAGCCTTCCAAGCTATGGGTCGCGAGTTCGAACCTCGTCGCCCGCTCTAAGCTTGTGTAGCTCAGCTGGTAGAGTACTTCCTTGGTAAGGAAGGGGTCACCGGTTCGATTCCGGTCACAAGCTTTTCATTTTATTAATAACAAAATAGCCTCATGGTGAGGCATTTGGTTGAGTCAGTGCATTAGGGCACTAAATTTATTACCCAAACAATGGAGGCTGGCTGCTATGGCCAAGGAAACATTTCATCGCGATAAGCCACACGTAAATATTGGTACAATTGGTCACGTTGACCATGGTAAGACGACCCTGACGGCCGCTATCACAACCGTTCTGGCGAAATATGATCCCAGCATTACGGTTATGAAATTCGACGAAATCGATAAAGCACCGGAAGAGAAAGAACGTGGTATTACCATTGCAACGGCACACGTTGAATACCAGACGGCCAAGCGTCACTATGCACACGTCGACTGCCCGGGCCACGCCGACTACATTAAGAACATGATCACCGGTGCTGCCCAGATGGACGGTGCAATCCTCGTCGTCAGCGCATACGATGGCCCGATGCCCCAGACCCGTGAGCACATCCTGCTCGCCCGTCAGGTAGGCGTCCCCTACATCATTGTTTACCTGAACAAAGCTGACCTCGTCGATGACAAAGAACTCCTTGACCTCGTCGAAATGGAAGTTCGTGAACTCCTGAGCAAATATGAATTCCCGGGCGATGATACACCTGTTATCGTTGGTTCCGCACTTCAGGCTCTCGAAGGCATTGACAGTGAATATGGTACGCAGTCCGTCGAAAAACTGATGGAAGCTGTCGATGAATACATTCCTACGCCGCAGCGTCCGATCGACAAACCGTTCCTGATGCCGGTTGAAGACGTCTTCTCGATTTCCGGTCGTGGTACAGTTGCCACCGGTCGTGTTGAGACAGGCCAGATCCGCGTGAATGATCCTGTTGATATCGTTGGTATGAAAGACCAGATCGACAAAACGGTCGTCACGGGCGTCGAAATGTTCCGTAAATTGTTGGAATACGGTGAAGCTGGCGACAACATCGGCTGCCTGCTCCGTGGTACCAAGAAAGACGAAATCCGTCGTGGCCAGGTTCTCGCGAAACCCGGTTCGATTCATCCTCACAAATCCTTCAAAGGTCAGGTTTACGTCCTCTCCAAAGAAGAAGGTGGTCGTCATACATTCTTCCGCAATGGCTATCGTCCTCAGTTCTATTTCCGTACGACGGACGTCACGGGTGTTGTTACGCTCGAAGGCGACACTGAGATGGTTATGCCCGGTGATAACGTCATTCTGAAAGTCGACCTGATTGAACCGATCGCAATGGACGAAGGTCTTCGCTTCTCCATTCGTGAAGGTGGCCGTACGGTCGGCGCCGGCGTCGTTTCCGAAATTCTCGACAAGTAATTTGTCCTGACAAAAGATCTCCGGATGGCAATCATCCGGGGGTTTAGGGGCGTAGCTCAGTTGGTAGAGCAACGGCCTCCAAAGCCGTGGGCCGAGGGTTCGAGTCCTTCCACCCCTGTTTAAGAGCCTTTTGTCGCATGACAAAAGGCTTTTCTTCGTTATGGCGGGATATTCGTCATGCGAAGCAATCCTGGAGTTCTGCATGGATGAAGTAAAACGCTATGTCAATTTGGCATACATTATAGCAGCCATCGTCATGTCGTGGTTCTTTATGAATTTTGCGGCATGGGTCATGGGCGTCTGCAAGGTCGATGACGCGCGTCTGATGGGTGAACATGTGACGTGGTCGACGATAGTTGGCGGCATTCTCGGTGTGGTCACTGCGATCATTCTGTGGAAGAGTCCCAAAATTTACGAAGGATCTCTGAGCGTTGCGCGAGAGATGAAAAAAGTCACCTGGCCGACCGGAGATGAAACCAAATATGCCATGAAAGTTGTGATTGCGACATCGCTCATCGTGGCTGCAATTCTTTTTACGTTTGATTTCTGCGCAAAAGAGTTGACGGATTTGATTTTAGGTATTAAGTAGCGCGCGCTTTTTGCGTGATGTCAAAAAAAGCGGAAGAGCAAAGCATCATTATCCCAAGATGTGAGGGCAGCTGAAATGGCAATGAAGTGGTACATCGTAAATACGCACTCAGGTTGCGAAAATCGTGCGAAATTATCGCTCGAAGAGCGCATTAAATCCTCGGATCTGAAGGATAAATTCGGCGAGGTTTTGATTCCGGTCGAAACGACGGTCGAGAATCGCAAAGGCGGCAAACGCCAGACAACCCGCAAGTTTTTCCCGGGTTATATGCTCGTCCAGATGGAACTGACGGACGAAACATGGCATCTCGTCAAAGGTACAGCCAAAGTGAGCGGTTTTGTCGGTGGTACGACCGAACCTCCCTCGATGAGCGATGCCGAAGTGGAACGCATCATCGGTAAGATGAACAAGACTGTCGAAAAGACAGATCTCGCGGCTTCGCTCGAACTGAAAGATACCGTCCGCGTTCTGGACGGTCCGTTTGTGAATTTCTCCGGTACCGTGGAATCCCTCGATCGTGACAAATCGAGACTGTGTGTACTGGTGAGTATATTGGGGCGCGTTGTTCCTGTCGAACTTGATTTTTCCCAGGTCGAAAAGGTCAACGCATAGTTTTTTGGATTAGAGAAAATGGCCAAGAAAATTGTAGGTTACGTCAAATTACAGTGTCCGGCCGGTAAGGCGAATCCTTCGCCTCCCGTTGGTCCTGCCCTCGGTCAGCACGGCGTGAACATCATGGAATTCTGCAAGCAGTTCAATGCAAAAACGCAGAAAGGTGATGGCATCCTGACGCCAGTCGTTATTACGGTTTATGCTGATCACAGCTTTAGTTTTGTGGTCAAGACCCCTCCCGCAGCAGTTCTGATTATGAAAGAATTGGGACTCAAAGGCGGCAGCGGTGTTCCTAACCGTGAGAAAGTTGGCAAGATCACGAAAGCCCAGGTTAAAAAGATTGCGGAGATTAAACTCCCAGACCTCAACACCGATAGCATCGAGTCCGCAATGCGCACAGTCGAAGGAACCTGTCGCAGCATGGGCGTTGACGTTGTCGATTAATAAGGAGCGGCACAATGCCAACAAGAGGTAAGAAGTACAAAGAATCGATTAAGTTAGTCGATAGGCAGAAGCGTTACGACAACGTCCAGGAAGCGATGGCACTCGTCAAGTCCATGACAACGACGAAATTCGATGCCAGCGTGGACGTGGCTGTTCGGCTCGGCGTTGATCCGCGTCATGCGGATCAAATGGTTCGCGGCGCGGTAGTACTGCCCCATGGAATCGGTAAAACAGTTCGCGTAGTCGTTTTCGCCGCCGGCGAAAAAGAAAAAGAAGCTCGCGAAGCAGGCGCAGATTTTGTGGGTGCGGACGACCTCGTTCAGAAAATCAGTGAAGGGTGGCTCGATTTCGATAAGGCGATTGCAACGCCTGATATGATGGGTAAAGTTGGCCGTCTCGGTCGCGTACTTGGCCCGCGCGGTTTGATGCCTAACCCCAAAGTCGGAACCGTCACGATGGACGTGGCTCGTGCCATTAAAGAAACCAAAGCCGGTCGCGTTGAATTCCGCGTTGAACGCGCTGGTATCATCCATGCCCCCATCGGTCGCGCATCCTTCGATGCCGACAAACTCGCTGATAACTTCAACGCGTTGATGGAAACATTGATGAAACTCAAACCCGCTACCGTCAAAGGTGCGTACGTTAAAAGCATCACGATTAGCTCTACCATGAGCCCCGGTGTAAAAATCGACACCGCAATCGTTTAATTGCTTGACACAAGGTTCGGGCGCTATTATAAAGCGCCCGCTTTTTAAGACGGCCATCGGAAACCGTCGGAGACGTGGGCAGCATAATGCTTTAATTTCCTATCCAGGAAGCCTGCTGAGCCGGAACGATGAGTCAGATGAAATTCCTCTGATTCCGGTTCGCGCTCAATCCTCTTTTCCGATTGACCCGAATCTTTAATTTGTTCGACTAGCAGAGGAATTATGAACAGAAACGAAAAAGAAGCCGCGATTGCGTCATACAAAGCGCTTTTCGATGGCATCGATTCCGTGGTCATCGCCGATACAAACGGTGTCCCCGTGAATACGATTAATGAAGTTCGTTCGAAATTCCGTGCTGAAGGTGTCACTTTCCGCGTCGTGAAAAATACCCTCGCCAAGAAAGCACTCGCCGGTACGGTTCTCGAACCCATTTGCGATAAATTCCATGGCCCCGTCGCCGTCGCCCTCAAGGCCGATGATCCCATCACGCCCGCCCGCGTCGCCATCGATTTCGCAAAAGCTAACCCCAATTTCAAAATTACTGCCGGTTTCGCAAGCGGAACCGTTCTCGATGCCGCTGGCGTCGATAACCTTTCCAAAATGCGTACACGCAATGAAGCACGCTCGGCTCTGCTCTCCGTCTTCAAAGCTTCCGCTACCAAGTTCGCTGCCCTCATCAAGGCCCGCGCAGAAAAATTGGAAAAGAACGAAGGCTAATCCTTCACACCATCTTCACTTTATCTGGGCACTATAAGCCCGCTTTACTTCTTATATTCGCGCAATCGCGCTCTTACTTTTGTCCGTCAGGACTTCGGAGATTATTATGGTTACAGAAGAACAGGTTATCGAGTATCTTGAATCCCTTACCCTCATCCAGCTGAACGAACTCGTTTCCAAACTCGAAGAAAAATGGGACGTCAAAGCTGCTTGTGGTGGTGGCGTCGTCGTCGCCGCTGCTGCTGCCGCTGCCGTTGAAGAACCCACGGAATTCAAAGTTATCCTCGCTGAAGTTGGCGCCAACAAGATCAACGTCATCAAGGAAATCCGTGCGATCACCGGTCTCGGCCTCAAAGAAGCCAAAGAACTCGTCGATGGCGCTCCCAGCACCGTCAAAGAAGGCATCGAAAAAGCAGAAGCCGAAGACATCAAGAAGAAACTCGAAGGCGCTGGTGCCAAGGTCGAAATCAAGGCCTAATCGCTGTTCGCAGTATGAAAAAAGCTCCCGTTTGGGAGCTTTTTTTTGTTCTTTTTGGTCGCTGCGCTATTGGCTGTTTCAGCCAATACGCGCTGCGCGGTTGGCTATTCTGACGAATACGCCAACCGGCATCTTATGCAAGACTTTGATTGCCAATGCGTTGGTAAGAGCAGAGCCAGAGCTCATAGCCGGCGTGGCTTAATGGAACGTAAAGTCAGCTCCGATGCCGATGAAGTCGTAAAATGATTTGTACTTCCCGTTATTCGTCGCAACCGCCTTTTCTGGATATACCAGATTGTATTGCTTGAACTGCCCGTTGGTCACTTCCATCGGCAGCTGATGGACATGGGCAAACGCAAAATCGAGTCGCGCAATGCCAATCGTATAGGACAGACCTATCGTCGGCGCGATCTTGTGGTTGTCGTACTGAAATGCTGAATAATACTCTTTTTTGGTGGCCCCGGATTCATACATAAAACCGGCTCTCAGCGTGAGTTGATCCGGCAGAACATGCCAGTCCGCGCCGATCGAAAAACCGCCGACATCCTTCATGTTGCGCGGAATCGTAAAGTCGCCGACCTTGACATCGTCGACCAGGGCATTCGTCCTTAGCCAGACATCATGCGTATAGAGGTGAATCGCGTTCTGTCGGCTCCAGCGCGTAAACCATCCATCCAGTTCGATATCGAAGATATCGCCGTATTTGTACCGCAATCCGAATTTCAGACTCCAGGGCAGCGAGATGCTGATGTCCATCTTGGACCCTTCGAGCGTCGTTCGCTGATAGACGTAGTGGTTGGGTAATGCCGCTTTGACTTTGCCGCCTTTGGATTTGTGGTCCGAAAACAGCTGGAACGATACACCGAGTTCAAAGCCATCCACTGGTTCTGCCCAGATGCCAAAGTTCGCACTCGGCGTAAAGATATCGGATGCATCGATCGTAATGACGCTGTCCATATCGGGGTCTTCGGCTCCAGCCAGTACGCCGAAATAAGTACTCGATACGCCGGTGCCCCGGAATACAAATGTGACGTTCTGTATGCCCGCACCGATCGAAACCCGCGGATGTGGGCGCCATGCAAACGCCAGTTCTGTCGTAAATGCCAGCGTGTTGGCCATATTGATGACTGCATAGCGCTGCGCGCCGTTTTCGGGGAATTTGGCCGGCGCAGCATTGGGCGGAAACAGACCGACGCCCAGTCCAAACTGGTCTGTTCCGAAGTCCGTGGTAAACAGAACCTGGGGAATTGCGATGCCCGGGGCTTCATTCTTGATTTTGTCAAACGTCGTCGTTTGGCCGTTGACCTCTACCTGAGATGCTCTCTGATATTCGAGCTGCAGCATTGCCCAGGTTACGTCGACGAGAAGCTGATGGCCGTCGTTCAGAGCAATGAGTGCCGGATTATAGGCAATTGCATTGGGATCGCGCGTAGATACGACGGCAGCGCCTGCACGTCCGGTATTGGCTACGCCCCCGAGCGGAATAAACAAACCGCCGGCCGATGCATCTGCTGCCAATAACAGGAAACAGGATGCCGCAATGATTGTCGTGATGGCTTTTTTCATGGTTTTGCACATATTTAACACTTAAAGCATATAAGAATTGAAATAATTACGGAGTAGGCTGACCGGAAGCCGGCGTATCCTGCTTGCTGAAGTCGATCTGCCAGGATGCGTCTTCCGGTTTCCAGTCTTTGGGACGGCGATCGTTGCCCCAGATAGTAAAGTCAATGACACCATAAATGCGTTCGACGCCGCGATCATCATCGGTAAACAAATCATAGGCAAAGTCGAGCAGTGTCTTGACATCCGCACTGTTCCTGCGCTTGGGCGAACCCGGTTCGACGCGCAGCAGCGCACCGGCAATATCGAGCAGCTGCATCAAATTGGACCGCGTTCGCGTTTCGGTTTCGAACATGCGCCGGAAAACTCGGTTGAATGCATGCGTTGGATCGCACTCGTTAAATGCATCGACGCATGTCAGAAGTGTAATGACAAACGAGAGTTCTGAAAAACCTTCCGTCGTCCACACTCTGTCCGGATCGAGCGGTGAGGCTACGACATGTGAGAGCGCCGTCAAATGGCGATCTTCGAGCAGCATGTCACCGAGCAGATAGCCCGCGCCCGACAGATGCGTTGGGACCTCATTGCCGGATTCCATCAGGTGAAGGACAAACCTGCGGAATTTTTCAAGACCATTGGGGCGCGCATCCAGTTCGTTGAACAACTGGAAATAGGCATAGAGCAGACGTCCCGAAATCAGATCCTGAACATCGGGGATGGCTTCTTCGTTGATCCAGGCTTTTCGCGTACCTGCGGCCGTTTTGTCCTCAAACATCGCATGCAGAAGCTTCACTGTTTCGGCAACAATATGAATGCCGGCGGGCTTTTCGAATGCGACTTTGCCATCGGGTGTTTTGACAGTCTTTATCGTTATTTTGGCAAATCCTTCGAGCGCATGCTCAAGCTGGTCCTTGGTTTGTGGATTCTCATCCAAAAAATCATCCAGTTCCCGGAGGGCATCTATATAAAGGTATGCCGGAGGCAGAGGGGCAATAAAGTTCCCCTGCGGATCTTTGGTGAACTCTGAACCATCCAGCTTTCGAAGGTTCTTGTCCGGTGTGAGCAGATATTTGACGAATTCCTCGAACCTTGCGGCAAGTTTGGTATTATCCTTGAGCTTGACTTCGAGCAGTGCATCTCCGAAGGCCCCGACATCGGCAACGACATCCGTATCTTCGAGCGCCCGGATCAATACGGGTTCCAGACTCCTGAAATCCGAGGGCTGCAGGTCGAGTGGCTTGCCGTTGGCATCCTTGTATTCGACTGTTCCCGATGGATAGTACTCGAAAAGAATCGACACGATCCTCGCCAGAACATACGTTTTCTTGTGTTTGCTGAAGACCTCGAGCAATGGATACATCGCGTCGATGAGGCCGACTGCTTCGATGGCATACAGCACGTCGGCATTCGAAAGTCTGCATTTGATCCCGGAACGGCAGTTTGCCGTATTCAGGTCGACGCGGTATTTGTCCGTCTGGGATGAAATGAACTCCATGTTGAACATGCGCGTGACTTCAGCTGTCGTCGGATCAATCGAGAGCTTGAGGTCAAACAGGCTGTCCGTCAAATGCGTCAGGAACTGTGCAACCGTCGTTCCGTCGTCGCCAATCAGTTTGGACAGATCGATAAATGTTCCGCTCAAATGATCGACCAGATGCAAATCACCGGTAATCGTCAGCAGATAGGATTCTGCCAGATTGTCGAATGAAATCAGGGTTCCGATTTGCTCTCCGAGTGCACTGATATCCTGGCCGCCTACTTCGACGCGTTCCGTATGAACTTCATAGGGCGTTTCTGAGGTTTCCCACATCAGATGCGCAACTCTTTGGAACAGAGAGCGATTTTCCATGGATTCCGGCGCCTTGTGATCGGCTTTCTGGTATCCAAGAATGGCATCGCGGGGACATGCGCGGATGCAGTCCATGCGTTCAAATGTACCGACATCGTACTTGGCATCGCATTTCTGAAAGCACACTTCGTAGGGACTGTCCTTGGGGACAGAAATAAACTCCTTCTTGCGTTCTGCGAGTTCGGCGAGGAATGGAGCGATCTTGGCAGCACGCGGATCATCCAGTGCCATGAACAGATCTTCGAGCATGCCCGGTTCCTGTGCCAGATCGAGGAGCTCCGGAACGAGCCGGTCGATCAGATTGTTGTCGCCTGAAAAATGATTTGGAGTTTCGTCGATGATATCCATGATGATATCGACGTCATGAATCAGTTTGGCTACGACATCCTGGTTGTTTTCGAGCAGTTGTGCAACGGCCTCAAAATTGGGGCCGACGGAATCGTGATCGAGCGTCGCAAAGAGTGCCGCAAGCAGTTGTGCCACCGCAGAGGTCTTGGGATAACCGGTATAGGTTCCGTTCTCGTCCGTATAGACCTGCGGTGTGCCGAGAAGAGACTGGGCCGCACGAAGGGCTTCGTCCAGAGTGTCGTTCGTGAGCAGGGTATCGCCTTCGCGGATCAGATACGCGAGCGGCGTTTGCTGCAGATCGAATGTTTCGAATACGGCTTCGCCGTTGTACATTACGCCCTGGGGGCCAATCGTAAAGCCGGCAGGCGTCCCGGTCATCTCGAAGGGGCCTATGGTTTCGCCGCTGGCCAAAAGCTGAAATCCCATCTCATCTGTCGTACTCTGGATGAGAGACGCCATCTCGGAGCGCACAACCGGTCTGCCGGAGGCATCCAGTTTGGCTACAATTTGCGGAGCGTACGAAAGCTGCGGGCCATAGACATCCTTGGGCGTCAGGAGCATATCCACCGCCCTTCGAACAAAACGCGATGGATCCTGGTTTTCCTTCATCTTGCCGGCACTGATCGAGATTTCCTTCAGCAGCTGGTTCGTCGCATTCTTTTCTGTCGTGCTGTTCTGAAGCAAAAGCGACAGAAGTTCATCCGTGATGCCCGACAGATCGTCGTAGCTAAAGGCTCTTCCCAGAGGATTGGCATTTTCCGGATTCAAAAAAAGCGTCGGCGAAACTGTTATCCACGTTATGGCGTCCACTGCAGATGGCGATTGCCGTAATTCATCGATGACGGTCGCTACCTTTCTCAGTGTGCCGGGATAGAGCATGTTTTCGTACAACGGCACAATATCAATAAATACCTGATTGAGCGCATCCAAATCTTCTACGGGGGCTGAAGTATCCACCGCCTGGATGAACTTGTCGCGATTCGCCTGGAACGTCGTCAAAAATGCCTCACTGCTGTGATCTTTCGAATGAACCGAATTATCGTAGACAATGTTGAACAGTTCCGTGCCGAATGTGCCATAGTTGCGCACTTCGCGCTGAGGATTGATTTCTTCGATACATCCCTGGTTTGCCATGACGATGGCCAGGGAAAGAAACAGGGATGGTTTGAAAAATGTTCTAATGTTTTTCTTAAATTTTGAATAAAATTTCATAATTCACCAGATTTTGAAAATATTCAAATTAACGCGTTGCGTTATTTGGAATAATATTCCATACATGTATATCTCTGCCCCCGATCGAAACTTAAATCAAGGCTTTTTTGGAATCGCTGCATGAACGGGAAATTGGCTTAAATACTGGAAATTCTGAGATTTTCCGATGCAGATGCGATAATTATTTGAGGAGAATTATGCTCCAAAGTCCGTGATTTGACGTACTCCGAAGAGATAAAATGGTCAGAATCGCGCCCAAAATGCTTGTATTGCGTAAAAAATGGTTTTGAATCCAATTCGTTTGGCGCAGTTCTGCGACAGCCAAACATCCGGTCTGTCGAATAATTGTCTATTTTTAAGGGCTCGCCTATTGCTATTGGCAATACGGCTCGCAGGTGTCGGGCTATTGGCTGAAGTACAGCCAATACGCCCGACAATTTATATTTTATGACAATGAATCCACCATGAGTTCCGTGACGAGTTTCGTGTATTCCACGGGATCGGGGAGCGGCGAACCTTCGGCCAGAAGTGATTGCGAGAACAGAAGCTGTGCGTATTTGGGAATCATGGCATCATCCGCATTGGCGGCAAATCTGGCTTGCAGTTTCTGGAGCAGCGGGTGATTGGGGTTCACTTCGAGGACTCGCTTGGATATTGGCGCGTTCATGTTGTTCATCTTGGAAATCAGGCGCTGGAGATGCGGACTGACATCGCCGTCCAGACCGACGAGGCATGCAGGAGATGTCGTCAGACGGCTCGAAAGACGCACGCTTTCGACTTCGCTGCCCAGGCATGTTTCGAGTTTTTTCAAAAGATCGTTGTAATCTTTTTGCTGAGTTTCGAGCTTTTCGCGCTGTTCCTTCTTTTCCTCTTCGTTGCCGAGTTCGACCTCGCCGCGCCCGATAAAGACGATCTTCTTGCCATCGAATTCCGTAATCTGTGAGAACAAAATTTCATCATACGGATCAATGAGATACAGAACTTCGTAGCCTTTCTGTTTGAATGCTTCGAGGTGCGGGCTGTTTTTGACGACTTCGAGGGATTCGCCGGTAATGGCGTAGATCGAATCCTGATCCGGGGCCATTCGTTTGATGTATTCAGCAAATGTGGTCTGCGATTTCTGCGGTTTTTTGCTGTCGTCGTCCTTCTTTTCTGCAGCAGCTTTTTCGTCTTCTGCGACGGTAAACGTCGAGACGAATTTCATGAGTTTGAGCAGACGATCCTTGTTGTCGTAATCACTTGCAGCACCTTCCTTGATCAGGCGCGAATAGCTGTCCCAGAATTTGGTATATTTTTCGGGATCATTTTCCATCGTGCTGTTGAGCAAATCCAGGATTTTCTTGGTGATATGCTTTTTGATGGTGACGATGCTGCGGTCTTTCTGGAGAATTTCGCGCGAAAGGTTAAGATTGAGATCTGCGGAATCAATGACACCTTTGACGAATCGCAGGTAATCCGGAAGGAGTTCCGCGCATTGCTCCATAATCAGGACGTGCTGTGCATGAAGGCGCAGTCCGTATTTGGCATCGCGGTAATTCATGTCGTATGGGGCATGTGACGGAATAAAAAGAAGTCCGCGATATTCCATCGTTCCTTCTGCTTTGACGTTCAGACGAAGCAGGGGATCTGTCCAGTCATACGTAATGTGTTTGTAG
>JAEEGL011254787.1_pt1 | contig 11707 bp, 7 predicted proteins | sample 9134231 | NCBI WGS metagenome assembly JAEEGL01 (sample SAMN16246548, study PRJNA631951) | gut metagenome | biome: gut microbiome; feature: rumen; material: fiber-attached | host: Bos | place: Iran: Karaj | collected 2018-10
GAGCCATCCAAGACACTTCATCCAGCAACACGACAGTCCGCTCTGAATCCTTGATTGTCCCGTCAAGACGCAAAAACGCATTCAGCCAATTCGACGGCGGCGAACTCTCAGCCCCAGTCACAACGGAAAGCTGTTCTGCGAAATTCGCAAGTTCGTCGGCATTTGACATCTTTTCCTTGGGGCGCACACCCTCTATCCTTATGAAACGCGCTCCACTTCTTTCGGCGAACTTTTCAATCAGCGTAGATTTCCCGACACGTCTACGCCCACGGCATGTCACAAAAGAGGACACCCGTTTCTTCCAAAGTGAACCTAAATCCAATAAGATGCTTTCTCTACCGTAAAACGGTTGCATGTTTCAAATTCCTATTTCGCCGATTTCGCCCGTATTATATCACAAACATTGCGTTTGGAACAATACAAAATGGCACCTAATACAAATATCTGCTTTTACGTGCCATTTTCCTGCCCTCGAAAAATTGGCACCTAAACAAACTAACTCGATTTAGGTGACATTCTTGTCACAACTATATTGCAGCAACGCTGCGCCCACTTCTCGGCGTAACGGCCGCCGTTAGGGCACGAGGTCAGTCCAGTCGTATTCTTTGAGGGCGCCCCACACGGCGACGGCGTAGGAATCGCGCGTCGGATCAGGATTCATGACCAGCTCCGTCCAGGACGGCGGCGGGGCGGAGAAGCGAACTTCTGAAAACAGCTGCGGCTCGGCGGCGTAGGCGTGGGCCGCGGCAATGCAGTCCATGCCCTTCGCCTCCAGCGGTACGGGCTTGCCGCCTTTCGCCTTCACCTGTGCCGCCGCCTTGATGATGATATTCTCCGCGTCGCGCCCCACCACGCTCCGCCCGAGCGTGGCGAGAATCGCCGCCTCGTTCTCGCGGCGCGTGCCGTACACGCCTTTCAGATACCACCAGCCGAACTTCGGATGGTCGAACGGTTTCTGCACGATGGCAGGAAGGTCGGCGAGCGGACGTATCCCGGCGCGGCGGCGTACGATCTCGCGCAGCTCACCGCGCGTGTGCCGCGTGCGCATCTTCGCAAGACGCACCGCCTCGTCGGCAATCAACGTATAGGCACTCCGGAATCCCGGCAGGTCACGCACCTGGTGCGTAGGCGTGCAGAATGATGCCTCCTTAGGGAACGGCAACGGCGACGAGTTGGCCGGATCGTCGTTCGCCACGCCGCCCAGCGCGTGGTAGGCGACGAGCGGGTTCGGCGCGGACGCGCCCAGGATGCAGTGGCGCATCCAGTCGGTCTGCGCCGCGCGCGTGGGAGGCGGCAGGCCGTGCGGACCGTCGCAGCTGAAGTGCCAGTAGGGTCCGGCGAATCCAAGGCGAGCCGTCATGTTCGTGAACACCGCGAACGTGGCGACGGCGCCCGCGTGCGGGAAGTAGTCCTTCCACCGGCTCCCTGTCGCGAGCGCCACGCGGGGCTGTCCCATCGCGAGGATCGCCGCGTGGTTGAAGCCGTTCGGCAGCATGTTCCAGAAGAACTGTTCCGCGTCGTGGCAGCCGCGTTCGCGGAAGACCTCGCGGATGGACGACACGTAGCAATTCGGGAAAGCCACCTTGATACGCGGATCGAACGCCTGCATGTAGGCGCTCATCGTGCCGCCGCCCGACGTGCCCATGATGCCGAGCTTCGAGCAGTCGAGATCGGAGCGCGACTCCACGTAATCAATCGCCCGCACCGCGTCCCAGATGCGGAAGCGCGCGAAGTTCCAGCCCACGAGCCAGCCGCGCGCGCCGAGACGCGAATGCTCGGTGGAACAGTTGTCCGTGTAGTCGTATTTCTTGTCTGTCGCCTGGCGGCGCTCGCCCTGCGATATAGGATCCCATGCGAACGCGGCGAAGCCCGCGCGCGTCGCCATGGCAAGGTGCGCCGCGTAACGCGGATTAAGAATTCCGGTATCTGAGTGCCCCAGCGGCATCAGTACGACGGGAAGCGGTTGCCCCGTATGGTAGGGCGGTCGCCCCGCGACCGCCGCCCCTGCAACGGGCGAGACGCCCGTTGTCCCAGTAGGGATCGCCAGGTGGGCCGTCACGTACACACCGGGCTGCGACTCGAAGATGACATTCTCCAAACGGAAGCCGTCAAACTCGGCGCGGCCGACAACGCGCGCGTTGAGCGGGGTGCGCGCCGGCATACCGCCCAGCGCGTCAAGCCACCATGTGCGCCACGCCGCCTGCTTCGCCGCCAGCTCCTCCGGCGTGCGGATCGCCGCCACGGCATCATCCGCCGCCCTGTCGCGCGCCGCGATCTCGTCGATCAACGGCATCCTCGGGGAAGCGACACAGCTGTCGCTCCTCTCCCCGAGAAGTGGCGAGAACGCCGCTTCCCAGAACATCACCACCGCAAGAAGTACTTTTTTCATAGGGTTGCACAATCTTCTCATAATCCGTCGATCAAGTCAAGTAATCGCATGCTTCTGCGGAGATTGTGCTATACTATGCCGCATGAACGGCCTCTACTATTTCGTCGTGTTCGGCTTGTTTTCGCTTTCGCTGGGATGTTGCGTGGCGAGTTTCCTGAACGTCTGCATCTGGCGGCTGCCGCGCGACGAGTCCGTCGTGCGCCCGGGGTCGCACTGCCCCAGGTGCAACGCGCCGATCCGCTGGTACCAGAACATCCCCGTCCTGAGCTGGCTGGCGCTGCGCGGGCGCTGCGCGAACTGCAGGGAGCCGATATCCGCGCGCTACATCGCGGTGGAGCTGACCGGCGGCGTGCTGTTCCTGCTCGCTTACCTGCAGTGGGCCATGCCGTTCTTCTTCGGCGGAGCACCGGCCCTGGGGCTGTGGCCGCTGCACGACTTCTGGATGGTTCCGGTGGAGTGGCTGGTCGCCTCCGGGCTGATACTCGGCTCGTTCATCGACCTTGACCACTACTACCTTCCCGACCGCGTCACGATCGGCGGCATGGTCCTGGGCGTGCCGCTCAGCTTCCTCGTGCCCGAGCTGCAGGGCGAGCAGACCGGCCTCGCGGCGCTATGCTGGTCGGTGGGCGGACTTGCATTCGGGTTCTTCTTCCTGTGGGGGATCGGGTGGTTCTTCTCGAAGCTCTTCAAGAAGGACGCCATGGGGTTCGGCGACGTGAAGCTGCTCGGCGCAGTAGGCGCGTTCTTCGGCCCGTGGGCCGTGCTTTTCACGATCGTGGCGTCGTCGTTCGTCGGCTCTCTCGTCGGCGGCCTGCTCATCATGCGCGGCCGTGCACGCCTCGGCGGCTACACCGCGGTTCCGTTCGGCCCGTTCATCTCGCTGGGCGTGCTTGGCTGGATGTATTGGGGGCCGGCGATCGTGACGTGGTACATGAACCTCTATGCCGCAGGTCGCTGACAGGTTCGCCCGCGTGGCGGCAGGCTACGATCGCCTGAACCGCATCCTCTCGCTGGGGCTGGACGTCCTGTGGCGGCGGCGCGCGCTCGATTGCCTGCTGCGCGATCTCGCCCCGGACGAGCGTGCCGTCCGTCCATCGAAGGTGCTAGACCTCGCCACCGGCACTGCGGACTTCGCCATCGCCGCGGCGCGCCGATTCCCGTCGGCACGCATCGAGGGGATCGACCTAACGCCGGAGATGCTCGAGATCGGGCGGCGGAAGGTGGCGGCGGCTGGGCTGGCGGGGCGGATACGTCTTTCGCAGGGCGACGCGGCGGCGCTGCCGTTTGACGACGCGTCGTTCGACACCGCGTTGTGCGCGTTCGGCTTCCGCAACTTTCCGGACCGCGCCGCGTCATTGGCGGAGCTTGCGCGCATACTCTCTGATGGAGGACGGCTTGCGGTGCTGGAGTTCTTCCGGCCGCGATCCGCACTGCTCGGCAAGGCGACGGCCGGATGGCTCAGGTGCGTCTCGGCGGCGTGCGCGCCGGGCGTGGCCGGCGACTACGCCTACCTTCGCGACTCGATCGCGGGCACTTGCACGTCCGCCGAGTTCGCGGCGGAGGCGGCGGAGGCCGGGTTCGGGCTGGCGAGGGAGAGGTTCTTCCCTCCGGCCTGCACGTGCCTCGTGCTGCGAAAATATGGTAAACTGTAGAAAGCGATTGGACGCAATATGAGCATTTTGAGGAAACTAGTTGCGGTGGCGGTGCTGCCGCTGGCACTTGTGGCGCTGGCGGAAGACGACGACGATTCCGCGCCGGAGAAGGACGACGACGGCGAGCAGACGGCCGAGAAGTCTTCTGCGCCGGAGGCAGGTTTCGCGCCGTACCAGACCATCCTGGACCGGAAACCATTCGGCCCGGAGCCGGCGAATTTCGATCCCGACGCGCCGCCTGGAAGCGCGGCGGCGGCGCAGGGGGGCGGTGCGGCCGAGGACGCGGAGGCGGAACGTTCCGCCGAGGAGCAGCAGATCGTCTCGTCCGTGCGCGTGTCGGTCTTGAACGTCACTCCCTCCGGGGCGGTGGCGGTGGGGTTCACCGACTCTTCCACCCAGCCTCCGGCGAACTACTACCTGAAGGTGGGAGAGAAGCGCGACGCCTGGGAGGTGAAGGATGCGGATCCGTCAGAGCAGACCGTCGTGCTGCTGAAGAACGGCATCGAGGCCACGCTGAAGGTGGGCGAAGGCGTGGCCGCGGACGGAAATGGCAAGAAGAAGAGGCCCGGGCCGTCGCCGATGCGACCGGTTGCGCAGAACAACCAAGCGGGTAAGGGCGGGCATGTTTCGGCCATGGAGCGGCTCAGGGCGCGGCGCATGAGGTCCGCCGAGGACCTGAAAGCGGAGGAGGAGCGGCGCGAGGCGGCTGCGGCCGAGGCGAAGAAGAACGCGGCCCAGGCTGCGGCGGAACGCGAACAGCAGCGCGAGGCGCTGATGCAGATACAGGAGGAGCTGCGCCGTCAGCGCGAGGAGCGCGAGCAGCGCGAGGCGCAGGAGAAGCAGCAGGATGGGCAGCAGGAGGTGCAGCAGGGTGAAGCGAACGACACTTGAGATGTTCCGCGAGTCGCTCGTGCGAACGGGCGGCTACGAGACGCCGCCGGAGAGAATGGCCCCCCGGCCGCGAGCGCCGGGACGCTGGACGACGTTCAGCTTCTCGTGCAGCGTATTCAGCGTGTTCCCCAGATGCGCCATCAGCGAAAACCTGGGGACGCTGGACACCGACAAGTGGGCGCACTTCTGCTTCGCGGCGCTGCGCAAGGCCGAGGCGTTTGGAACCAAGGTTACGGCGGATGGTTGGGAGAACGCGCGCGACTACAAGGGGCCCGTCGTCTACCTCTGCAACCACATGTCCACGCTGGAGACGCTCCTCTTACCGTTTACGCTACTCACATTCGGTCCATTCAACGTGGTGGTGAAGGCGTCGCTTTCGCATCTGCCCTGCCTCGAACGGGCGGCCGAGCACATGGGCTTGGTGCCCATCGGGCGGAAGTCGCCGCGCGAGGACCTCACGACAATCTTCCGCGTGGGATGTGAGCGGATTGCCCAGGGCAACTCTATGCTCATATTCGCGCAGGGCACGCGCCAGCCAGTGTTCGCACGCAAGGGGTGGAGTTCCATAGGCGCGAAACTGGCCGAGAAAGCGGGTGTGCCAGTGATGCCCATCGCGGTGAAGACGGACATGCAACCCACGCGCCCAGACGGCAAGGGTTGGCTGAAGGACTTCGGAACCGTAGATCCGTCAAAAGACATCCGCATGCGCTGCGGACCGGCGCTGACAGGCTCGTCGAGGGAGATGCACGCGGCGTCCTTCGACTGGATAAAGGCCCAACTGGACGGCTGGGGGCTCCCCACCGAGGGTTAGCGAGCCTGCTTCACGGCGTCCATGGCGCACTTGCGCATCTGGACGGCGCGGTCCTCCGCCAGGAAGTCGGGGCGGTAGGAGAGCTGCGTGACATCGAAGCCGAACAGCTCCGCCAGCCACACGCACGCCTGCAGGTACTCGCCCTCGCGGTTGAGGTGGAACTTGTCCTTGCCGGTAGGGCTGCCGCACGGGTCGCCGGTGATGCCGTCTGGCGACGGCATCGCCTTGCGGAACGCCTGCACGGCGTCGCCGGTGTGGATCACCTTGAAACCGTAGGGCTTCGCGAAGTCGGCGTAGGCGGCCTTCAGGCTGGAGTACATGGTCTGCTGGTCGATGCCCCATTTCTTCAGGCGTCCGTCGTATGGCGTGTACGCCCAGGTCTGCTGCACCATGATCTTCGCCTGCGGGGCGAGCTTGCGGATGGTCGCCACCAGCTTGTCGCCGAAGGGATGGTACGTCTCGGGTTTCCAGCTGGCGTGGCTCGCCTGCTGGATGGTCACCACGTCCCACTTGTCGGCGGCCAGCATCTCGGGGATGTTGGCCCGCCCTTTCACCGCGACCTTCGCCACCGGGGCGTCGTTCTTGTCGGCGACGGACGCGTAGGACCACTTGACCGAATAGGGGCGGAACGTCTTGTTCGTCTCTGCCGCCGCCACGTTGTTCCAGTGCCGCTCGAGGGAGCATCCGCCGATCTGGATGCTGCAAAGGTCCAGCGTGCAGTCTGGCGCCGCGGCGGCGCACTGTGGAAGCTGCTTCAGGAGACACACGGAGAAGCTGTTTCCGATTGTGAGCACTTTCAGGGTCTTGGCCTGCGCGCCGCAGGCCACGCCGGCCGCGAGGATCGCGGCGGCAGTTCTGGCGATGGCTGTTTTCATGCGCGCAAGTGTACCAAACACCTGCCGCAGTGTCCAGAGCGCTGTTGACGAAACCGCAGGCTATTTGGTAGAATCGCATACGTTGAACTTCGGTTTGGCAAGGGCTGGGTCGAATGAAATCATCTAATAAAGGAGCATTGGAAGGAGCGTCGCCATGGAGAGTCCTGTAACCGCAAGTATGCGTGGAAGTGTGCACGGTTTGTCGATTGCGCTGGCAGTTGGCGTCGCGGCGGCGTCCGCGAGCCTGCGCGCGGCGTCGGAGTATCCAAACATCGAGTACGGGGACACCGTGACGATTTCCAGCGCGAAGACCGAGACGAGCGTCAGCGTGGCGGGCACGCTCGTGGTCGCCAGCGGCGGCGTGGGCGCGCAGGCGAACACCACGACCGTCACGCTCGGCTCGCCCAGCGGAAGCTCCAACCCGGCCGAGATCCGCGTGACGGGCGGCAAGTTCGGCAATGCGCACGGTTCGACCAAGTCCACGACCGTCAACCTCGGCGATGCCGGCGGCAGCGGACGCTTCGTTGTGACGAGTGGCACGCTGGGCGTGGCGAAGCTGAACATCTCCGCCAATACCTCGGACGACGGAAACGGCTACATCGACTATGCGCGCGTGGAGGGCGGCACGGCGAGGTTCAGGACGCTGGTGAACAACAAAGCTTCCTCCACCGCACGCCTGGTTGTGGCCGGAACGTCCACCATCGGGCCGGAACACGGATGGAGTCCGACCGTCTACCAGGGATCCGGAGCGTTCGAGGTGGCGAGCGAGAACGGCACGCCTGTGTCCATTGACATGAACAATCTCCCCATGGCGTGGAACAACGCGGGAACCGTGGTGCGGTTCACCGGCAATGCGAACTTCACCCTTGCATCCCAGAACGGAACTTACACGGCGGAATACAGGAGAGGCCTCACCTTCGCCAACAACGGCGCCGTGACGTTCACCGGGTACTCCACGCACCGTTTCGAGGCAAGCGGCGTCATCGGATCTGGCGTGACGAACCTGTATCTCAAGACGTCCGCGAGACTGACGCTCGACGCGAACACAACGAACCAGGTGCGCGACGTGACCGGCGAATCCACGACGGTCGTCATGGGGAATGGCGTCCTGGAGGCGGACGCGGCCCTGCGCGACATCACAGTCAACGTGCCGTTCAGCGGAGCGGCGACGCTGCGGAAGACCGGCAGCCACGTGTTGACGCTGGGAACGCTTTCGGCGAAGGTACCCTCCCTCCGCGTCGACGAGGGGTCTGTGCGGGTTGTCGGTATCTCTCAGACGTCGAACCTCGTTGCGGCGGCGGGGACGTCGGTCGTTGTCGATGGCGGCATGCTGGTGCTGGACGGGAACGTCGAGTTCGCGGGAGACTCTCTCGGTTCGGTGAACGACGGAGTCATTTCTCTCGTCGTCTCCACGGCTGCTCCGCCGACGTTCCGGACCGGACTTCGCGTTGAAGTCGGGGAATACATCGTGGACGGCGTGCCTCAGCCGGCCGGCACTTACGAGATCGGCGGTGCGACTGTAGTCGTCTGTCCTGCGACCTATCCTTTCGTGGCGGCAGGAACGGTCGTCTCGCTTGCGGAGAGCCGTGCGGACAAGGACGTCATGATTCGCGGACATCTGGTCGTGACGGGTGGCACGTCAGCCCAGAACAGCGGCACGATCGTTCGCCTCGGCTCACCGTTGCCCACGATGGCTCCGGCGTTGATCGAGGTGCTCGACGGAACTTATGGCTATGCGAACAATGGTCGTTCGGTCGGCCTGCGCGTGGGCGAGTCCGGCGGTCGCGGGCAGCTTCTCGTGAAGGGCGGCACTTGCGCGTTCGTGACGACGACCATCGCCGCTACCACGGTGACGAACGAGACGGGGTACATCGACTACGCGCGCGTGGAGGGCGGCACGCTGCAGTTGCGGTCGACGGCCAACAACTCGTCGTACACCGGCCGCGTCGTGGTGGCCAGTTCCCAGGGCTGGATGGCTGGCGAACATGGTTGGAGCGGCACGACCTTCACCAAGGGGGCGTTCGTCATCGAGAGCGAGGACGGCGCCGACATCCGCTGGCAGTACACGAACCAGCACGTGACCTTCAACACGGCGGACGTGGTGGCCATCTTCCGCGGCGACGGAAGCGTGACGTTCCACCAGGAGGAGGCCGCGACCTACGTCATTTTCAACAGGGGTTGCTTCTTTGACATCGCCGGGTTCGTGGCCTTCAGCGGCCTTGGCGACGGGCGGGTTTCTGCGAGCGACATTATCGGTCCAAACGTGCAGGGATTGTCGCTTGCCCAAGGTGCCTTTGCATCTTTCAGCGCCAACACGACCAACACGGTGCGGAACGTGACGGCCGCCACGAAGTCGTCGTATGTTCAGGGTTCAGGCACGCTGATTCTGAATGCGGCAGACGGGGACGTGGTGTTCAACGCGCCGGTCAGGGGGAGCACGCTACACGTCGAGAAGTCCGGCGCGGGCATGGTCACGTTTGGCTTGAACGCCACCAACCTGCCCCACTTCGCGGCGGCGGACGGCGGCGACATGCGCATCCTCGGCCCGCTGACGACTGCCGATATGACGATCGGCGGCCGGTCGGACATCCTGGTTGACGGCGGCCGGTGGACCATCGGTCCTGGATTCTCTCTGGCGGATGGAACCATCGCCAAGACCAACTGCGGCAGCATCGTGGTGATGGCGACGACGGCCGCCGCCCCGTCGTTCCCTGCCGGTTCGGAATTCGACGTGAACGAATACTGGCTGGACGGCGTGCGGCAGGAGGACGGCACCTACACGGTCGGCGGCGCGACGGTGCACGTGGCAACCTTCAGCGAAAACGGCCTCGCGATCTGGACGAACGAGAGCGACACGCAGACGGACTACCAGTTCGCGGCGGGCAGCCGCTATCTCGGCATGCTGCTCAAGACGCCGCCGTCATCACTCTCCTTCACAGGCGGAGACCTGACGCTCGGGACGTCAGGCATCGCTGTGAACAACACCGACGGCTCGTCGCCCGTCTACGACTTCGCGCTGCCTGTCGCCCTGGGCGCGAGCCAGCAATGGAACCTTGGCGTCTCCACGGCGGTCTTCAGCGGCCCGTTGTCGTCTGCGCCGGATGCGGCAGGATTCCAGAGGCTGGACATCGTTTCCGCGGGCGAAGTTGATCTCCGCATGACGAACTCCACCTACTGCGGCGACATGGTCGTGACCGCGAAGATCGTGCGCATCTCGGGCGAGAACGCGCTCGGGAGCGGATTGCTCGGCGGCAAGGCGACGGTGAAGATGTATCGCGCGTCAGGCGCGAGCGACTGCTGCTACATGGAGGGCGCGACGGTTGACCAGCCGGTCACGTTCTCGATTGAGACGGAGGGGAGCAACAACTACGGCCTTCGGTTTGCTGATGGGACCACGAACATCTTCAACTCGTTCGTGTCGCTGGCACGGTGGACCGATTTCGGCGCGAACAGTCATGCCGTGTTCAGGAAAGGCTGTTCTTTCAGGGATTACACGCGCCAATGGCTGAAGCGGAACACGACGGTCGAGATCCACGAACAGTTGCGCTACAACGGCAGCTGGGAAAGCCGTTGCGTGTTTCCGTCCACAGAATCCGGAGCCCAGTTCCTGATCGACGCGAAAGTCGTGTACGAAAACGCGTCCATCGGTTTCGACACGTTCCTCGATGGCACGTGGCACATGTTGCGCGACTACTGTTTCTCAAGCGGATGGATAACCGGCATAAACGGGGGGACGATGCACCTGAACGGACATCCGCAACGCATCGAGAAACTCGTCGGTGCCGCCACCATCTCGTCTACAAATGCCCCGGCGACATTCGAGCTGTCGACGGCGGCGGGATATTCGTTCACCAACAGCGTCGTGTTCGCGGGGCATGCGGGGGTCAGGATGATGGGCGGCGGCGAGGTCGTGCTGAAGGGCGCGTCAACGTCCGACGGATCCGTGGAGGTGGAGAGCGGCGTCATGGAGCTGGCCGGCACGTGGCTCAACGCGTCGGCCGTGTCCGTGAGCGGCGCGGGCGTCCTGAAGATTGGCGTTGCGTCGGGCAAGGCGTTCGGGAAAGACGTGACGATGCGCCTCTCGGGCGCGGGCGGCATCGAGCTGCCCGCGGGCCGGTTCCAGCACGTGGGAGCGCTGTACCTCGACGGTTCCGACGAGCCTGCCGAGCCTGGCGTGTACAAGGCCTCCAACACGCACGGCCTCGTCCGCTCCGGCGAGATACACGTGGGCGAGTTCGGCACCGTGCTGATTTTCCGCTGAGGCTTGCCGGCCGAGTCTTGAACTCTCTGGAGATCGTGTACATGCACAGGAAAACGATTGCTGTCTTTGCCGCTATGGCGGCATCCCTCGCAGTTGCCGCGCTCCCGCCGCCGCGAGGGTTCACGCTCTACAACGTGACGCCGCTTTCCATGGGCCGGGAATCCGTCGCCGCGGCGGACGCCGCCGAGCTGCAGGCCCGCACGGGGGCCGACATGGCGCTCTACTCCCTTACGCTCCATCCCGAGGGCGTGCCCGCGATGGAGAAGGCCGAGCGCTACGTGGAAAGCTTCCGCGCGTTCAAGCGCGCCCTCGATGGAAAGCCCGTGCGCGCCGGCGTGCTGGTGCAGGCGATTCTGGGGCACTGGCCGCGCGTGGACAAGGTCAAGGAGCCCTGGACGATGACCGTGGACTCGGCCGGGAAGAACGTGCGATTCTGCCCGCTCGATCCGGCGTTCTCCAACTACATCGCGCAGGTCTTCACGCTCATCGCGCGGGAGAGGCCGGCGTTCGTGCTCACGGACGACGACGTGCGCGGCTACTCCCACAACGCCGAATGCTTCTGCGCCCGGCACATGGCGCTCTTCAACGCGCGGCGCGGCACGTCGTACACCGCCGACGCCCTGCGCGCGCGTCTGAAGGCGGCGCGCCAGGACGATCCCGACTACGTGGCGTTCCTCGCGCTGCAGCGCGAGACGGTGGAGGGCGTGCTTCGCACGGCGCGATCGGCGATGGACGCCGTGGATCCGACGATCCCCGGCGGCATCTGCGTGGCCGGCGAGGAGCACTTCCTCTGCGCGCCGCTCGCCCGCGCGTTCGCGGCGAAGGGGC
>JAEEGL011374288.1_pt1 | contig 11707 bp, 12 predicted proteins | sample 9134231 | NCBI WGS metagenome assembly JAEEGL01 (sample SAMN16246548, study PRJNA631951) | gut metagenome | biome: gut microbiome; feature: rumen; material: fiber-attached | host: Bos | place: Iran: Karaj | collected 2018-10
ATAAGAAATAAGATTACGGACACACTACGTCGTAATTTTGAAAAATATGGTTATTTACCAATTGAAACACCAATGTTAAATTATTATGACTTATTAAGTTATAAATATGATGATGGTGCAGAAATACTAAATGAAATATATAAGTTAACTGATCAAGGTGATAGAAATTTAGGTCTTCGTTATGACTTAACTGTTCCATTCTGTAAGGTAGTAGGTTTAAATAAAAATCTTGAAATGCCATTTAGAAGATATGAAATCGGAAGAGTATTTAGAAATGGTCCTGTTAAACTAGGAAGAACTAGAGAGTTTTATCAATGTGATGTTGATGTCGTAGGTATTGATAATAGATATATTGAAGCAGAACAAATGGTAATGGCAGTTAATACTTATAAAGATTTAGGTATTGATATCTATATTAAATATAATAATAGAAAGTTAATGAGTGGTTTAATACTTCTTGCAGGAATTCCTGAAGATAAAGTTCCACTAGTAATTGGTGTTATTGATAAAAAAGAAAAAGTATCAAGTGAAGACTTAGTACTTATGCTAGAAGACTTATCAATAACAAGAGATAAGATTAATAAACTATTAGAACTATTTGAAAAGAGTATTGATGAATATAAAGAATTAATGAATGAAAATGATTTAATTCGTGAAGGAGTAGAAGAACTACTTGAATTAAATACTTATTTAGAATCATTAGGTATTCTTGATGATTGTAAGTTTGTAAGTACATTAGCGAGAGGCCTATCAATCTATACAGGATTAGTATTTGAGTTCTATGATAAGAAACAAAGACTAAGTTGTGCTATTGGCGCAGGTGGAAGATATAACAAAATAATTACTAACTTTATGGATAATGGACAAGAATATCCTGCCGTAGGATTATCATTCGGTCTTGAACCAATCTATGTCATCTTAAAAGAAGAGATGAAAGATGAAGCCATTAGTGATATTTATATGGTACCTCTTGATACTAATGTTGATGTATTACGTTTGGGAACTAAATTACGTGAATTAGGTTTCCGTGTACTAATTGAAATGAACAGAAGAAAAATTGGTAAATGCTTTGAATATGCAGAACGTAATAATATTCCATTTGTTATGATCATTGGTAATGATGAAGTAAGTAGTGGTAATTATAAAATAAAAGATATGAAAGAAAAACAAGAATATACTTTTAACACTGATGAATTAATTGATTTCTTAAAGAACAAAAAAAGATTTAATGTAAAACATTAAATCTTTTTAATTATTTGAAATAGTTTTCATCGAATTCATCATAATTGATTTCAATAATTTGTTTACCATCAGATAATAATTCACTAGAACCTGATCCCGTAAACCAATCAAAAGTAATTAACAACTTATCTTTATATACAGTATATTGCATACTATCATCTAAATATTGTTCTTGATCCTTATAAACATCAGCATCTAATTTTTTAGAAAAATAATCTTTTACAAGTTTAATCATTTGTTCTTCGGTTGTATTAAATTTCTTTAATAATTCTTCTTTAGATAGTAATTTATACGTGTCTTTTGATACAGTATAATATGTTTTATTAATTGTGCCACTACCATGATATGTTCCTGAAGTAGTTATTATTTGAATAATTAAATATTTGTCATCATTATGAATTTTACTATCAATTTCGGCAAGTTCTTGTCCACAATATTTGTTTTGGTTATTATTATAACAATAGTAAACAGTATCATTTATTTTATTTGGCCAAGATTTGATTTCTTTTTCCAAGTTTTGGAACATGTTGCTTATTTCTTGATTTACTTTAATGATTTCAGAATCATTAATATTAATAACTGGAATATCAAAACGAATGATAGTTGGGTTTGGATTTGTTTCAATTTTTCCGTCCATATAATCTTCAGAAACATATTCATTACCATTAATATAATATATGATATCTTTATCTTCTTCTAATTTTTTATATATTGTTGTTTCTTCTTCTTTATTATTGTTGCTATTACCGTTATTATTTGTTGGAGTATCATCTTTCTTGATTAGTTTGTCATATGCGATATAACCTCCCAAGCCTAATATAACAATAACTAATAAAATAATAGCAATCATTGGCCCTTTTGATTTCTTTTCTATAATTATTTTTTCTTCTTCCATTTTCTACTCCTTTCATTATAAATATAGCAACAATTTAATATGTAGTCAATTTGGTAGAAATAATAAATAATATTAAAATGTCAAAAAAATAATTGCTTTCTATTAAAAATAAGATATAATATATTTGTAAATCAATGACGAAGAAATGTTATAAATATTTTGTTATTAGTGAGCTTAGTATAGTGGAAATAAGTTAACAAAAGTTATAACTCCTATCTTCAGAGAGCCTCTAAGAGAAATCGAAAAGGGCCGGGGAACCGTTATATTAATAAAGTAAAACAAGGGATGGTACCGTCTTATGACTCCTACTATCTCTTTTTTTGTTGCCGAAAGGAGTGAGAATATGGCAAATGAAAAAATTACTAGTCGTGATGTTGATTTCGCACAATGGTATACAGATGTAGTTAGTGCTGCAAAACTAGCTAGTTATGCAAATGTAAAAGGGTGTATTGCCATCCTTCCGAATGGCTATGCAATATGGGAAAAAATGCAAGAAATATTAGATAAGAAATTTAAAGAATTAGGTCATGTTAATGTCCAAATGCCTTTATTAATACCTGAGAATCTAATGAAAAAAGAAGGAGAACTTGTTAATGGTTTTGCTCCTGAAGTTGCATGGGTTACACAAGGTGGTCAAAAAGACTTATTAGAAAGATTATGTATAAGACCAACTAGTGAAACATTATTTAGTGATTATTATCATGAAGCTGTTAAAACTTATCGAGATCTTCCACTTTTATATAATCAATGGTGTAATGTACTTCGTTGGGAAAAAGAAACAAGACCATTCTTAAGAAGTAGAGAATTCTTATGGCAAGAAGGTCATACAATTCATGAAACCAAAGAGGAAGCTGAAGAAGAAGTAAGAAGAATGATGGAAGTATATAAATGGTTCCATCATGAAATACTTGCTATTCCATCAGTTACAGGAAGAAAAACAGAAAAAGAAAAATTCGCAGGAGCTGAATATACATTAACTAATGAGGCCCTAATGTATAATGGTGTATCTCTTCAATGTGGTACAAGTCACTTCTTCGGTCAAAAGTTTAGTAAAGCATATGATATTAAATTCCAAAATAGAGAAAATAAATTAGAGTATGTTTATCAAACTTCATGGGGTACAACAACAAGAATGATTGGTGGATTAATCATGGTTCACTCTGATGATAAAGGTTTAGTACTACCTCCAAGAATCGCTCCAAAAAAGACAGTTATTATTCCAATTGGAACAGATGATGATATTAAAGAATATGCCGATAATCTTTGTGAATTATTAAATAAGAATGATATTACAACATATGTAGATAAAACAGATAAATCACCAGGATTTAAGTTCGCGGAAGCAGAAGTAAATGGTATCCCAATTCGTATTGAATTTGGAAGACGTGATTTTGAAAACAATCAAATTACTTTAACGCGTCGTGATACAAGTGAAAAGATTAGTGTATCTAAAGATAGTGATTTAGTTAAAGAAGTTAGCGAACTATTGGAAACAATTCAAAAAGATATGTATGATCGAGCACTTAAAAGACGTAATGAACTTACATTTGAAGCAACTAATTTAGATGAACTACGTGAAATTATGGAAAATCATCCAGGATTTACGAAAGCTATGTGGTGTGGTGATGTTGCTTGTGAAGATAAGATTAAAGAAATTAAAGGTTGTAAGTCTCGTTGCATCATTGAAGGAGAAAAACCAATTAGTGATGTGTGTGTATGCTGTGGCAAACCTGCTAAACATATGCTTTACTGGGATATTCAATATTAAAATAAAAAAGACTGAAAAAATTCAGTCTTTTTTTGTAATTATTTACACGTATTTTGTATAATTATGTAAAACTTTCACCGTTATTTTTGATGTGTTGCAATTGCAACAATATAGCACTTTTGCCCATAGTATAATCAAATTGAAGGTACAAAGAGTGAACATTAATAATGTTGTACGTGATTTTGTACCGGGTGCAGAAGGACAAATTACAGGATATAAATACATATATAATGGAGAAAGATATCAAGTTGTTGCAGATATGGTTGCTGGATATCTTAGAATTAAAGATAAGAAAACTAATCAGTACGTTAAACTGAATGGAAAACCAGGTAGTAATAACGAAACTCATTTCAAAATATTGAAGAGGGAGGAAATGACATGGGAATAGTTTTGTTCTTAATAAAAGCTGACTTTTGGACATATAATACCTATTTAGAAAATCCAAAAGAAATTAAGGTATATAAGTTTAAAAGTTTAGAAGAATCTTTAAAAGTCGGTAATTTTTTTCTAAACAGTGGTGTTAATGATTACTGTAAGACACTTGTTGCACCATATGATGTTGATTTCTTTAATGTAGAACAATGCACTTTGTTGAAAGAGTGGATTAAGAATAATCGACAATTAATAATAGAAGCTGAATTGGTTGATATATTTGAATTGATTGAAGAATATTGCACAGAAGCAATTAAACTTGGGACAGGAATAGAAATAGAGTGTTAACAAATAAAACATATAAGTTGTTTGGCACTATATGGGACAAATTAGATATCGCTAATGATATTAAATATATGGATGATGATTCATACATAAATGAATATGATGATGACTTTAATTTGTTCGATAATAAATCTATTAGAAAGATTAATATATCGAGATTACTAGGAATTAATGATTATGAATATTTGAATGAAATCGTTAGTAATTTGAAAAGTTATCATGAAATATTGATTTCTATTGATTATGTTCCATTAAATAATAAAACAATAAGAAAATTTTATAACAAAAGAGTGCTTCAAATATACAAATATTTTGTTGATAATATAAGCGATAGTATTATTTATATTTCTAGCAATATTAAAGATCAATTACAATGCTAACCCAAAATATAAGAACTAAGTCGATTGATTTAGTTCTTTTCTTATACTATAATTACAATAGGTGGTATAGTGAAAAAAATAGTTTTTCTATTATTAATATTAATCCTTTTACCCATAAATGTATTAGCGGTTACATTAGAAGAGTACAATAAAACTGTAGCTAATGTATCACTTGATGCTAGTACAAAATATAGCAATGAATTTGTCTATAGTTTTAAATGGGGTGGAAGTCCATCTAATCCTGTTGATATGAGTAGTACCTTAAATGCTTGGCTTAAAGAAGGTTATAACGGAAGAAAAGTAAAAAGTGGTTATATCTATGGTTCAATGAAAAAAGAAGCTGGTATTAATGGTCGCTTTACGAATAGATTTCCAGTATTCTGTGAAACCTTTGTTAAGTTAATGGTTTATCATGCATCAGGAGGAATGGTATCATATCCAGATGATTATGAGACAATAAAGGTAAGTGAACTTAAAAGAGGAGATCTTATTCATTTTGAGAATCATATTGCCATATATTTAGATACAGCTAATGATACTTCAAATAGTACATGGAATGTTGTTGAAGCATCATCAACAGTTCATAATAAAGTAATCTCAAGAACTCCTGATAAAGGATATCGTATAAAAGCATCTGCTTTAGCAAAACTAAATTATAATACCGTAACTTCATCATATGATTTTCATGATCGATTAGATGACTATCGTCCGATTATTAATAGTGTTAGTGAGATTGAAGGTACTAATAAGGTTAAGATTTCAGGAACAGATTATAAACATTATGATTTATCTGATAACAGTGATATTTTAGAACCTGAGAATAATGGTATTATTGCGTATCAAGTAACAACGTCAAATAAAGTACCAACAACGAATTGGAAAACAGTTAATAAAACTAATACTTTAAATGTTGAAGTAGAAGTAAATGGTAATGGTACATATTATGTATATATTAAAGATGTTGGTGGTAATGTAACAAGTAAAAAAGTAACTTTAACAAAGATTGTTATTGATGAAGAAAAACCAACGTTGGGCGAATTCTCTTATGAAGGAAGAGAAAATAGTATTATTGTTAAAGTAAGTGGAGCTACTGATAATAAAGGTATTAAAGAATATCGTTATTACTTAGATAATAAATTAGTAGCAAAAACTAGTGAGACTACTTATGAAATAAAGAATTTATCAAGTAATCATAAATATAATTTATATTATGAAGTAGTAGATAATAGTGGAAATATTAATAGATCACAAGTATATGAAGTTTATACCGAAATAGATGCTAAAAGTATTGAAGTAGATAAGAATACAATTTATATCGTTAAAGGAGAAAGTTATAAACTAAATCCTAAAGTAGTTATTGATAGTAGTAATTATCGAATTAAATATAGTACTAATAATAGTAATGTATCAGTTAGTGAAGATGGAACATTAACAGGACTAAGTTCAGGTACATCAATAGTTACTATTGCTGTTGGTAGAACTAAAAAAGATGTTACGGTTAAAGTATCAGCTACAAGAATAATCTTTACGATTCAAGAATTACCAGTAGCGTATATTGGTTCTGATTATAATGTTTTAATAAGTACTAATCCAAATAGTAATATTACAATTGTTGATTCTAAATTACCTGATGGCTTATTTTTAATTAATAGTAGTATTAAAGGTATTCCTAAAGATAATACTAGTGGAAGTTATGAAATAACTTTCCATGCTAAGACAAATGATTCTGAGACTGAAAGAAAATATATTTTATCAGTAAAATATAACTTAGAGATTAGTGATATATCTATTGATAAGATGTATATTGAAAATGAATATAACGAAGAAATAAAACTTAATTATCCAGGAACGGTATCGCTTAAAAATGGTAAATTACCACCAGGTATTATTATTAAAGATAATAGGTTAGTAGGAAGTCCTACAGAAGAAGGGGTATACACCTTTACTATTAAAGCTTCATATATGAACTCTGAAGCTGAAAAACAAATTAAGATTACAGTTTCTGAAGATAACTTAGTATTCTATCTATTAATCATTGTTATTATCATCATTATTGGTGTTTTAGTCTTCCAAATAGTAACAATTAATAAAAAGAAAAAGGTGAGAAAATGATTAAAGTAGTTGCCTTTGATTTAGTTGGTGTACTGGTTCATGAACAAGATTATCTTTTAAGTAACTTTGAAGCAAGATTAGAAAGAATGTTTGGAAGTAATATTAATGATGATGAATATAATTTAATTGCTAGTAAGTTAGTTAAAGGTGATATTAATGAATATACCCAAAATATCTTTAGAAAAATATATGAAGTAGATCGTAACTTAGTTGATACTTATCGAAAAGAATATCCTGATGCCAAAATCATTATTGCAACTAATCATGTATCTTATGTAAGAGAATTTATTGAAAAGAACTTTGATGTTGATGATATTATTATTTCAGCAGAAATACATTATGCTAAACCTGATAAAGAATTCTATCAATATATTTTAAGAAAATATGAAATAGATAGTAATGAACTATTATTCTTAGATGATAATATTGATAATATTAATGCGATGAATGAAATGTGTATTAAGAATATTTGGTATAAATAAAAGGATTGCTCAGCAATCCTTTAATATTATCTCGTTATTATCTTTATAATTAATTATATTACTTTCTACTTCAACAGTATAATAAGCTTTTTTCTCTTTAATAATTTTGTTTTTAGAAACGTTTTTATGAAGAGCTAAAAAGTTTTTATTTTTATCAAAAAAGATAACATCAATATCTTTTTTCATAAAGAAAGTATGAATACTTGAACAATGAAAAAAGACTAGGTAATAGGATATTTCTTTTTTAAACATTAAACCCATTAATTTCTTAAAAAAAGACTTGGCAATAACTAAATTAAATTCTTGATTATTCACAACTAATTTCATAACTTAATTATAACGTAAAATATGTAGTCTATCAATTGAAATAATGAAATTACTGTGTTAGTATAAGTCTTATCTAAGAAGGGAGTATTATATGAAAATTAAGTTCGTTGATACTAAAAAGATTAAAAAGATTGCGGGTTGTGTTTTAATCGGAGCAATGTTAGCTGCACCATTAGCTGGTCTTGCTGAAGATTATACTATTCAAAAAGGAGACACTTTAACAGGAATTTCTAATAAATTCTACGGAACTACAGAATATGCTGATGAATTAGCATTTATTAACAAAATTGCTGATCCTAACTTTATTCGTGCAGGTGATGTTATTTATATTCCAGAAGAAAAGAATTTAGATTTCTGCGGACAAGACAATTATTATTACGGAGAACCAGATGTATTATATTATGAATTCCAAGAAGGCGATACATTATGGCAATTAGCAGTTGATAATTATGGTAGTGGTACTTTCTGGAAATCATTAGCTGCTTATAATGGAATTACTAATCCAAGAAAAATAGCAAATGGAAGAATTATTAAGATTCCAGCTGCTTACAAATTAGACTTATCTTTAAATGGATCTAATTATGGAGAATCAGAAGATGAAGTAAAAGTAAGAACACATACTTTTGAAGAAGGCGATACTCTTTGGGCTTTAGCAAAAGAATATTATGGAAATGGTAATTACTGGGAAGCACTAGCTATTTACAATAATATTAGTAATCCTAAGAAAATTAGTAACGGAACAGTAGTTGTATTACCTCATAAAGATGTATTAAAAGGTATTCAAGAAGGTAATTATGCAATGGATTTATATACTATTAGTAAGAAAGTATATGGAACTAGTAGATATGCATCACTTATCGCTTCACTTAATGGTTTAATTAATAGAGGAAACTTTATGATTAAAGATTTATATCTACCAAGTGAAAATGATATTAAAGTATATTATGAAAGTGATACATATGAATATACTAACGATGGATATTATGTTGTAAAAACAGGAGATACATTCAAGTCAATTGCTGAACTAGTTTATGAAGATGCTTCATTTGCTGATTATTTAAAAGAAGTTAATGGTCTTGATAAATTAGAACCAGGTATTATGATTTATATTCCTGAAGTAGTAAGAGTAAATACAAAATAGAGTGAGTAATCACTCTTTTTTTTCTAGTTAAATTGTGTAAAAAAAGTTTAAGAGATTGTTATTGATGCTATAATTAACTATGGAGGATATATATGGCAAAGAAAGAAACAAAGAAAAAACCAGTTAAGAAAACGGTTAAAGAAGAGAAGAAAACAACAGTTAAAAAAGATGCAAAAAAAGAGATTAAAAAAGAAACTAAAAAAGAAGTAGTTAAAAAAGAAATAAAAAAAGAAAAGAAAAAAGAAGTAAAGACTGAGAAGAAAGATCGTGGAATACTATTTGCAGCAATTGGTATTGCATTAGTAGTTATCCTTGGTGTTGTTCTTAATTTTGTAAAAGATCAACATGCTAAAGATACTAGTCTACGTACAGGTACGGTTTATGCAGTATTATCTATTCAAGGATATGATGATGTTTTATTAGAACTTGATGCTGATACAGCACCTATTACCGTAACTAACTTTATTAATCTTGCAAATTCTGGATTCTATGATGGTTTAACATTCCATCGTATGATTAAAGACTTTATGATGCAAGGTGGAGATCCAAGTGGTAATGGTAATGGTGATAATGGTAAAACTATCACTGGTGAATTCTCAAGTAATGGTCATGAAAATAATATAAGCCACGTTAGAGGAACAATCTCTATGGCAAGAGGAGATGATCCTGATTCTGCTTCAACACAATTCTTTATTGTAACAAGTGATAGTACTTACTTAGATGGTAAATATGCAGCATTTGGTAGTGTTGTAAGTGGTATGGAAACACTTGATGAAGTTATGAAGAAATATGCAACAAAAGAAGATAAATTATTACCTGAAGGTAAACGTCCAGTAATTACATCAATTCGTGAAATTACAGTTGATGAACTACTAGGTTCAGTACAATAAAACAAGGGAAACCTTGTTTTTTTATTATCTTTCTTATATTATAAAGTTGGTGATTTTAATGGAAATAGTTATCGGTAAGAATTCAGGATTCTGTAGAGGTATAAGTTACACTATTGATAAAGCTGTGGAAATCTTAAAGGATAATGATAAAGTTTATTCATTGGGTGAAATCGTTCATAATGAAGAAGTAGTAAGTGAATTAGAAAATATGGGCTTAGTAACAGTTTCAGATATTGAAGCTATTCCTGATAACTCTAAAGTCATTATAAGAGCGCATGGTGAAAGCTTAGAAGTATATGAAAAAGCTAAAAAGAAGAATCTTGATATTATAGATTTAACCTGTGGAAAGATTAAACTTATTCACAAACAAGTTATGGAAAATGATGATAAGTTTATTATCATTATCGCTAAATTAAATCATCCTGAAACAATTGGTACAAAAGGACATACTACTTGTTCATATATTGTATCTAGTCCTGATGATCTTGATGATTGTTATAAAGTGTATAAGAATAGTCATAAGAAAGATATTTATATTATTTCGCAAACAACCTTTAATAGTCATAAGTTTGATGAGCTTGTTGATTTAATTAAATCTAAATTTGATACAAATATCATTATTAATAAGTCAATCTGTGATGCTACTGAAAAAAGACAAAAAGAAGTAATTGAATTATCTAAGAAAGTAGACTTAATGATTATTATTGGTGGTAAGAATAGTTCTAATACAAAAGAGTTATATAATCTATCTAAAATATATTGTGAAAATACATATTTAATTCAAAACTATAAAGATATATCCTTTAATATAAATAAGGATATGAAGATTGGTATTATGGCTGGTGCATCAACAGGAAAAAAGACTGTAGATAGAGTAATAGAGGAGTTAAAAAACATGATTTAAAACTACATTTTACGTAGTTTTTTCTTTATAAAAAAAATAATTAAAATTTTTGAAAAAAAGTTCTTGATTTAGCAAAAAAATCATGTTAAAATGATAAACGTGTGTTGTGCATAGATGTGCAAGGTTGTCGATACACCAGGTTAAGTTGTTAATGGTAAAATCGGGTTATTTGCACGGAGCATGCCTATACAAGATATAGACGAAGGGAGTGACACAAAATGGCAAAGAAAGTTCGTATAAGATTAAAAGCATACGATCATCGTATTTTAGATACGGCTTGCACAAAAATTGTTGAAACTGTAAAACGTTCAGGAGGTGAAGTTAGCGGTCCAGTACCACTACCAACTGAAATTGATAAGGTTACAATTTTAAGAGCAGTATTTAAATACAAAGATTCTCGTGAGCAATTTGAAATGAGAACTCACAAGAGACTTATTGATATTAAAAACCCTAGCAAGGAAATCATTGATGCATTAGCTCATTTAGATTTACCAAGTGGTGTTGATATCAATATTCAAACAATAAATTAAAATAAAAGGAAAAGGAGAAAGTAATTATGAAAGGAATCTTAGGTAAAAAGATTGGAATGACTCAAGTATTTACTGCAGATGGTATTTTAGTTCCTGTAACTGTTATCGAAGTTGAACCAAATGTTGTTACACAAATTAAGACAACTGAAAAAGATGGTTATGAAGCAATTCAAGTTGCAACTCATACAGTTAAAGAAAAAAATGCTACTAAGGCAAGTATTGGTCACACTAAAAAAGCAAATACAGAACCTAAGCGCTTCTTAAAAGAGTTTAGAGGGGTAAATGTTAACGATTACACATTAGGACAAGTTCTTGATGC
>JAEEGL013724360.1_pt1 | contig 11707 bp, 10 predicted proteins | sample 9134231 | NCBI WGS metagenome assembly JAEEGL01 (sample SAMN16246548, study PRJNA631951) | gut metagenome | biome: gut microbiome; feature: rumen; material: fiber-attached | host: Bos | place: Iran: Karaj | collected 2018-10
CATATTCTGCAGGCAGATCATTTCGAGGACCATGATAGAGGATATCTCCCAGCAATAAAAGTTTATCCGGTTTCTCTTCCCTGAAACGCTCAACAAGCAGATCATTGTAATGGGCACTGCCATGAATATCCGAAGCAATCATCAGTTTCATATTTTTATACTCTCCTGCTTTAATTTAAGCATATAAGCCAAAACAGAGTAAAATATAACAAAAGGAACAGGAAAACACATATGAGTGAAATGACAAAAACCTTCGGCCGTAAAGTCTTCAATGATGAAGTCATGAAAAACCGGCTGAGCAAAACCACTTATAACAAACTGCGCAAGACGATCAAGAACTCTGATGCATTAAACAGCGATATCGCGACAGAAATTGCTCAGGCGATGATGGAATGGGCAGTCGAAAACGGCGCTACGCATTTTACCCACTGGTTCCATCCCTTGAACGGCGCTACTGCTGAAAAACACGAAAGCTTTATTTCGACAGCCGGCGGCGGCAAGATCGAACTGAAGTTTTCACCAAGCAATCTCGTCAAAGGTGAAGCTGATGCCTCATCGCTGCCATCAGGGGGCTTGCGGGATACATTTGAAGCCCGCGGCTATACCGCCTGGGATCCGACCTCTTACGCCTTCATCAAAGATAATATTCTCTATATTCCGACGATCTTCTGTTCCTATTCAGGTGAAGCGCTTGACCACAAGACACCTTTACTCAGATCGATGGAAGCACTCAACAGACAAGCCATGCGCATTATCCGGCTTTTTGGCAACAGCAACATCAATCATGTCAAAGCTACTGCCGGACCGGAACAGGAATACTTCCTAGTTGATAAGAAATATTTTGATCAGCGTGAAGATCTGCGTCTGACCGGCCGCACCTTATTCGGCTATATGCCGCCTAAAGGTCAGGAAATGGATGATCACTACTATGGATCGATCAAGACTAGAGTCGCGGAATTCATGAGAGACCTCAACGAAGAACTGTGGTCACTGGGCATTCAAGCCAAGACTGAACACAACGAAGTCGCACCTTCTCAGCACGAACTGGCCAATAACTTCCTCACCTGCAATGTCTCCACCGATCAGAACAACCTTACCATGGAAGTGATGAAGAAGATCGCCAAGAAACATGATCTGGAATGTCTGCTTCATGAAAAACCTTTTGCCAGATTCAATGGCTCAGGCAAGCACAACAACTGGTCGATCAAGACCGATACCGGCATCAATCTCTTTGATCCGGGCGATACCCCTAAAGAAAACGCCCAGTTTCTGATCTTCCTTTGTGCAATAATTGCCGCTGTCGATGACTATCAGGATCTTTTGAGGATCTCGATCTCTTCAGCCGGCAACGATGAACGATTATCCGGCTACGAGGCACCGCCAGCCATCATCTCCATCTTTTTGGGTGATGAACTGACAAAGATCTTAAAGAGTATCGAGAATGATGAAAACTACGCCAACACCAAGAAAGAAAAACTCTTTATCGGCGTTCACTCTATTCCGGATTTCCCATCTGATGTCACTGACCGCAACCGTACTTCACCTTTTGCCTTCACCGGCAACAAGTTTGAATTCCGTATGCCGGGTTCCAGCGCATCGATCGCTACCCCGAATACGATCTTGAATACTGTCGTCGCTGAAGAACTCAAACAGTTTGCGGATATCTTGGAAAACGCCAAGGATCTCAACAAGGCACTTCATGATCTGCTGAAAAAGACGATCGCCAAACACTCGCGCATCATCTTCAACGGCAACGGCTATGATGAAGCCTGGATCAGGGAAGCCAAGAAGCGCGGCTTATGCAACTACGCTTCAACGCCGGAAGCCTTATCCCATTATCTTGATCCCAAGAATCAGAAAGTCTTCATCGAGAATAAAGTCTTAAGTGAAAGCGAGCTTCATTCCCGCTATGAGATCTATCTCGAGAAATACTACAAGACCATCAACATCGAAGCCTTAACGATGATCGACATGCTGAAAAAGGATATCCTGCCGGCTGTCCAGCGTTATGAAAACGTATTGCTCGATTCACTTACAAAAGCCAAAGAGCTGGATCTCTATGATGAAAACGCCTATGACAGTGTAACGCTTAAAACATTGCGCAAACTGCAGAAACTTGTTCTTAAAGATCTTAAGAAACTGGAAAAGGAGCTGACACTAAAACCGGAAGATTCACTCAAGCAGGCCTATTTCTATCACGATCGGATTCTGCCTTTAATGAATTCGATCAGAAACAATACCGATGAAATGGAAAGGATTTGTGATCGCCAATACTGGCCTATCCCTTCCTATCTCGAATTGCTCTTCGGTATCGATTAATCAAAAATAAAAATTTTAGCATAACCATATCCCAGCGAAACAAAAAGCCTCACTCCCCCGTTAAGAAGAGAAAGGCCTTATCAGTATCTGCTGAAAGTTTTATTTATATGCTTTTTGAAAATTGATATTACAGATAGTTTATCTCCAGTTTTTATCTATATAATCAATAGCTTTCTGCAAGTCATCACCGGTCTGATCGGTAAATTTGGTTTTAAATTCACAATCTGAATCCCAGCCTTCTTTTAAAGCCTGAATGCAATGATCCTTGTCTTTTCCTAAAACCTTCATCTGCGTCATCATAGCTCTCAATAAAGCGTAGCCGGTCACTTTAATTCTTCCACCGCTTACTTCATCAAGGCTGTCCAATGATAATTCTTTTTTAACGATTCTATCCAATTCATTTGTCTTATTTTCTTTTGACATGTTTATCTCCTTTGTCTACATTATAATATACGAAGAAATCCATCACTGTGGCAGACAGTTTTATGGATCCCGACATTGCAGCGAAGGTTTTATTTTATTATTTCTATGAAAGAGAGATATATCAATCAGTATTATGAAATTAAATTTCAAAGATATAAATGAGGAAACAAAAGAACTTCTGCCGGATCATGTCTACGCATTCATTAAAGCTTTTGATCATGAATCAAAGATCAGAGTTGCTCAAATCAATCCCGACTATGCCGATGGAAAATCCTTAAGCGAAGAATATGACATTCCCTATGAAATGGAACTCAACTGTCTTATTGTCGAAGGAAGAAGAAAAGATAACATCAGTTACGCCGCTCTGATCGTTCCCTATGGCTATCGAGCCAATATGAACGCCAAAGTCCGCAATCCTTTAAACGCCAAGGAAGTCAGGCTTGCTGACCTTGATTATGTAACGAAAGTGACTGGCATGGAATATGGAAGCATTACCCCGATCGGCTTGCCTGAAGACTGGAAGATTCTGATCGATTCATCTGTCTTTGATCAGAAAGAGGTAATTGTCGGCGGCGGACTGGTTAAATCAAAACTGCTGCTGCCCTCAGCTTTGTTTAAAGATCTGCCAAATTGTATCGTTGTCGATGGCCTGAAGAAAGAATAGGCCATTTTTTTATAACTGTTTGCCCGCGAACTGCGAATTATAAAGTTCAAAGTAGAAGCCTTTGGCTTTCATCAGTTCATCATGATTGCCCTGTTCAATGATCTGACCATCTCTCATGACTAGGATCTTATCAGCGTTTCTGATCGTCGACAGACGATGAGCCACGATGAAACTGGTCTTGCCTTCCATCAGCTGCTCAAAGGCTTTCTGAATAAAGATCTCCGTACGGGTATCGATCGAAGATGTCGCTTCATCGAGTATCAGCATCGGCGGCATGCATAACATTACCCTGGTAATACATAACAGCTGTTTCTGTCCCTGGGAAAGTGAGTCATCATCGATGATCGTATTCAAGCCATCCTTCATCCTTCTGATGAATTCATAGCTGTGCGTCTTTTTTGCCGCTTCAATTATTTCTTCATCACTGGCCTCAGGCTTGCCAAAGGCGATGTTGTCTCTGACACTGGCCTTCTTTAGCCAGGTATCCTGAAGGACCATGCCATAGCTCTTGCGCAAAGAGGAACGGCTAACGGATCTTATCTCCTGGCCATCGATATAAATCTCACCTTTATCCACATCATAAAAACGCATCAGCAGATTTATCAGCGTCGTCTTGCCGCAGCCCGTCGGTCCAACGATCGCAATCGTCATACCCGGATCCGCATGGAAATTAAAATCTTCGATCAGATTCTGATCTTTCCGATAGGAGAAGCAGACATTATCGATATCGATCATTCCTTCTTTGACATCAAGTTCACGATCAGGATCGGCGCTTTGCGCTTCTGCCTCCAGCAGTTCAAAAATGCGCTCAGCACAGGAAATGGAATTCTGTAATTCGGTGACGACCGAACTGATATCGTTGAATGGTTTCATGTACTGGTTGGCATAGGAAAGCAGAACACTTAAGCCGCCGACCGTTAACGAACCATTCAGGATCTTGTAGGCACCAAATAAAGCCACTAAAGCGTAGATAAGATTATTTACAGCTCTTGTCGAAGGGTTGGTAAGTGATGAGTAGAAAGTCGCACTTTGCGCATACTTTTTAAGATCAGAATTTATCTTAGCGAATTTCTCGCTGGCTCTTTCCTCATAGCCGAAAGCCTTCAGGATCTTTTCATTGGTGATCATCTCATTGATCAGTGCGGTCTGTTTTCCTCTGATCTCATTCTGTTTGACAAACATCTGATAGGAACGTCTGGCAATAAAGCGGGCAACCAGAAAACTTAATGGTGTCAAAAGCAGAACCATGATCGTGATCTCGACATTGCGGGAGAACATGAAATACAGTGTCACAAAGATCGTCACTGCTCCTGCAAACAGCTGCGAGAAGCCCAGCAGCAGGCCATCAGAAAGCTGGTCGGCATCAGCGATGACTCTGCCAAGCATATCACCGGCCGAATGGCCATCGAGATATTTGAGCGGCAGTTTCTGGATATGTCTGAAAGTCCGATCGCGGATATCATTGATGGTACCATAGCTTATGCGGTTATTGATCAAAGACATCAGATAGCTGCAGAAAGCTGATATGCCGACAAAGATCATGATCCTTAACAGATATCTCATTATCAGTGACATGTCGATCATGCCGACACCGATGAGTTCATCGATCGCTTCACCAAACAGGATCGGAACATACAGCTGGGTGATCACACTGATCGCCGATAAAATGATACTGAAAAAGATATCGACACGGTATTTATCGAGCAGCTTGAGCAGTTTGGAAAGTGTGCTTGTGGAAGTCTTTTCAGGCATAGACCTTGACCCCCTGCCTGCCTGCTTCTTCAGGGAATTGCGAATAATAAATTTCCTGATAGACTCTGCTTTCTTTTAACAGCTGCTTATGTGTTCCCTGAGCGACTAGTTTTCCATCATCCATGACCAGAATCAGATCAGCATTCATGATCGAAGAAGTGCGCTGGGAAACGATGAAAACACTCAGCTGTTTGTCTAGTTCACTGATCGCTTTTCGTAAACGGGAATCGGTCGCAAAATCAAGTGCACTGGAAGAATCATCCAGGATCAGGATTTCCGGTTTTTTGATAAGTGCTCGGGCGATCGTCAATCGCTGGCGCTGACCGCCGGAGAAGTTGCGTCCGCCCTGTTCAACGATATGATCAAGGCCTTCTTTCTTTCCTTCGACAACTTCCAGAGCCTGAGCTGTTTTTAATGCCTCATAGATCTCCTCATCGCTGGCATCTTCCTTGCCCCACCGCAAGTTTTCCCTGATCGTGCCCTCAAATAAGACTGCCTTCTGCGGGACGATCGCTATTTTATCCAACAAAGCCTTTCGGCTGTAGTCTTTGACATTAAGGCCATCAACTCTGACTTCACCTTCACTCACATCATAAAAACGCGGGATCAGATTGACGATCGTCGACTTGCCTGAACCGGTCGAGCCGATCACACCGATGGTCTGTCCCTTCTTTGTCTTAAAACTCACCTCACTGATCGCATCGATGCCTTTTTCATAGGCAAAAGATACATCTTTGAATTCGACCTGATAAGTATTATCTTTTATATCTGTTACTTCATCCGGATAAGTCAGTGAAGGAGAGACATCAAATAAAGCTGCTACTCTTTTGCCGCAGGCCCAGGACTTATTGATCGTGATCGTCAGGCTGGCAAGCTTGATCAGTTCAACGATGATCTGTGCCATGTAGTTATACAAGGCGACGACATCGCCCTGTCTGATAGTTCCGACATTCACGCTTAAGGCACCGCTGTAGATCAGAACGATCGAAGCGATGTTGACGATCGCATAGGTCAAAGGATTCATCAAGGCCGAAAGCCGGCCGACCGTTCTGTTCATGAAAGTCAGATCAATCGAACGCTTTTCAAATTCCTTGATCTCATCATCTTCCTTGCAGAAAGCCCTGATGACTCTGACACCGTTCAGGTTTTCTCTGGTCATGCCTAAAAGGGAATCAAGTTTCTGCTGCACCTTTTCAAATAAAGGTATACTCTTCAACATGATCGCATAAACAACCAGTGATAAGATCGGGATCGTCACGACAAAGATGAGGGCAAGCCTGGTATCGATCGTGAAAGCCATGATCATCGCACCAAAGACGATGAAAGGACTTCTGAGCAGCAGTCTTAAAGCCAGATTGACACCGACCTGCAGCTGATTGATATCAGAGGTCATGCGGGTAATTAACGTATCGCTGCCGCTTTGATCAAGTTCCTTATAGGATAAGAACATGATGTGATCAAACAGTGACTGTCTTAAATCTGAAGCAAAGCCGACGCTTGCTTTAGCCGCAAAGTACTGGGCAGTAAAAGAAAAACCCATTCCGGCAAAAGCCAGAACGATCAGCAGAATGAATGAATTGATGATAGCCTGTTTATTATTTAAGGTGATGCCTTCGTTGATGATATAAGCTACTACCAAAGGTACCAGCAGATCCATCAGAGCTTCCAGCAGTTTAAAAAGAGGGGCCAATATGGCCTCTTTAGTGTATTTTGATAAATAGGAAGATAGTCTCTTCATAAAAAACTACGACAGATATTTCTTGGCGGCATTGATCAGATTGTTCGCCACTTCCAGTTTATTACGATAGAGAATCTTTTCATATTCTCTTTTTGCTTCTTCGATATGTTTCTGTGCCTTTTCTATTTCCTTGTAAGCCAGATCGACATCGATCTCTTCGACATCAATGACGCTGTCCGCGATGACCTCGGCTTCATTGTCCTTGAAATAGAGAACGCCATTATTAACGGCATAATGTGACAGAACACCATCCTTGCACGTTTCAATAACTCCGATCTGCATCGGGATGATCAAAGGCATATGGTTGGAAAGGATCGTCCTACGGCCTTCCGAAGTCGGAATATTCAGCTTCTCCGTTTCGATGGTCTTATAGACGCCTTCATAGGTAACAAAGTCAACTTTAAACAGCATTTTCCTTGCCTTCAACTTTAGCGATCACATCTTCGATCGAACCGCAATAGACAAAAGCATCCTCCGGATAGCTGTCATAGCGGCCGGAAAGAATTTCTCTAAATGATCTGATCGTATCTTTTATGTGGACAAATCGGCCTTCCATGCCGGAGAACTTTTCGGCAACAGAGAAAGGCTGAGACAGGAAGTTTCTGATCCTTCTCGCCCGGTTGACGATCGCCTTGTCCTCTTCGGAGAGTTCATCGATACCAAGGATCGCAATGATATCCTGCAGGTCGTGATACTTCTGCAGGATCTTCAAAACATCCAAAGCGGTCTGATAGTGTTCATCACCGACGATCAAAGGATCAAGGGCTCTGGAAGTCGACTGCAATGGATCAACAGCCGGATAAAGACCGGAAGAAGCGATCTTACGATCAAGGACAGTTTTCGCATCCAGGTGCGCGAAAGCCGTAGCCGGAGCCGGGTCAGTCAAATCATCGGCTGGCACATAGATCGCCTGCACGGAAGTGATGGAGCCGTTCTTGGTTGAAGTGATGCGTTCCTGCAGTTCGCCCATTTCCGTTGCCAGAGTCGGCTGATAACCGACGGCTGAAGGCATACGGCCAAGCAGAGCGGAAACTTCCGAACCGGCTTGCGAGAAACGGAAGATATTATCAATAAATAAGAGCACATCCTGATCATCGACATCACGGAAGTGTTCAGCCATTGTCAAAGCACTTAAGGCAACACGCATACGGGCACCCGGTGATTCATTCATCTGGCCATAGACGAGCACCGTCTTTTCCAGAACGCCGCTTTCCTTCATTTCATAATAAAGGTCATTGCCCTCTCTGGTCCTTTCACCGACACCGGCTACAACAGACAAACCGTTGTGCTCAACAGCGATCGAGTGGATCAGTTCCTGCATCAGTACGGTCTTGCCGACACCGGCACCGCCGAATAAGCCGATCTTGCCGCCTTTGATATATGGACATAACAGATCGATGACCTTGATACCGGTCTCGAGGATCTCAACTTTGGTCTCCTGCTGTTCAAAAGAAGGAGCGCTCTTGTGAATGATATCCGTCTCAACATCGCCATCAAGCGGAGCCAGACCGTCAATCGGATCACCTAAAAGATTGAACATACGGCCAAGGATCTTCTTGCCGACCGGGACCGCAATAGCCTTGCCGGTATCAATGGCTTTCATGCCTCGCGTCAGACCGTTGGTTTGCGACAAGGCGATGCATCTGACCTTGTCATCACCGATATCCTGCTCAACTTCACAGGTTATCTCTTCATTTCCAAACGGAATGATTATCGCATTGTAAAGCTTAGGCAGGCGATTGTTGAATCGCATATCTATGACCGGTCCGATTACCGATACGACTTCACCGATATTTTCGTTCATCTCCTTCTCCTTCCTACCTGATCGAGGCAACGATCTCATTCATCTCCTGAGTGATCGCCGCCTGACGGGCTTTGTTATAGTTCAGACGCAGTTCACTGATCAGCTTTTCCGCATTTTTATTGGCCGCATTCATCGCATTGCGTCTGGCTGCATTCTCGGAAGTCTTGGCTTCGAGAAATGCTACATAGATCTGCGAAGACACATACATCGGAATCAGCCTGTTCAATACTTCATCTCTTGAAGGTTCCAGCAGGATCTCTTCCGTTTTGACATCCTCATCGATCTCAAAAGGCAGCAGTTTAAGTGTTGTCGGTCTGTAAGTAAGTGTATTGATGTATCTGGTATAGACAATGTTGATCTCAGTGATCTCGTATTGTCTGTATAAGATCATCAGGTTGTTGATCATCTGGTTCAGGATCCTGGGCTGCAGGTCCTCAAGTTCATCATATTTCTTGACGACGAGATAATCATTCTTCATCAGATAATTGAAACCGATCGTGCCGATGACAAAGATCGGCGCATCCTTCGGTACGTTTGCTTCAACATATTTGAGAACTTCCGTGTTATAGCTTCCGCACAGACCGGAATTGGAAGTGATGACGATATACAGCGGATTCTCCGCATAGGGTTTCTTCAGAAACGGATTGTTCTCTACATCAGAACTCTCTGATTGCAGTACAGCCATAATAAAACGCTTAAGATTCTTCGCATACTCTTCATTCTGCTTTGTCTTAGTGTTGTATTTCTGCAGCTTGACGGTCGCCACGAGTTCAGTCGCATTCGTAAGCTTCTTGGTCGAAACGACATTCTGCAGCCGCTTTTTGATTGTACTGATCTGTCCTGCCATTATCTGTTATTCTTCAAAAAATCATCAGTAAACTCTTTGATGATCTTCGTGAGTCTGCCATTGAGATCATCATCAAGTGCTTTCTTTTCTCTGATCTGATTCATCAGATCTTCGTGTTCATCATCCATCTCCAAAAGGAGCTGTTTTTCGTATTCCCTCATTCTTTCAAGCGGGACAGTATCGATCAGACCCAGCTTGTTCGCAAATAAGAGGATGACCTGATCGATCGTATCGACTGGCGAATACTGCGGCTGCTTGAGCAGTTCCACCAGGTGCCGGCCATGGTTGATCCGCGCTCTGGTCGAAGGATCGAGGTCAGAACCAAACTGCGCAAAGTCCAGAACTTCCTGGTATTGCGAAAGATCGAGCTTCAATGAAGAAGATACGCTCTTCATCGCCTTGATCTGCGCAGCCGAACCGACACGGGAAACCGAAAGACCATAATCGATCGCCGGTCTGATACCCGAGTTGAACAGCTCTGTCTGCAAGAAGATCTGACCATCCGTGATGGAAATGACGTTGGTTGGAATATAAGCAGAGATATCACCGGCTTGTGTTTCAACGATCGGTAAAGCCGTCAATGATCCCTTGCCTAAACGCTCTGAGAGCTTGCCGCTTCTTTCCAGGAGTCTTGAATGCAGATAGAAGACATCACCCGGATAGGCTTCACGTCCCGGAGGACGGCGCAGCAGCAGGGAGAGTGTACGGTAGGCTACCGCATGCTTGGAGAGATCGTCATAGACGATCAGCACATCTTCGCCCTTGTTCATCCAGTATTCACCGATCGAACAGCCGGAATAAGGGGCTATATACTGCAAGGAGGCCAGTTCACTCGCACCCGCGACAACGACGCAGGTATAAGCCATGGCTCCATAAATACTCAGTTTTTCTATGATCTGGGCAACGGTCGAATTCTTCTGCCCGATCGCTACATAAATACATTTGACATTGCGGCCACGCTGGTTGATGATCGTATCGACCGCGATCGCCGTTTTACCGGTCTGACGGTCACCGATGATCAGTTCACGCTGACCCTTGCCGATCGGGATCATCGAGTCGATGATCTTGATACCGGTCTGTAAAGGTTCATCGATCGGGGAACGGTCAATAACGCCTGGCGCACTGACTTCGATCTGCCGGTATTCCCTGGCTCTGATCGAACCCTTGCCATCGATCGGTGTACCTAAAGAGTTGACGACTCGGCCTAAGAGTTCATCACCGACCGGCACTTCAATGACTTTGCCGGTACAGTTTACCGGTGTACCTTTGACGATATCCTTGTCGTTGCCTAAAAGAACGGCAGCGATCGAATCTTCTTCCATATCCATGACCATGGCTCTGGTCTCTCCGATCTGCAGCAGTTCGCCAGCCATCGCATCATAGACTCCGGAGATATTGGCCACGCCATCAGCGACACTGGTGACAAAGCCTGTTGTTCTATCTGACTGCACAGATACTTCCATGCCATCAAAATCAGTGATGTCCTTGACGAGTTCTTCCGCCAGCTTATCGGGATCACCATCAGAAACTTCCTTTTCCAGCAAGGAAGATTTCAGCTGTGCCAGCTTGGTCTTATAGGTACCATCCCAGACTGTACCATCAATGATGACTTTCACACCGCCGATCAGGTTCTTATCGATCTTGTTTTCCAGACGGATCGAACGGCCCAGTTTTCTGGTGAAAGTAACTTCCAGGGTATTCAATTGCCGTCGATCAAGTTCCCGGGCCGAATAGACAGTCCCGAGCTTGCGTCCTCTGGCCTGATAGTAGTATTCCAAAAAACCATGGAGCAGTTCCATTTCCATGTGTTTCTTTGGCATCGAATCAGCGATCAGGAAGAAGCCGTAAAGGATCTTGTTGTCGAGCTGATTGTTGAAGTGTCTTTGCAGTTCGATCTGTTTCTGAACCGAAGTCAGATCCGAAGAAACAAACATCTGCGCGAGCTCTTCATTGCGGTTGAGCTCATCGTTGATCTCCTTGAATTCAGAATAGCAGTAATCAGCCGACTGTTCCTGATTGGCCAGTTCCATCAGATTGCGGATGTAGAAATTGATATCGAAATTCATTTATCGATTACTTCCTTCACAAAAGAATTGATGCTGTCATCATCTTCCTTGGTATCCAGCTTGCTCTGCAACATCTTTTCAGCTGTGATCAGAG
>JAEEGL013883352.1_pt1 | contig 11707 bp, 14 predicted proteins | sample 9134231 | NCBI WGS metagenome assembly JAEEGL01 (sample SAMN16246548, study PRJNA631951) | gut metagenome | biome: gut microbiome; feature: rumen; material: fiber-attached | host: Bos | place: Iran: Karaj | collected 2018-10
ACCACTTACCTACCTACCCTGTTTTCCCGTTAGAGAAAAAACCACAGCCATAAAGGACTGTGGGTAGTGACTCCTGCAGGATTCAAACCTGCAACCTTTTGATCCGTAGTCAAATGCTCTATTCAGTTGAGCTAAGGAGCCATTGTGACGTGGGCAATGAGGGATTCGAACCCCCGACCCTCTCCTTGTAAGGGAGATGCTCTGAACCAGCTGCGCTAATTGCCCATACAATGCCGCAGATTTGTGTGAACCTCTCGCCAGGGGTTCGCTGCGAATTGCGACTGCAAAAGTACATCTTTTTTGATAACCAACCAAATATTTGAGGACTTTTTTTCGTTTTTTTTCTGAAAATATTTGCCTACACCTTATATAAAATAGGGCCGGAAAACCGGTCTTTCTGTCATATACCCTGCATTTGTGCCATTTTGACACTATGTATTGACCTATATCAATAAAAGGGAGAATTCCTACACAAAATAGTGTTTTTCCTACACCACACACGATGTAATGGTACTATCTTTGCACCAGAAAACACGAAAGACACCACTGTCCGAAGCGTCGGGCAGGTATATGAAGACACAAATTAAGGTAAAAAGATTGAAAACATGAAAAAGATTATGATTATGGTGTGCGTCATCATGATGGCAACCGCCGCAAATGCTGAGCCGCAGCGCGTGGCTCCATTTAGTAGGGTTAGCGTTAATGTACCTGCACGTATCCGTGTCATAAAAGGCAACGAATATAGCATTATGGTACAGACGAAGGAATCAACCGATTCTACAAGCCTGAAATATACAGTGGACAAGGGCACCCTGCGAATAAGTACAAACTGTGACGAGATGCGTCAGTCGTCGGGCCGTGGTACGGTTATCACGATTATAAGCCCCGAGGACACGAAAATCACAACGGGTAGCGAAATGGAAAAGAAAAACATCCTTTAGGTATATACATTAATATACCAGAATCGGGATACGCTCGCAAGAGTGTATCCCGATTGTTTTTTTTATGGGCTTGGAAGAGGTCTATTTCTTCTTGGTTGCAGTTGTTGTTTTCTTGGCAGGAGTCGCAGTTGCCGTCTGTGGCTTGTAGTACTTGAGGGCCTCGGGCATTATCTTCTCGAGGGCGGCAATGCGCTTCTCGTTGGATGGGTGGTCGCTGAACAGGTCGCTCTTCTTGCTGCTGCCTGACTGCTGTGCCATACGCTGCCAGAAGGGTATTGCCTGCTGGGGGTCATAGCCTGCCATAGCGGCAAAGATGACACCGAGATGGTCGGCTTCCGTTTCGTTGTCGCGTGAATACTTGAGGTTGGCGAACTTGAATCCTATCTGTCCTGCCATATCCGCTATGGTTGCTACTGTACCCATTCCCTTGGACTGGGCCATCTGGGAGATTATGCCGCCGCCTATCTGTGCTGCATATTGCTGGCGCATCTGGGTGGAGAGCTGCTCGGCAGAGTGTTTGGCAACGGCATGTGCAATCTCGTGTCCCAGGACTATGGCAAGCCCTGTTTCGTTCTGTGTATAGGGCAGGATGCCTTCGTACACGACTATCTTGCCGCCGGGCATGCAGAAGGCATTGACCTGATTGTCGGCAACGAGGTTGAACTCCCACTTGAAATACTGTACATCGTTGGCATAGCCGTTCTCCTTGAGGAATGTCTCTACGGCTGTGGCAAGGCGCTGTCCCACGCGCTTGACCATAGCGGCATTGGTCTGGTTGGACGAGAGCTTGGCGCCCTTCATGTAATCCTGGTACTGCTGGGTACTGAGGCTCAGTATCTGTGCATCGTCTACCAGAAGGTTTGTCTTCCTGCCCGTGATGGGCACGGTGTTGGTCGTTCCGCATGCTGCAGCAAGCATGGCAACGGCAACAATGAATAAGTTTCTTAAGATTTTCATTTTATGTTCTCGTTTTGTTCATATCTTCCTGCAAAATTACATATAAGTGGAATTTTGACAAAATAATTCTGATTTATTTTTTCTATATTTGGTGAACGTTTTCCGTTTTTGTGTGTATGCCAATATGAGAGCGCACTCGGAACATACCGTAAAAACTAACGACAAACAAACTATGAACAAGACTTTATGCTTAACACTCGCTTTTGTGTGCTGCGCACTATGCAATGCACAGAAAGCAGAAACGATAGAATCCTTTGTTGCAAACAGCCATGAGACAGAGTGGTACGGACAGCAGGCACAGGCGTGGCAGGAGAAAGTGGATGCCAATCCACAGGATCAGTGGGCATGGCGAAACCTGTTCCGTGCAACGCTCTACCACGAACAGTTTAGCGGAGGCTGGGGAGAAAATCAGGACGAATCCAGGACCGCAGATGTCCTGCGCAAGATGGAGGCGGCCCTGCCCGACAGCTATGTACTGAACCTATGCAAGGGACGCTTCTGTCTGAGCAATGACGAAGCTGCCAGACGTGGAGACAACATCCACCGCGCCATAGAACTAATGCCTGAGAATGTCTGCCCCGAGGATCTTGAGTATCTGGCAGTCCGCCTGTGGATAACCGACCCCGACAACCCACTTGTCAAGGAACTGTACACCAGGTCATACAAAAACAGATATTTCCCTGCACGCATTATGCAGTTCAACAGGAACATGCTCATCTGCATGGAACCAAACGCACTGTACTTTTCCAACGGAGACCTTGACACGGAACCCATGAAGATGCTGCAGGAAGCTCTTGACGAGCGTACAGACGTAACCATCGTAAATGTAGCATTCCTCCACGCCAAATCCTTCATGACGGCACTCTACCGGAAACTGGGCATCAAGCCGCTGGATATAGACGTGCAGGATTATGGGAAATATGGAGATGAATGGTACACGCACTACGAAGCCGACATCATAATGCACCTTATAAAGGAGAGCAAGCGACCTGCATACTTCTCGCCCACGAATCCCAAGATTTCCATCCTGAACAGAGACAGCATATACAACGAGGGACTGATCCTGAAATACAGTCCTCGTCCATATAACAACTTCGATGTTGCCATGCACAATGTCAGGGACGTATATCATCTGGAATACCTGGCAGAGCCTAATCTGGTCTATGATACATGGTACACAAGCGAAATGACCGACATGAACCATGTAACTCTACTGGCCCATCTGATAAACAGATTCCGCAAAAATGGCGAGCATGCACAAGCCGAACGCCTGTACAACATCCTGAAATCATGTGTAAAAAGATGCAGAATCGATCCGGACAGGCAGGAAATGATTGAACAGACATTGGAATTCTGGAACAGAAAATGATGATGAGACTGTCCGTATTTTCCAAATCCATATCCTCGCTGTCTGATACCCAACTTATGAACAGGGTGTCCGCAAGAGGAGACGACAGAGCTTTTGACGAACTCTACAACCGTCACAGCCGCAGACTGATGGGCTTTCTGTTCCGCCAACTGGGCGGTGACGGGGAACGGGCTGCGGACCTGACGCAAGATGTTTTCATGCGAGTATGGTCAAAACGCGAGATGTATAAGCCGGAAGGCGAATTCCTGACGTGGCTGTTCAGCATTGCCTACAATCTGCTCAAGAACGAGTACAGACACTATGACTATTCGGATGCCTACAGGCGTCACATTCAACTTACCCATGACGAAAGTCAAGACGAGGACATCAGTACGTTGCTTGACAACAAGGCATTCGATGACGCCCTGCAAAAGGAACTGCGGGGTCTTGACCCACAGAGCCGGACGCTGTTCTCGCTCCGCTATGAGGAGGATATGCCCATAGGGCAGATTGCCATGATAATGGACATCCCGGAAGGGACAGTCAAATCACGTCTGCATACATTAATACAAAAACTAAAAGAAAAACTCAACAACTATGACATTCGAAGATAGAATTCACCAGTCCGCAAGGCGAACATCTGCACAGCAGAATGCCAGATTACACGTACCTGCCAAGCCACGCAAGTCCGGCACTACATACTGGGGATGGGTTGCAACACCTGCCGCAGCAGTTGTTGGCATAGCCCTCGGGCTGTCGTTCCAGCATCGTATAATGATGCCTGGCACGGACGAAACTGCGACAAGAGAGATTGCCACGCAACAAGTACACGACACCGTCTATGTCCCTGACGTAAGGCACGACACCCTGTGGCTGACACGCGTTGAGGAGAAAGTTCGTCTTGTGGAACGGGAAGCACCGGCAAACACCGTTGCAACAACAACCGCACCAAGCGACGACGTATGCACCTCAGTCTCCTGCGACGGCATCAACTACGCCATCCTTGCCTCGAACTGATGGATTATCAAAAGATGGTGGCGATAGGATCTCCAGCCCCACGTCGCGGTATTTCTCGCACATAGCCTCCAGTTCCTTGTACTGAGGCGTGAATCCACAACGTGTGGCAGTGTTCACGATAAGCAGCACCTTGCCCTTGTAGTCAGAGAGCGACACCTCCTGACCTGCACTATCCTTCACTTTGAAATCATAGATACCCTGTGCCGACAGCGTCAGCACACATGCGGTTGCCATCAGCCAGACAGTTATCCGTTTCTTCATAAGATTATTATTTTACAATAGCTTAGAGCGGCAGGGAGGTCACTTTTCAATTGCTGCCCCTACCCTACGATTTGGCGGTCTACTTCATTTCAGGCTTACGCTGTAGGTAGAACCTGATGGGCAAGGCAATATACATACGCACAATTTTACCGTTCAGACGTGCGGGATTCCATTTCGGCATTTTCTTCACGACACGGACAGCCTCATCTGCGAGCGAGGAATCAGATGAACGCAAGACCTTCAGGTTGCTGACTGAACCGTCTTTATTTATCACGAACTGCACAACAACGGTTCCCTGAATACCCTGCTTAAATGCTGCCTTGGGATATTTTATGTTTTCCGAAAGCCATGCATAGCATGCTGCGTTGCCGCCAGGGAAGGAGGCAACTTCGTCCACCACACCGTAAATAGAATCATCCGGGGCTTCGATTACGTCATTCTGAGCAAAAGCCTGACAGACAGCCATAGTCATCGCCGCTATCAGTAATAGAAGTTTTTTCATAAGATTAATATTTTACAGTTCCATTGCCAAAATTAGCATTATTTTTTCAAACGCAAAAGATTTTCTTGAAAAAAGAAACCAAAATTCATTCCTGATAATAAAGGTAACAAACCGGAGAATAAGGCTCAGAAAAAAAGAGCCAACCTTGTAAAAAAGATTGGCTCTCCGGATTCATTGTGTTAAGCTTTTGCGGTGCGGACGGGACTCGAACCCGCGACCCCTAGCGTGACAGGCTAGTATTCTAACCAGCTGAACTACCGCACCAATCGTTTAACCGGATGCAAAGGTAAGACAATTCTGCGAAAGTACCAAACTTTCATCAAAAATCTTTTGTCTTACCTTTGCATTTACTGTATTGCCTTATTTCTTGTCGCACTGAGGACCTTTCTTGTCGCACTGGGCGTCCTTCTTGTCGCACTGGGCGTCCTTCTTGTCGCACTGAGGACCTTTCTTGCCGCAACGTTGCATCATGCCCTTGTGCATTCTCTTGCCGTGCTTGTTATGGAACAGCTGTGCTGTCTGGCGTGCTGTGAGGAACTTGCGGAATTCTGAATAATATTTTTCCTTGACTGCGAGGAGCTCGCGCTCAACGGCAAAACGTTCCTTCATCTTCTTGTCTATCTGCTCGTCGGTCAGGCGCTGGCCGTTTTCGGGCTTCGGGAACTGGTGCTTGTCGAATACGGCTTTCTTGTCTGCCATGTATTTTTCGAGTGTAGCCTTGAACTTCTCAGCATCCTTGTCCGAGAGACCGAATGGATCGCACTGGGGTTTCTGGTCACACTTTGGGCCCATGTGTTTCTTCTCGCACTGGGGACCTTTCTTGCAGTCCTGCTTGTCTACTTGGGGTGCGTTCTGTGCACTTGCACTGAGTGCCATGCCTACGAAGAGCATCAAAATTGTCTTTTTCATAATCTTTCTATTATTGGTTAAACATTTGAATTGTTCTTGTCAAACACTTATATGACAGCAGGTCATAACCAAGGTTTAATCTGATGCTGAAAAAAAGTTTAGCGGTTAGCAAAAAAAATTAGACAAAAACAGATAAAACCCTACTCTGTGCTGCTTACTCTATGAGTAATCGTTATAAGTTATCGCTCAATTTCTGATTAAGCAAGCCTTATCAGACCTTGTCCGATACCTTATAACAGCCTTCGGCTCAGCACCACAGCGCAGAAAAACCAAGGAAACAATTATTGTTCCATGCCTGGTATATGAAGATTTGGTTTTATAGCGAAGCTATGTTTTTCCTTGATTAGACAGCGTCCTGATAAGGGTAACACTGTTAATGATAAGGCTGTCTGGGAGCTTGCTCACAAGCGGGATGATTATTGACAGGGTTATAATGCTCAAAGAGCATCTGGCTAATCAAGGTGTGATTTAGGTTTTCGTAAAACTAAAAAAAAGATTAGTGAAAATCCGGTCAATTAGTGTTCGTTCTAATAAAAAAGAGAAGTGACGGGAGGGGTATCTCACATATTTTTCATACATTTGCAGCGGTATAACTGACAATAGGAGATGAAGCGAATAGACATAGATCTTGTAATAAAGAACAAGGCTCCGCAACTGCACAAGAAGCTGCCTAAGTTTGTAATACGTTTTATGAAATGGCTGGTGTGCCAGAAACAACTGAACGAGATATTGGAGAACTGCGAGATGTACGAGGGGCCGGACTTTGCGATTGCGATGTCGAAGTATATGAACGTAACATACACGGTACACGGATTGGATAAAATTGACGTGAACGGACACTACCTGATGGTCAGCAACCACCCATTGGGAGCTTACGACGGGATTTCGTATATCGCTGTGTTGGGGAAGAAGTTTCCGGGGCTGAAAATCGTAGTTAACGACATACTGATGAACATAGACCAGTTGCGTTGCATGTTCCTGCCGGTCAATACCGTTGGGCGTCAGAAGCGTAGCGACATGGAGGCTATTGAAAAGGCATACAGCGACGGGAACACGCAGATGATGAGTTTCCCTGCGGGTTTCTGCAGCAGGTTCATGAATGGCAAAATCCAGGACATCCCATGGAAGAAGAGTGTCATCACGAAGGCTATCGACAGCAAGCGCGACATTATCCCCATGTATTTCAAGGGCCGCAATTCGTTGGTCTTCTATGCCCTGGAGTGGTTCAGGCGAATAATCGGTGTCAAATTCAACATTGGCTTAATCCTGCTTCCGTGGCAGATGGCCCGCTATGCACGGGGCAAGCATTATACAATCATAGTGGGCGACCCTATACCCTACCAAACCTTTGACAAGAGCCGTTCGCACACCGAGTGGGCACAGTGGCTGCGCGAAAAGTGCTATGATTTGAAGAAAAACAGCGATTTTGATTAAATTTCCGTCCTGAGGCAGGGCTGTTTTCCGATTTATTGTTATATCTTTGCACCCGCGTTACATAAAATGTAAGGCAGGTGATAATTTAACTTAATGTTTAACTAACGGTTATTTTCCCATGCCGGAAGCCATGAGCTGCGACAGGAATTAACCACAAAAAAAACAAGAGTACATCTGTATGGCAGATTACAAGAATGTAGCACCAGTTGAGGGTTTTGACTGGGATGCTTACGAAAACGGCGGCCAGAGCGAGCAGAGCCGTGAGGCTCAGGAACAGGCTTATGCCGGTAGTATGAACAAGGTAGGCGACCACGATGTTGTGGACGGTACCGTTATTGCAATGAACAAGCGCGAGGTTGTTGTCAACATCGGTTTCAAGAGCGATGGTGTCATCCCCATGAGCGAGTTCCGCTACAACCCTGACCTGAAGGTTGGTGATACCGTTGAGGTTTACATCGAGAATCAGGAGGACAAGAAGGGTCAGCTGGTTCTGAGCCACAAGAAGGCTCGTGCAAGCCGCAGCTGGGACCGCGTAAACGAGGCGCTGAACAACGAGGAAATCATCCAGGGCTACGTTAAGTGCCGCACAAAGGGCGGTATGATCGTTGACGTATTCGGTATCGAGGCATTCCTGCCCGGTAGCCAGATTGACGTAAAGCCCATCCGTGACTACGATATCTTCGTAGGCAAGACAATGGAGTTCAAGGTTGTGAAGATCAACCAGGAATACCGCAATGTAGTTGTAAGCCACAAGGCCCTGATCGAGGCCGAGCTGGAGCAGCAGAAGCAGGAGATCATCTCCAAGCTGGAGAAGGGTCAGGTTCTGGAGGGTACAGTCAAGAACATCACGTCCTATGGTGTATTCATTGACCTTGGTGGCGTAGACGGTCTGATTCACATCACTGATTTGAGCTGGGGCCGTGTTAGCAATCCGAAGGAGATCGTTGAGCTTGACCAGAAGATCAACGTGGTTATCCTGGACTTTGACAACGAGAAGAAGCGCATCGCCCTGGGTCTGAAGCAGCTGACTCCTCATCCATGGGAGGCTCTGGATCCAAACCTGAAGGTTGGCGATCATGTCAAGGGCAAGGTTGTTGTTATGGCCGACTACGGTGCATTTGTTGAGATTGCTCCTGGTGTAGAGGGTCTGATTCACGTATCCGAGATGTCTTGGAGCCAGCATCTGCGCAGCGCTCAGGACTTCATGAAGGTAGGTGACGAGGTCGAGGCAGTTATCCTGACCCTGGACCGCGACGAGCGCAAGATGTCCCTGGGCATCAAGCAGCTGAAGGAAGATCCATGGGAGAACATCGAGGAGAAGTATCCTGTTGGCAGCAAGCACACAGCAAAGGTTCGCAACTTCACCAACTTCGGTGTATTCGTTGAGATAGAGGAAGGTGTTGACGGCCTGATTCACATCAGCGACCTGAGCTGGACGAAGAAGATCAAGCACCCATCCGAGTTTACAAAGGTAGGTGAGCAGATCGAGGTTTGCGTCCTGGAAATCGACAAGACGAACCGTCGTCTCTCTCTTGGCCACAAGCAGCTGGAGGAGAACCCATGGGACGTATTCGAGACAGTATTCACTCAGGATTCCATCCACGAGGGTACTATCATCGAGGTTCTGGACAAGGGTGCTGTTATCCAGCTCGAGTATGGCGTAGAGGGCTTTGCTACTCCAAAGCATCTTGTAAAGGAGGATGGCACACAGGCTCAGTTGAACGAGAAACTCCCGTTCAAGGTAATCGAGTTCAACAAGGAGAGCAAGCGCATCATCCTGTCTCACAGCCGCATCTTCGAGGATGCACAGCGTGCTGAGGCCCGTGCCGAGAAGAAGGCAGCAGCTCCACGCAAGGCAGCCCGCAAGGAAGAGGCTCCTGTAATTCAGAACCAGGCAGCCAGCACAACACTGGGTGATCTGGACGCTCTGGCAGAGCTGAAAGCCAAGATGAGCAAGTAATCTGACACTAACCCATTCATATCTGAGGGGATGGCCAAAAGCCATCCCTTCATTTTTTACCATGGAAAAGTTCTGTGTTCATATCCTGGGGTGCGGCAGCGCAAAGCCGACATTGCGACATATGCCTACGGCTCAGATTGTAGAGCTGCACGGCAAATACTACATGATTGACTGTGGCGAGGGCGTGCAGGTTACGATGCAGCGCCTGGGCCTGCCAATGCACAGGATAGGGCACATATTCATCAGCCATAACCACGGCGACCACATCTTCGGGCTTCCGGGGCTGATAGGGACGATGGGGCTTCTGGGACGTACTGCACAGCTGCACATACATGGTCCGGAGGATATCAGGCCGTTCCTGGACACCATACTTACTCAATACTGCAACGGCATGGACTACGAGGTCGTTTTCCATCCGATACGCACGCGCGAACATAATATTATATTCAGCGACCGCAGCGTAACCGTATATTCCCTGCCGCTGGAACACCGCATACCCTGCACGGGATTCCTGTTCCGCGAGGCACAGTCCCTGCCGCACATCCGCAGGGAGATGATAGAGGCATACGATATACCTGTGTCGCAAATCAACAACATCAAGGCGGGTGCATCGTGGACAACCGAGGAGGGCAAGGTGCTGAGCCACGAAATGCTCACCACGCCTGCAGCGCCTGCACGCTCGTATGCCTATTGTTCAGACACAATATACGCGCCTCAGCTGGTTCCGCTTATCGAGGGGGTTAACCTTCTGTACCACGAGGCAACATACGGAAGCGATTGCGATGACCGCGCAAAAACAACCATGCACAGCACGGCAGCACAGGCAGCGACCATAGCCAGGGATGCTCACGCGGGGCAATTGGCAATAGGACATTTCTCGGCACGTATCAAGGACGAGAAACCGCTGCTGGAAGAGGCAAAAAGCATTTTTCCAAACACATTATTGGCGCGCGAAGGACTCAATATTGATATTTTTTGAGAAAAAAGTTTGTCCATATAAAATAAAATTTCTACTTTTGCGTTGTCAAAAGCGCAATTTGATGAAGAAGATTTGGATTTTTGCCTTGGCAACATTACTGCTCGGAGTCCCCGTGTCTGCAACTGAACAGCCCGAGGATGTAGAGACCGAGATGTCTGCCGTGACGCTGACCTTCCAGAACGGGCGTATCCACGTTACCAATGCCGAGGGTCAGAACCTGGAGGTATTCAACCTGACGGGTGTGCGCGTTGCAAATATCCGCATCGACAGCAATGACAAACAGATTTCGCTTAACATCCCGCGTGGTTGCTATATCATGAAGGTTGGCAAGGTTGTAAGGAAAATTACAATCAAGTAACGGGATGTGAAATAACAGGAATGAGGAGAGAGACGCTGCGAGGCGTCTTTTTTTATAATAGAGATGTATATCGAGGAAAAACTAATACAGCAACTGCGCAACCCTGCGACACGCGAGCAGGCTTTCACGCTTCTGGTTTCTGAATACCAGGAGCAGCTGTATTGGCAGATACGCCGCATGGTGACCTCGCATCAGGACACGGACGATGTCCTGCAGAATGTGTTCCTGAAAGCATGGCAGGGACTGGACAGCTTCCGTGCAGAATCGAGGCTGTCGACGTGGCTGTACCGCATTGCATATAACGAAACGCTCAACTACCTGCAGCGCAACTCGCGCAACAGCATAAGCCTGTCCATAGGTGAAAGCGACGATGACGGCAATATGAGAATCGACCTGGAAAGTGACTCGTACTTTGACGGGGACAAGGCCGAGCGCCAGTTGCAGGAGGCAATAGCGCAGCTGCCGCCCAAACAACGCCAGGTGTTCAACATGAAATATTTTCAGGAGATGAAATACGAGGACATGAGCGACATCCTGGGTACCAGTATCGGTGCCCTGAAGGCATCCTATCACCACGCCGTACAGAAAGTTATGTCATTCTTTGAGAACAATGATTAAACCTTTGACACCAAACCAGGTCCAAAAGACAAAAGATACACATTATGACAGAGGAACAGAAACTTAGAAAGATCGCACCTGCGGGTAATCCTTTCAGGGTACCCGAGGGATATTTCGAGACTCTCACCCAGCGCACAATGGACAACATCCGCAAGCAGGAGAGCCATAACCGGCGCACGGTATGGTTCCGGTGGAGTGCGGCGGCTGCAGTAGCAGGTATCATTGCCACAGCAGGTTTCTTTGCACTTGACAACAATACTCAGGAAATGCAATTTGCAGAAAACGAGAGTGCCGTCACCAGCGAGGAACTGGAATATGCCATGATAGACAACAGGGACATCGAGTACTATCTTACGGAGGCTGGCGACTGAACAAGAACGGAAATAAAACAGTACAAGTTATGAAAAATACGATTATTGCAAT
>JAEEGL013899371.1_pt1 | contig 11707 bp, 9 predicted proteins | sample 9134231 | NCBI WGS metagenome assembly JAEEGL01 (sample SAMN16246548, study PRJNA631951) | gut metagenome | biome: gut microbiome; feature: rumen; material: fiber-attached | host: Bos | place: Iran: Karaj | collected 2018-10
AATTAAAGGCTCTGGCCGAATATGTGCTGGAGGCGGTGGAAGAAGCGCAGGAGCAAGTATTAAGTACCGGCAACGGTGAGCAAACGGCATCTTTGGAGAAATTGCGCCTTTCCATGGAAAAGATAGCAAAACAAATGGATGGCGATCCTGGCGTTGGGCAACTGGCTTCAAGGCGCTTTATTAACAGTTTGCAAAAGGCCGCCTTTAACATCTTTGGTGTGGTTAATGGCTGGCAACATGTGGACAATATTGAGCCGGCCAATTTGCCGCCCAGTTTGCGCGACCGCTTTGTGGCCAGTAACGGCAAATATGTTACATATTTTTACCCGGCCGGTTCTTCTTATGATGCCGAATTTCTTGAAAAGCTTATAAAAGAGGTTAATGCCGTGGTGCCGGAAGCTACCGGTTTCCCGGCTACGCATCAGGTCTTCTCTAATATGGTGGCCAGTAGTTTTCGCATAAGCTCGCTGGCTGCTATTTTAGTAGCTATTTTGTGGATGATCTTCCTCTTCCGCAATGCCAAGCTCACTATTTTGGGTGCTCTGCCGCTTCTTATAGGCGGCACTTGGATGATTGGCCTAGAGTATCTTTTGGGCATGAGTTACAATTATACCAATATTATTGCTCTCCCCCTTATTATTGGTCTCGCCATTGATTATGGCGTCTGGTTTGCCCATTCATACAGTGCCGCCGGCGGTAAGAGTGGGGCTTGGCAAGTTATTCGCCAATGCGGTCTTTCTATCATTTTGGCAGCCGGTACAACGCTTATTGGACTTGGCGCTATTTCTTTAGCCGAATATCAAGGTATTGCCTCTATGGGCTATGCTTTGATAATAGGATTATGTTGTTGTTGCCTCGCTGCCTTGGCGGTGGCGCCGGCTTTTGCCAAGATAACGGAGAAAAAAGATGCGGATAAATAAAAAAATAGCTCTTCTCGCTTTATCATTAATGTCTCCCTCTCTTGCTTTTGCTGCCGAACCGGCGCCGGTTTTGGTGTGTTATACCGCCGGCCCCATTGATACCAATGCTGCTCAAGAAGCTATGGGCTCTATTATGAAAGTGGTGCAGCGCTTGGGAAAATTGCCGGAAAATAGTTTCAGCACTACCTTTGTAGCGAGTATGGAGGAGTGTTATAAAGAGCTGGCCGAGAAAAAGGCCCAATATATTTTTCCCTCCAGTGAGCTATATTTGAGTAAGCAAGCAGAATATGGCCTGGAGCCTCTGGTTAAGCCATTTGTCAGCGCTGTACCTTTTGATAATTATTACATGATTATTAAAAAAGACACTTTTAAAAATTTGGAAGAATTAAAGGGCAAAAAAGTTGGTGGGGCAGTTTTGGAGGAGCCGACCTTTTTAAAAAAGGTGGTTTTTCAAAATAAATTAGACCCGGTTACTTATTTTTCATTGGTAAAAACTCCGCGGCCGGTAAAAGCTCTGCGCGACCTCACCAAAGGCAAACTTGATGCTGTTATGGTAAATGCTCAACAATATAATGCCATGAAATCATTGCCATTTTTTGAGGAACTATCAGTTGTCTATACTTCTCCGAATATCATGCAATTGGGGCTTGTGGCCTCAAAATATGCCCAAGCTGATGTTAAAGAAAAAGTAAAGACCGCGTTAGAAAAATTATGTAGTGATGATGAAGGCAAAGGCCTCTGTCAGACCTTTGGTGTTGAGCAGTTTGTGAAAACGAAACGAGCGGAATATGCCGATTTGGAGCGTGTTTATGCTGCTGCCAAATAAGAGGCTCCTGCTTTGTTGCTTAGCGGTGCTGGCTCTGGCCGCTTGTCATCCCAGAGTTCGTGGCCCGGTACTTAATCAATCGGTTTCTGATTGCCGCGATTATGATTTTTCCAGAGATAATCTTGATGAGCTGGTAACGCGTGACGCTTCGGAGTTTGAGCTTACCTGTTTTATCAAAAAAGCCAATCTGGCTGTGCCTAAGCCATATTTACATATTTCCCTGGCTTATTATTATCTGGCAGATGCCGAAACCGATGAAGGGCGCCGTTATGCTCTCGCTAAAAAGGGCTACTATAACGGTGATTGGGCAGTAAAAACCGCAGCCGAGGACGGCCGTTCTTATTATGCCGCGGCGGTGAATTTGGGCCTCATGATGCAGCAGGACCTTTTGAAAGCTATGGGCAATGTGGGCCATTTAAAAGAAATGCTTGAAAAAGCTATTGAAATGGTCCCGGTTTTTGATGAGTGCGGAGCTTATCGCGTTTTAGGGCAGCTTTATGTGCGGGCGCCATCTTGGCCGGCCAGTATCGGTGACCCGGATTTGGCAGTTGAGTTTTTGCAAGAAGCCGTGAAATTAGCTCCCGATAACCCGATAAATCATCTTTTCCTGGTTGAAGCTCTTTGGGAGAGCGAAGGGCAAGATGCTGCTGATGAGGCTAAAGAGCATTTTGTGCAGGCCGAGACACTGTTTAAAGAGGAAAAATGGCAGTTTCAGCGCCAGCAATGGGTTGTCCTTATTGAAAAAATGGCGCGGAAATTAAAAATCCGCTAATTTAACCTAATTTAGCTTAACTAACCAATTTTAAAGAATTTATGGCCGCCACATGGTGGCGCCGGTGATGTTTGAGCTGTCGGCGGGCAGAATCTGGCGCAAATAGCTCTTTAAAGGGCGGCCTTTGCGCCAGTCACGCGGGTAACCCAGCGAAACTTCTTCAAAACGCACGCCCAGGCGGTAATCGGTGGCGCGCATGTGCATGTGGCCGGAAATAGCAATAGAAATATTGTATCTTTTAATCCAGCTTTCGGTGATTTTTGAGCCGCACCAGATAGAATAGCGCGGTATGCGGTAGAGGCGGCAGAGCTCACTTAAAAGTGGGTAGTGGGTGACTACAATTAGTTGTAAATCCGGTGGCAGAGCGCCAAGCCGTTCCTCAGCTATTTTAAAACGGGCTCTGGCCCAGTTGGGCACTGAGCTAAATGGCGAGGAGAGCAGGTAGTTTTCATCGTTGCTATAGATACGCGCTTCGTGAGCCCAATCGAGTGCTTTGGCGGCCGGTACATCATTTGGGCGGAATGAGTAATCATAGAGAGTAAAAAGCGGCACTATGCAATAAGTTTGTTCGGCTATAGTGATTTTGCAAAAAGGATCTTCCGGTGTGATAACCCCATATTCGCGGGCTATTTTGATTAAAGAGGCGTATTTATGCTGACCTTTGCCGTCAGTTGAGTGCGGCATAGTCCAGAGGTCGTGATTGCCGGGGGTCCAGATGATTTTGGCAAAATGTTTGCTGAGCTCTTGCCAGGCAAAGCGGTGATATTCCAGCTTCTCGCCAATGTCGCCGGCGACAATCAGCCAGTCGTCGGCAAAATCCGGCAACTCGAGCAGTAGTGCACGGTTTTCTTTATAACTCAAATGTAAATCACTGATGGCCCAAACTTTCACGGCTCTGTCTCGTAAACAAAAGTCCTACATCTTTTAGCAATGTTTTGCGGGCTTTGTGAAGAGATAAAATGCTCTCCGCAGCGATAAGTTTGGCAATAAGCCTGTTTTTCGGCTTTTTTATCCTTGGGGCGGGTGAGTTCGTTATCTTTGGGGCAACGTTTTTCGGCTTTTGGACAGGTAGAAAATGAGCGTTCTTCGGCTTTTAGAGCATAATATTCTTCTACCCAGCGCGGGCAGTGCTTTAAAAGATCATGCAAAATGGCGTGAGTGAGCTCGTGAGCCAGCAGATTGCTCAGGTTTTCCATCTGATAGAGCTGATCTATTGGCGGCAGGCAAATGATATCCTCTCTGGGCAGGTAACTGCCGCCGCTCGGCCAAACGGCGCGGCAACGGCTCAGATACTCATTTTTGCTGGCGCTTAGTTTCACGCGAATCAGTGGGCGGCGCTGTTTAAAGAGCTCGCTTGCTTTGGCGTAAGAGGCCTCAAGTTGGCGCAAAAGGCGATCGGTCGCTTCCTGGGTGAGAGTATTTGGAGCAGAAAGCTCAAAGTGGTCGGCAGAGTAAAAGACTTCGGCAACGGCCGGCCTGGTAAAAAGCAGAAGCAGGGCGAAAAGGGTGATAGTTAGCCGCAATAGTTTCATTTTAGCGGCTTGGCGCTAAAGCCCAAATCGTCCAGTTCCATAACGGCCTTGGCTACTTGCGCCGGGTTGCCGTTTATGGTGACGGTTTTTTCATCTAAATTTACACTAAAATCCAAAGCGGCGGCGGTGAGGGCTTTGGTGATGCGCTCAACGCATTTTTGGCAGTGCATATCGGGGACACTTAAAGTTGCCATGCTAATTCTCCTTATAATTTATGCCTTTTTAGCCGTAAGGCATTGGTTACCACACATAGTGAGCTAAGGCTCATGGCCAAAGCGCCAAACATGGGATTTAGGGGCTCGCCGGTTAAAGGATAAATGAGGCCGGCGGCGAGGGGAATGCCGAGAGTGTTGTAGCAAAAAGCCCAAAAGAGATTTTGCTTGATATTTCTGATGGTTAATCTGCTTAGGCGGATGGCGCGCGCCACATCGCTGAGGTCGTTTTTCATGAGAACTATCTGCGCCGAATCCATGGCAATATCGCTGCCACTGGCCACGGCACAGCCGATATCGGCCTGAGTGAGGGCCGGGGCATCGTTGACGCCGTCGCCCACCATGAGCACCTTTTCGCCGGCTTCCTGCAAGGCTTTTATATGGGCAGCTTTATTCTGCGGCAAAACCTCGGCAATTACCGTATCTATGCCGGCTTCAGCGGCGATGTGCTCGGCGGCTCTCCTGGTGTCGCCGCTTAAGAGGGCAATTTTTAGCCCCATGTTATTAAGAGCGGTGATAGCGGCGGCGCTGGTTTTTCGCAAAGTGTCGGCTAGCCCCAAAAGGCCGATGAGAGTGCCTTCTTTAGCCACAAAAACCAAGCTGGCGCCCATTTTTTCCAAATCTTGCGCCGCAGTTTCAAAGGCAGAATAATTTATGGCATATTTTTCCAGCAGGCGGCGATTGCCGGCTAAAATAGTCTGCCCGGCGGTTGTTTCGGCTACTAAACCCAGGCCGGGAAAATTTTGGCTCCTGCTTATATTAACTTTAGCGGCGATATTTTTATCTTTAGCGGCGCGGACAATAGCGGCCCCGAGCGGGTGGGTAGAGAGCTCTTCCACGGCCCGGGCCAGAGCTAGGAGTTCATCTTCGCTGATATCTTTAGCGATGATTTTTATCACTTGCGGCTGGCCGGTGGTGAGGGTGCCGGTTTTGTCGAAAACCACGGTGCTGATCTCTCGCGTTTTTTCCAGCGCCGCCCCGTTCTTTAATAAAATGCCGTGCTTAGCTCCAATGCCGGTGGCTACGACAATGGCTGTCGGGGTGGCGAGGCCCATAGCGCAGGGGCAGGCAATAACTAAAACAGAAGTAAAGATAGTGATAACAAAAGATAAATCTTTGCCGAGCATAAACCAAATAGCGGCGGCTATTAGAGCAATGGCCATGACGATTGGCACAAAAACGCCGGCTATTTTATCGGCCAGGCGGGCAATAGGCGCTTTTTTGCTCTGTGCTTCTTCAACAAAAGCAATGATTTGCGCCAAAGTGGTATCCCTGCCGGCGCGGTTTACTTTAATATGCAAAATGCCGTTAAGATTGATGGTGCCGCCGATAACCTGGCTACCGGCACTCTTTTCTACCGGCATGCTCTCACCGGTAATAATGGCCTCATCGGCTGAGCTCTCACCTTTGATGACTATGCCGTCGGCCGGAAGGCGATCGCCGGGGCGCACCAGCACAATATCGCCGACTTTTAAGGCACTGGCTTTAATAGTGTGTTGCTGATTATCTTTTATTAAAATGGCAGATTCCGGCGTGAGCTGCATGAGGCCTTTGATGGCCCCTTTGGTTTTGCCTATAGAGCGGCTTTCCAAAAATTTACCCAGCGATACCAGGGCGACAACCATAGCCGAGGATTCAAAATAATAGAATGTGTCACTAGCCAGGATTAAATTAATAAAGCTATAAATATAGGCAGTTACGCTACTGAGTGCCACCAGCGAATCCATATTGGGATTTAGTGTAAAGAGCGCTTTAAAGCCGCCCAGATAGTGGGCGCGGTGGATAATAATGACCATAAAAGCCAGCGCCGCCTGCAAGGGGAGCAGTTTTCCGCTCATGGAGAGATACATAAGCGGCAGGCAGAGCAAAATGGCGCTTATAACGGCTACTTTCTGCCTCTTTAGGGCGGTGGCGTTATCGTCGTCTTGCTTTTCCTGGGCTTGCTCGTCAATAAGAGCGGCGCCAAAACCGGCTTTTTCCACTTTGGCAATGATTTGTTCCGGGGCCAGTAGTGCCTCGTTATAGGTGATGTTTAATGTTTCTGCAATGAGGTTTACTTCGCTCACTTCTACACCGGGGAGTTTGCGTGTAACGCGCTCTACGGCTGCCGAGCAGGCGGCGCAGTGCATTCCGCTGATGTGATAACGCTCTGATTTCATCAAAGAAAAACCTTGATAGTCAAACAAAATAAGTAAAAAAATGGCACCCCCGACAAGATTCGAACTTGCGACCTACGGTTTAGGAAACCGCCGCTCTATCCTGCTGAGCCACGGGGGCGTCGCACGATTATATAGGGGCAGAACTCCTGCAAAGTCAAGAGGGCAATTAATTTTGTGACGACCAATTAATTATTAGACACCTAGGCTGTTTTTTGGAGAAAGTATCGACAGAATAATTATCACACGCTTAGTTAACAAAGATTAGTAGTATTAATCAAGTTTGCTTATTTCTTTAGCTGCTATTTCCTTTTTAGCATTTTTCCTGGCTGCCTCCAAAGCGGCGTCTTCATCAAGCATTTCTTGCCATTTGCCTTCCGGCATAGCCGATACCCATTCCACACGTTTTTTATCCATCACCCCTTCTTCCGGCATAAAGACAAAGAAATAATGAGGCATAAGATAATTCTGAATGCTGTTTCTCCCCAAACGGAGATAACCAAACTCCGCTCGTTCCAGATAGAGCCCATCCAGTGAAATTTCCCGTTCTTTAAAACGTTCTTTAATCTTTTCCAAGGCTTCTTCTGGAGAGATAAGTTCTTCTATAGAAATTGTGCCGATTTCTTCAGCATCGCGAATGGTGCTTTCAAAAGAGACAAGATTACCTTCTAAATCCATGTGAATAGCGATTTTCCCACCGGAACCGATAGTGGGAATACCATCCAAAACGCTGTTGAACGCAATGGCCACCTGATAGGTTGTTTCTTCATTATCACCACTAGCTTCATCCAACGAAACATTTTTATAGTGGCGAATTTTATAAGGAGTGAGCTCCGCCGCCGTAAGTTTTTCGCTAAGCCCCAAATCAGCAAGAATGTTTTGGGCTTTTTCGAGATAAAAATCATCGCCGGGAATTTCTTTAGCCCCTATGCCTTTGTGAAATTTCTGGCGATCTTTATAAAATACTGAGTGGCTGTTTTCATTGTAGCGAAATACCCGGCCATTTTCTTCTACCTGCCAGCCGTCTTTGAACTTTTTGGGATTGCCGCTGTTTTTCAAAACTTTATTGGCGGTAATGAGATCATCGTTTTTTAGGCGATACAAAGGAAATACCTTTTTTTCCTGCTGATAAAAGTTTTTATAAAGCTCTTGAGCAGGAAGGTCATAGGTAAAAGCAGTTTTTTGTAGTGCAGGCTGCTGCAATACCGAAGTTGTTTCCACACTATTCTCGATAGTAGGATCAGGCGGTGGCGTAGGAGCACATTTAGTATTTAATCCCTCACACTTATTGCAAGCAGGTAAAAGGAATAATAACCCAAGCAAGCTACTAAATAGTACTTTTTTATACATTTTTATCTCCTTTCGCTTGAATTTTATAACTTACACCACCAAAATAGCCAATCACACATATGGCGGATGTATAATGGCCAAAAATGGCTTGCTTATAAAAGCAGCTACGCACGTGACAAAACCATCATTGCCTTTTTGGCGCCCTGCCATAGCCATTCCTTAAAAAAACTTTAAACTCGTCGCCATCGGCGAAAATATAGCTCAAGTTTATGCTGGGAGAATTTGTTGTCAAGGAAAAATAAAACAGTCTTATAAAGAGCGCAATTTACTTATGACGGATTTGTCCGCGAAGCTTTTGAGGCAATATTTTTAGCCAGATAAGATTATCATTGAAGCTCTTCGTCCATAGGGGTAGAAAGCCCATTTAGCGGCCGCCGCTTTCGGGGGCCATAAATGAGGTTTTTATGTGCGGAGTAATTGGTTTAGTTTGTGAAAAATATCGTGATGACCTGGGTGAAATTGCCGCTAGTCTTTTAAAAACGCTGGAATATCGCGGATATGACTCCACTGGCGCGGCTATTCAGGGGCGCGGCACGCAAAAAGAAGACATTATTTTGCGTAAAGATGTGGGGGCGCCCAGCGAGATGGTGCACAAACTCGGCATTACCGCTCTCGGCGGCGAGCTCTTTTGCGGCCAGGTGCGCTGGGCCACTTTCGGAGCGGTGACCAGGGAAAATTCCCAGCCGCATCTCGTTGATTGCCACACTTTGCTCTATGGTGCCCACAACGGCAATGTTACCAACTGTGACACGCTTAAAGAGTGGCTTTTGGGCCAGGGCCATAAGGTACTTTCCGATAACGATGGCGAAATGGTGGTGCACACAGTGGAGCACTTTTTTGCCGCCGCGCTGGAAGAACTGGCGGAGGCAAAGCGCTCTCTCGCGGAAGAGCGACGCCGGGCCATGCGCCGGGCCATTTACGAAGCCAGCCGGCTACTGGAGGGCTCTTATGCAGCGGTGATTGCCGATCCGCTTACCAAAACCATGTGGGCCATCAAAAAAGGCTCCAGCCTCTACTTTGGCTTTGGTGGGGAAGGGGCGGAAGGCGCTTTGGCTATTGCCTCTTCCGATCTCTCTTCAATTTTAAAATTAACGCGCATTTTGCTCCCCTTAAAAGAGGGAGAATTTGTGGAATATACTGCCGGCTATCACAAGCTTTTTGCCATTTTGCCGGGCCCTGATGCCGAAAAAATCCGCGAGATCAAAAGAGATCCGGTGCGTAGTCGCCTGCGGGCTGCCGATACCGCTTTAAATGCCAAATTCAGCTCTTTTATGGAACAGGAGATAAATTTTGAGGCCCATACCATAAAAAATGTGCTCACTATGTTTGCTGGCGGCAGTGAGGCTTCTAAGGTTTTGCACCCCTATATTGCCGAGCTTTTTAATGAGGATAATGAGCGTTTTGCGGCAGCACTTGAGGCTCTTTTGGATAAATATCAGGATGCCGATATCAAAAAAGCCTTTCATGAGCTTATTGACTTGCCGGTTTTTCAAAAGATTTTGCGCGAGATACCGGAGAAGCTCAAAAACGAAGGCACCGACTCTACGCCGGAGCAACTGGCCGACCGCCTGGTTTCTTCCGAACAGGGCTTTTTGGCCGATTTACTCTATATGGCTCGTGATCGTGATGACCTTTTGGCTGTGCGCCTTTTGGATGTGTACCTGGAGCAGGGCGAAGTGCGCGAATTTTTAGCTAAAGTGCATGATTTTATTGAAATAGTAAAACATGCTCTTGCCGGTAACAGCTCTATTTATATGGTTTGTTGCGGCACCTCTTACCATGCGGCCAAGGCGGCAGCTCTTTTCTTTAATGAGCTCTCCGGTGTGGAAATATGCCCCATTTTGCCCGGTGATTTTCGGGCGCAATATGCGCACTCTCTGCGTGATGGCGATATTTTTATTGCCGTGAGCCAGAGCGGCGAGACCAAAGACCTCATTGATGTTATTAATTCCATCATCGCTTCCGGCAAAGATATCCGGCGCATTGCCGTGGTGAATAATGTCAATTCTACTCTGCCGCAGGAGAAGTGCGAGCTCACCATTCCTCTCATGTGCGGCCAGGAAATTGCCGTGCCGGCCACCAAGAGCTTTATCAACCAGCTGGCGCTTTTTTATTGCCTGGCCATGCGTCTTGGGGAAGAGCGCCTCAAGGATATGAATCCCGAATTGCCATTTGCCAGAGATTTGCGCGCCCGGCTGACTACCGAAGAAGAAAAACTGGCAAAATTGCCGCTACTTATCTCTGAAACCATTGCCTCCACCGAGTCGCAAATAGAATTGGCGGCGCGCCTTCTTTATTTGACGCCCAGTATTCATGTTCTTGCCACCAGAATATCGGCGGTGGCCATGGAAGGGGCGCTTAAAATCCGCGAAGTGGTTTTGAATCACACTCAAGGCTATGAAACATCGGAATTTAAGCATGGTCCCAATACCATTTTGGGCTTTAATACCATTATGGGGCCGCAAAGTGTCAGCCGCTTACTTAGCCATTTGGGGGCCACTTTGGCCGCGCTTATTACCGAGTGTGGCAAAAAGGATCTCTCTGCCACCGAAGCGGCGCACCTGGTGCAAGCGGCCAGTGATTCTATTTTTGCTCATAATGCAGTGCCGCTGGCCCTGAATGCCGAGGAAAGCGCCATTTTTGCCAAAACAGTGAAGCGCAGTGCTCTTATTGATGAGCTAAGAGACGATTACCCGCTGATTTTTATCACCGGCCCGGATGAGCTCGATGAAGCGCTCACTATTTCGGCCATCAATACTCACAAAATCCGCGGGGCGCTTACTGTGGTGATAGCCGAAGAAAATCCGGCACTTAGACAGGCAGCCACCAAGCCGCCGATGGATAATCCGGCCTATAATTCCGTTTACATTCCGCTGCCGCGCACCAACAGCACATTGCAAACTATCTTTTCGGCCACAGTGGTGATGCAGCTTTTGGCTCTTCGCATGAGTAGCCTTAAGAGCCACTATTTAGATCGCCTGGGCATTAAAGATCACGGAGTGCACCCCGATGTGCCCAAGAATGTGAGTAAGTCTATTACGGTGGATTAAAATCACTCTTTCCATTTTGCCATACATTCCTATATTAGCTGGTTCAAAGTAGGTGGCGTTTTTCATTATGCAAGGCAAAAACGCCTTGCATAATGCGCCATACCGGCTCAATATTGCCGGGAGCACAAGCGTGCGTGGGTGGTAATAAATACTCATAAACTGAGCCACCAGCATCGGGATGATGAGATGAAAACAGAAGTTGTGTTATTTTCTGCCGTGGATATTGAGCTGGAAGTACCCATTTCACCGGAGCAGGATACAGTGTGGTTAAACAGAGCGCAAATGGCCGAGTTGTTTGACCGCGATATAAAGACAATAGGCAAGCATATTGCTAATAAATATGCCCCTCTCTATTTGTAAAAATGGAGAGGGGGTGAGAAGTCAATAATTTCCGATACTTGTCTGGGTGAGGGAAAATGGAGAGCGAGGCTCTAAGCTCGGTTACTCACCAATAACCATGCACTCCACCCGGTTGCCCTCTTCATTATCAATCACGCTATAGCAGAGCTCTTCGGGGCGGGCATCCGCAGCGGGGATATAAGTGAGGCTTTGAATAGTGGCTGGTATAGTAACTTCGCTCAATATTTTTACTTGCGGGCGATTTCCCGCATTGGGGGCACATAGCGGTATCTTGCTTCCATTCGTATCTTTAAAAGATATCTTCATTAGCCCACCTTCTGTACGGCCATTATATTTATCAAAATAAGATATATAAAGAACATCTTGGCCGTTAGTGGCTATACCAGTAATATTGTGGCTAAACTTCTGTATATTTTCATCGCAATTGATGTTCCAAATAATATTATTTTCGTCAGCGGTGTCTAAATAATTGTTACACCAATCAAACAGCTTAAAGCCTTCATCTTCCTCCATAGCGGCAGAAAAATTG
>JAEEGL014736090.1_pt1 | contig 11707 bp, 12 predicted proteins | sample 9134231 | NCBI WGS metagenome assembly JAEEGL01 (sample SAMN16246548, study PRJNA631951) | gut metagenome | biome: gut microbiome; feature: rumen; material: fiber-attached | host: Bos | place: Iran: Karaj | collected 2018-10
GAATGCCGTGCATGGACATTCAAAGAAGGTATGAAAGCACCAGAATGTGCTGGTATTATTCATACAGATTTCCAAAAAGGATTTATCAAAGCAGAAGTTATGTCATATGATGATTTAGAAGCCTTAGGCAGTGAAAAAGCAGTACAAGAAGCAGGTAAATTAAGACTTGAAGGAAAAGACTATGTAATGCAAGATGGAGACATCTGTTATTTCCGTTTTAATGTAACAAAATAAGAAGACAAGTAATTGTCTTCCTTTTTTTAAAAAAGATTTACAACTGAACAAATGAATGCTATAATATGGCTCGAGTAAGAAATTTACTCCTTGCTTTATTTTTAGATAAAGCCAAAAGACCATAAGGAGGTGTAACAAATGAATAATTATGAAATGATGTTTATCGTAAAAGCTACTATGGAAGCTGATCAAGTTAAAGCAACTGCTGAAGCAATGAAGAATATCGTTACTGCTGAAGGCGGAAAAGTTGTTGAATTAAAAGAACTTGGCGAAAAGAAACTAGCTTATCCAATTAAAAAAGAAATTAATGGTTATTATTTTGTTATGACAGTTGAAGCAACTAAGGAAGCAGAAGCAGAACTTAATCGTAAGGCTGGACTAGATGAAAACATTTTAAGACATTTAATTATTAAATTAGATGAGGAGTAAGAAATATGAATAGAGTAGTATTAGTAGGAAGATTAACAAAGGATCCTGAGTTACGTACAACATCAAGCGGAATTAGCCAAACAAGATTTACTTTAGCAGTAAATCGTCGTGGTACTGGCGATAATGGCCAAAGAGAAGCTGATTTTATTAGTTGTGTTGCATGGAGAGGAACTGCTGAAGCAATAGCTAAATACCTTAAGAAAGGTAGAGAATTAGCTGTTGAAGGAAGAATCCAAACAGGTAGTTATGATGCTCAAGATGGAACAAAGAGATATACAACTGACGTTGTTGTAGACAACTTTACTTTTATCGGTAGTGGATCTGGAGCTAATACAAGTGATATTGATAATGGTCCATCTAACGATATAGCTACAACTGATATCAGCGAAGATCCATTCAAAGATTTCGGCGATGAAGTAGCACTTAGTGATGATGACCTACCATTCTAAGAAGGAGGAAATTAAAAATGGCTGAATTTTATCGTAAGAAAAAGAAAATTTGCCAAATGTGTGCTGGAAAAAGCGTAGATTACAAAGATGTAATGATCGTTTCTAAATATATTAATGAAAAAGGAAAGATAATGCCTCGTCGTATGACAGGTGCTTGCGCAAAACATCAAAGACACATTGCAAAACAAATTAAATGGGCTAGATATATGGCATTACTACCATATGTTAAATAGTTAAAAATTAATACTCTTATAAAGAGTATTTTTTTTGTGTTTCTTTTGAATAATGACCAATAATATGATATTATAATTACATAATAGGGAAGAATAGAGGCGGTTATTCATGAAACTAATGTTATTTTCACAACAAAAAACAACTGAATATTTTTTACCAAATCAAGTTTCAGGTAGCTATAACTTCGGTGAAGATCCAGCTACAGAAATAAAATTATTTAAAGTTGATGCCGTTAATGAAAGATGGATAATTAAACCACTAGATAACTCCCTTCTTATGCATAACAACGAAATGAAGGATGAATTAGAATTAGTTGAAAACGAATTCTATGTAATAAAGAAAGAAGAAGACAGCTTTCTTGTTTTGACAGGTCCAACTTTTGAACCTGGTTATAAAATCTATGAATATAACAATGAAGTAGACATATTAGTAGGAAATTCAGACGAATGTAATTTAAGATATAATTGCCCATACTTATCTGGTATAGCAATAGAAATAATTAAGACTAGTGAAGGCTTAAAACTAGCTAATAGTATGGAAACACTAGTATATATTAATAACGAAGTTCTAACAGTAAGAGAATGTGAATTAAGAACTGGAGATGTAATCAATATCTTTGGTTTAAAAATAATCGTATTAGAACAAACCTTAATGATAAACAGTCCATTTGGGGGCACAGTTTTAAACACTATGTCTTCAGGACTTGTTGAATTGGGTGTAACAACAGAAAAATATAAAAATACGGAAGTTAAAGATATAGATCTTTATGATAAAAATGATTATTTCTCTAAATCACCACGTATTAGAAGAATTATAGAAACAAAAAATCTTAAGATTGATGCTCCACCTAATAAAGAACAAAATGAAACAATGCCAGTCATCCTTACTGCTGGACCAATGATAACAATGGCTTTAACATCAAGTATGACATTAGTTAATACAATAACACAACTTAACAGTGGACAAATCCAAATGGCACAAGCATGGCCTGGTCTTGCAAGTGGAATACTAATGCTTGTATCAAGTTTATTATGGCCAGTTATTACTAAAGCATATAATAAACACTCAGAACGAGAAGAAAGAAAAAAGACAATAAGATTATATACAGAATACTTAGAGAAGAAAAAAGCAATTCTTCAAAAAGAAATAATTAATCAAAAAAACATTTGGGAAGAAAATCTTCTTCCATTAAATGAATGCCTAAAAATAATAAACAGTAAAAAGAACAACTTTTGGTGTAAGAGATCAGAACAAAGTGATTTCTTATCAGTACGTGCCGGAATTGGTAGAGTACCATTAAAAGTTGAGGTTGAATGGCCTGAAGAAGGATTCTCAATAGAACAAGATGAATTAAAAGAAATGGCAGAGGCATTAATAGAAGAATATAAATATATTGATGAATGTCCATTAGAATACTCTTTTTCAAACAACTTCCTAACAGCTATAATGGGAGTTGAAAAGAAGTGCTATGGGTTTGTAAATAACATACTAGTTCAATTAATGACTTTCTACTGCTATGATGAATTAAAAGTAGTAGTTTTTACAGACGAAGAAAAAGAACCAAGATGGGATTATTTAAAATATAGTAACTTCTGTTTTACAAATGATAAATCAGTTAGATTCTTTGCTACAAATATAGATGAAGCAAAAGAATTAGGTTCCTTCTTAATGCAAGATCTAGTTGTAAAAAAAGAAATCTTTGAAGAAGCACAAAAAGCAAAAAAAGATGCAAATAATGGCCAAGAAGAAGATGATAAAAAGGATGGATCATTATCCTTCTCTAAACCTCATTATCTAATAATTTGTGATAGTTATAACTCTTACAAAAAAATAGAATTCTTTAAAACTTTAACAGAACTAGAAGGTAATGTTGGATATAGTACAATTATTATCGAAAAGAATCTTGATAAATTACCAAGTAAATGTATTAACTTTATTAACTTGAATGAAGGTTCTTCAGGTATTTTGAAAAACTCATATGAAAAAGCTGAAATAGTAGATTTCCATGATGAAATAACATACAGCATTAATATGATGGAATTAACTAAATCATTATCCAATATTCCAGTTGAAATTGAAGGGGAAGGAGCTAACCTTCCAAACGCAATTGATTTCTTAGAAATGGAAAAAGTAGGTAAAGTAGAACAGTTAAATATCTTAAATAGATGGAACACAAACGATTCGACAAAGAGCTTAAAAGCAGAAGTTGGTGTCGATGAAGAACTTAACTTAATGTACTTAGACTTACATGAAAAGTTCCATGGACCACACGGTTTAATTGCCGGTACTACTGGTTCAGGTAAATCAGAATTTATCATTACTTATATTTTATCTATGGCAATGAATTATAGCCCTGATGATGTAGCGTTTATCTTAATCGACTACAAAGGTGGAGGTTTAGCTTACGCCTTTGAAAACAAAACAACAGGTGTTAAGTTACCACACTTAGCTGGAACTATAACAAACTTAGATAAAGCTGAAATGAATCGTACACTAGTTAGTATCGATTCAGAAGTAAAAAGAAGACAAGCAGAATTTAATAAAGCAAGAGATATGTTGGGAGAAAGTACAATTGATATTTATAAATATCAAGGATTCTATCATGAAGGAAAACTACAAGAACCAATCCCACACTTATTCCTAATTGCCGATGAGTTTGCTGAATTAAAAGCTCAACAACCAGATTTTATGGATAACTTAATCAGTGTAGCTCGTATTGGACGTTCATTAGGTGTTCACTTGATTCTAGCAACACAAAAACCAAGTGGTGTAGTTAATGATCAAATCTGGTCAAATACAAAATTTAGAGTTTGTTTAAAAGTTGCTGATGCAAGTGATAGTAAAGAAATGATCAAGAAACCAGATGCAGCCTTATTGAAACAAGCCGGTCGTTTCTACTTACAAGTAGGAATGGATGAATACTTTGCATTAGGTCAATCAGGTTGGGCAGGTGCAAAATATTACCCATCTGATACAATTCAAAAGCAAGTAGATAAAAGTATAAATTTCATTAACAATAATGGTCAAATAATAAAGACAATTCAAGAAAATAATGATCAACAAAAGAAAGAAGCACAAGGCGAACAAATTGCAGCAGTTCTAAACGAAATAATAACTGTTGCAAAACAAACCAACAAAGAAGCAAAAAGATTATGGCTTGATAACATACCAAACCTAATCCTTGTTGATGAAATAGAAAAAAAATACAATATATTACCAAACAAATTCGATGTTACTGCTATAATTGGTGAGTATGATGCTCCAGAATTACAAGAGCAAGGTATAGTAAGCCATAATTATATTGAAAAAGGTAATACTTTGATTTTAGGAACAGATGGTGGAGAAAACGAAAGACTTTTAATGTCAATGATATACTCTACAGCCAAGAATTATACAAATGAAGAAATATTTATGTATATTGCTGACTATGGTTCAGAAGCATTACGAATCTTCGCTAATCTACCTCAATTAGGTGGCATGATCTTTAATGGCGATAGAGATGGTTTAAAGAACCTAATTAAACTAGTTGATAACGAGATTAAAGAAAGAAAAAAATTATTCGTTAATTATGGTGGAGACTATAAAAGCTATAATAAGAGTAGTGATAATAAATTACCAATAATGGTATTCTATATTAATAACTACGATTCATTAGTAGAATTTGACCAAAGCTTCTATGAGTTGGCAACAGATTTCTTTAGAGATACAGAAAGATACGGAATATTCTTTGTCATAACTGGAAGTGGAACAAGAGCACTTGGTTCAAAGGCTATTGATAATTTCCCAGCTAGGTATGCATTAAGAGTAAATGATCCATTTGATTATGGCGATATACTTGGTGGAAAAATTAATAGACTACCAGCTGATATGCCCGGCCGTGGCTTTATAAACAACGGAGATATTCATGAATTCCAAGCAGCTTCAATTGTTGAAGATGATAGTAAGTTAAGCGAATACATAATGGGATTAACTGAAAGGATTAAAGACAAAAATCAAAATCATGTCAAAAAAATCCCAACACTACCAGAAGTTGTTAAAATGGAAGATGTTCAAGAATCTATTAAAGATAAATCTTGCGTACCAGTAGGTATTTATAAAGGAGATCTATCAATGGCAACATTGAATCTTGAACAAAATATAGGAACAATCATAACATCAAACAAGCTCAAGAATTTAACAAACTTCGCAAAAAGTATTGTCAAAGTACTTAGACAAGTTGGCCTAGGAGTTATCTTAGTTGATGGAACAAAAGAATTAGATAGTGTCAAAGATTACACAGCTAATTACTTTGTAGATGAACTATCAGATAAATTTGATAAGATAAACGAAGTAATTGATAAAAATATTGAAGAAAACACTGACTTAAAAGCAGCAATTGTAATATATGCTGTAGATAAAGTAATTTCTAAAATTGATGGCGATTCAAAATTAGAAGAATTAACTAAAAAATTAAAGAAATATGAAAAAGTACCAATAATTGTTATAGAAGAAGCAACAAAAGTAAAAAATTATCAATTTGATAATTGGTATAAGAGTTTATTTGAAAACGTAGATGGTATTTGGATAGGAACAAACCCAGGAGATCAAACAGTATTAAGAGTAAATGGCTATAGCAAAGAATTCTCAGGAGAATTCCCAAACAATATCGGATTCTATATCAGCGAAGGAATAATCAAAACATTTAAAACAATAGAATTAGAAGAAGGTGCTAAAGAAGATGAACAATAAAATATTAGTTAAAATCTACGCACCTGAGTTTGATAAAACCTTTGATGTATATATTCCGGTTAACTATCTAATTTGGAAAATAAATAAAATGTTAGCAAAATGCATAGGCGATTTGTGTGACTATGACATAGACTTAAGAAAAGAATTCTTGTTAATTAACAAGTTAACAAACGAAATCTATGAAAACAACACAATCGTAAGAAACACTAACATAAGAAATGGTACGGAATTAATAATTATAACAGTTTAAAGGTATTGAATAAAAAAAACTTATGTATTATAATTAATGTAATAGTAGAAGACTACTAAATAGAAAGAAGGATATAAACAAATGGGAAGTGCACAAACTGGATATAATGAAGCAAAAATTAATACAGCTATTGGTGTAGTTCAAGCAGAACAAAACAACGTAATGACAGTATTAACTAATAATATTAATGCTATCCAAAAAGAAATGAAGGATAACTGGGGTACACAAAAGGCAGTCGACTGGGTAGCAGGAGATTACAAAACTGCAGTTACAAAATTAGGAGCAGATGTTGCTGAAACACTAGCTAAGATTGGTCAAGTTATTCAACAAGTAGCAGCAGCTCAAGCAGCAGATACAGGAAACACAGTATCAATTGATTCAGCTGGAACACCTACATTAGGAGAAATTACAACTGACATGTTTAATGCATTGGATAGTGGAAAAGGTTACGTAGGTATCTATAAAGAATTAAAACCAAACGTTGAAGCAAAAGGAAATGAACTTGTAAGTAATGTTAAGGAAGCTCTTGCTAGACTACAAACAAGAATTGTTGAAGAATTAAACCAAGCATTTAATAAAGAAGGAGAAGCTGACAAAGTATCAGCACATGCAACTATCTATATTAATAAGGTAATCGACATTGTTCAAAAAGGTGTTGATAGTTTAAAATCTCAACTTGATGAACAAATACAAGGTGTAGAAACATTCGAACACAGTATCCAAGATGCTGGTTTACGTGGCGCACAAGGAAGCTAGGAAAAAGATTATACAAGAAAAAAACATTTATACAAATGTTTTTTCTTAAATATGGGTAATTTAACGATTACCCATATTTAAGTGAAAAGAGGAGTGATACAATGTTAAAAATAGATGTAAAAAGCATTAGAGATCATTCAGAAGAATTGAGAAATTTAGTTAGTGAATATGAAACTACTTCAATGAGTTTAGTTCAAGAAGTAATAAATCAAGACACTAATTGGTTCGATGATAATTCTGGTTTTTTCTTTGAAGATGTAAAACAACAAAAACAAGAAATAGCTAAACTAGTTACAAGTTTAGAAGATGTTTGCAATAGATATGATGACATAGCTGATTCAATCAACGCTATCGATTCAAGTATAAATAAAGTATTTTGTGATCAAACATATAAGGGAAGAATCAAAAACAAATATGATGTTGCTATAACAAAAATAAATAATTTGTTATCAAGCCTAAACGGAGCAAGTACATATTTCTGCAATTATAGTGAAAGAAGTGCAATTAATAGTGCTAAAAACTCATTATCAAAAGCAGTTAAAAGACTTGAGGATTCAAGCAATGAAGTAGAAAGACTAATAACTGAATTAAGCAGATTAGAATCTACTATTATTTCTACTATTAGTGGAATAAGTATTGAATCAATAAGAGAATTGGATTTATCCAAATATCTAAGTTTGTAGGTGATAACATGGCACAAATGACTACGTATGTAGAAGATAAAAATTTAAGAAAATCTATTTCAATTATACAAGATTATACATTAACAAATGATAATACAAGAGCAAAAATGGAAGAAGAATTTGATTCTTTAAAAGCCTCAATAATAGTAGGAAATAGAACATTCCCAAACAAAAAGGAAAATGCAGTCAGTTCAATTAATAATTTTAGAAAAACAGGTGAAGGATGTATAAACGCTTTTAATCATGTAATTCAAATGTATTTTGATGCTCATGATTCTTCGTTACAACATTTTTCTACTAAGGAGGGAAAATTTTAATGGCTGATTCAAAAAAAGGAAAATATAGAGGATTAATTAATAGATTACAGGGAGTTGCAGGTAATATAGACGGATCAATAGAAGCCGCAAATAATATTAAAGATATACAAGATAAAGGAATTCTTATAAATGATAAAACAGTAAATGAAAATGAACTGTCTTCTGTAGAAAAAGATTTAAACGATGCAAAAAGCAGTCTTTATAGAGCTATTAGAAGTTGTTATAACAGCATGAATAAGGAAGAGGAAGAGTAGATTATGATTAATAATAATCTTAATACACCTTTATCAACTACATCTTATAGTACATTAAAGAAGATAGAAGGAACACTAAAACCAACTATCGACAAAGTAAATGAAGTAAGTCAACCAAAGAAACCTATCTATCAAAACACTGTAACAAATCAAAAAGATGTAACAATAGATTTAACACAGTTCCTAGATCCCGAAGAAAGACCTCAAAAATTCATTAATACTGATATTTAAAAATAACGTAATAACGTTATTTTTTTTTACTAAAATGATATAATTGTATTGTAAGAATATAGGAGATTTATATGAACGATTTAGAAATAATAATACCAGCTTATAATTCTCATAAAACAATCACCAATACTTTAGAAAGCATAAGTATACAAGAAAACATGCCTTCTTACCATGTAACTATAGTTAATGATTGTGGAGAAAACTATGAAAAAATAATTAAAGAATACAAAGATAGAATTAACATTGATGAAATAACAACACCGACAAATTCTGGCCCTGGTTTTGCTAGACAATACGGTATTGATAATACTAAGAGCAAATATATATTATTTATCGATTCAGATGATAGTTTATATGACAAAAATTCTATTCAAAAGTTATACCAAAAAATCGATAAAACAAGGGCAGAACTCGTTATTTCATCTTTTATCTACAATAGGGATGGAGAATCTGTTGTAAGAGATAGAGATAGTGTCTATTTGCATGGAAAGATATATAAACGTGAGTATTTAGAGAAAAACAACATAAAGTTTAATAACTCCAGATCTAATGAAGATAATGGCTTTAATAGTTTAGTATTTTTACTCGGTCCAGGTTTCATTGTAATTGATGATATAACATATATTTATAATGACTACAAAGACTCAATTACCAGAAGAAATAATAGAGAATTTAAATTTACTGGATTAGAAGGTTATTCATACAATATTAATTGGGCAATCGAAGAAGCAGAAAAGAGAAATGCCAACAAAGAATCAATCGGTTATAAATCACTTGAAGGTCTAATAGTAATGTATAAAAACTATAATGAATTATATGGGAAATATGATACTAACAAAATACTTGAATGGAGTAAAAAAATCTACGAAAAATATTTGAAATATAAAGAATACAACACAAAGTATGAAAAAGACATGCTATTAGATAATAAACCGAAAGAAGAACATATAACATTTAAAGAATTTAAAGAGAAAATGGATAACTTATAGTGTAAAGTTTTATACAAAAAGAACCTCAAATCATATTAATAATGTATAATATATATGAGAATAGTGAATAATAATTAAAGATAGTAGGCGATAATATGGCAGATCAACCATTAGAAAGTATAAGTGCTCCATCATTAGGAGGAATTAGCGTCTCTTTAGGAAGTGCTCACAGTGGAAGAGCATCATCAGGGAGTTCATCAGGTTCAAGTGATAGAAATAATCAACTAGTTTCACTTAGTTTAATAGATTTCATTGAACCAGAAGTAGGCGAATATGAAACAGATCCTCTTACTAGAACTGATGAAGTAACAATTAGTGATCACGTTTATGAACGCAAAAGTTGGCTTGAACAAGCAGCAGCTACAGTAGTAGTTGGTTTTACTACTTTGACAAGCGGAGTTCTTAAAGTAGGAGAATACGTTTGGGATGGAGCTACTTGGGTAACTGGAACAGTAGTTGCTGGAGGTGCTCGTTTAGTAGGTGCTGAAGATTTTGCAGTTCAAGTAGAAACAGCAACAATGGATGCTATTGCTCAAGATAGAGTTGGCGATTTGAATGAATCGCTTTATGGTGAAAACGGAATACTTAAAGATGTTAATGCTGCATCTGCACTTAAATATGATAGTGAATTAGCAAAATCAATGCAGAACGTTACTACAAAGGGAGTAGTTCTTATTGGTGCTACAGCTGCAACTATCGTAACAGGTGGAGCAGCAACTCCAGTATTATTCGCTGCTGCTGCCTTAGAAGGAGCAGGAGAAAGTGGAGAAAGGCACTTCCAAGATACAGAAAACAGAGACTATTGGTCTGATTCAATAGATATAGGTTTCGATGCTCTTGCTACAGGATTAGAAACTGTAGGTACTGCTAAAGCAGGTGCAAGTTTATATAATGGTATAGCAGCACTAAGACAAGTTGGTTTCGGTGGTTTAAAAGAAATGGGTAGAAGAACTCTTAACAACTGGGGGAATGCAACTTATCGTAGAATAATTAAAAACGGTACAACTAAAGTGCTTAAAACTGCAGCAGTAAAAACTATTACCTCAGGAGAAACGTGGGGTGAAGTTGGAGCAGTTTTACTTCCAGATATAAAGAACGGTATTAAAACTGGTGACTGGGATTTCGAAGGAATGCTTGCGAAAACAGGTGGAGTTCTATCATCCAACTATGTTGGCAGCCTTGGAGCAGAATACTTTACTTTAAGTAAGATGGCTGGAAGAACAGCTTCAGCTCAAACAGCTGCTATAGAAGGATTTAGAGCTGACAGCTGGATTGCAGCAAACGTTCCTGAAGCAGAGTTTAATTCGAAGGTTGACGCAGCCCAAGCAATGGCTATAAAATATGATCAAGACGGTGTAATGACTGAAGAAAAATTCTATACAATTTGGGGAACAGAAAAAGGTCAAAGACCTGACCCATCAACTTATTTGCCACAAGAGTATATTGAATCACACCTAGCTCAATATCAAGCTTCAGGTGCATCAAGATTATCATCAACAGACGACTTTGTTTCCCATGTTGGTAATACAACAGGTGCTACTATAGGAAGAACAAATCCTTATGATATAGGTGGGACACCATACACAGGTGGTTCAGAATTTATGTCAGTTCATTCGGACGTAGATGTTTTACTAACATCTGCTCAAACAACTGGAGATCCTTACAAATCTATAGCAGAAGGCTTAGGAATGCAAGATATGGATAAATTCAATAGTGGAGTATATAGATATGATATTGCCCCTTCTGAATTGTCGGGATTACATATTAGAATACCATCTGGTAATGAGCCAGGAGCTTATGCCTTAGAGTGGATTCCAGGTGGACACACATTAGGTGGAGCGCCTGAAGCCGTAGTTGACGTATTCCAAGGAAACGGAAGTACGATTACAGTTAAACCTATTATGGGTGCAAAACCAAAACCAGTAACAACAACATTACCAAAAGTAGATTAATAAAGGAGTAATAATATGCAAGTAATAGATATTTTAAATAGAGCTTTGGAAGATGATAAGTTTGAAGACTTTTTACTAGGAAAAGGAACTTATATGGTTCCTAGTAGAGAAGGATATGTAACAGATAGATCAGCTGTAATGCATTCTGGTGTTTATAAAAAATACCTAGAAGATCCATCTATTAAAGAAAGATTTGAAAAA
>JAEEGL014963215.1_pt1 | contig 11707 bp, 5 predicted proteins | sample 9134231 | NCBI WGS metagenome assembly JAEEGL01 (sample SAMN16246548, study PRJNA631951) | gut metagenome | biome: gut microbiome; feature: rumen; material: fiber-attached | host: Bos | place: Iran: Karaj | collected 2018-10
ACTCTTGGTTGTATATCCATCCACATCATAGAGAGTTTCTGTTACTACGTAGGTTGAGCCTTCGTTTGCCTCGATTGTCTTGGTATAAGTTCCATCTGCATTCTTTGTGAAGTCTGTTCCGATGGTGTAGGTCTCTTCAATTCCCTTGCTTCCATCCTTCTTTGTCTCCACTACTGTGAAGGTGAGTGCACCCTGTTTCTCTTCTTCTGTTAAGTCTCCCTTTATAGTCTTATTAATTACGAGATACTGCTCATTCTTCTTATACTTGTTGTTAAATCCAACATTCTTTGTTCCGTTTGCTACTGCAACAGTTGCTGTAGCGCCACCCTCGGTTGCATCCTTACCCTGCTGCTTATCATCTCCATCAACAGAGTAAGTTGCAGTAACAGTATAACCTTCAGCAGTCATCTCTGATTCAGTTACCGTATACTCTGTGCCAACTATAGCATCTTCAAATGTATACACATAAACCGAATCACTTACTTTAGAAAATCCCGGATCTGATAATCCAAATGAAGCTTTATCGACCACCTTCTTATTGTCTGCATCCAGATGACTTATAGTCCACTTTATGTTACCCTTTATCGCTTCGGTAAAGTCTCCATCAAATGTCTTGGTAATTACAATCTTACCCTTGGCAGCTTCGTAAACATCCTTAAAGTTAACAGTCTCAGATTTTCCTGAAGCTACGCTTATTTCAGGAGTACCAGTTCCGGCTACTCCCTTATCTGAAGTACTCTTAACTTCATAAGTAGCCTCTTTAAGCACATATCCTTCAATATTATCATGAAGGGTTTCTGTAACCTTGTAGGTTGAACCTTCATTAGTAGCTATTTTTAAAGTGTATGTTTTTCCATCACTACTTGGAGTAAAATCTTTACCTATAGTATAAGTATTAGTTTCAGTTGAGGTATCAGCCTTTGTTTCACGAACGGTAAATGTAATGCCGCCTCTCTTTTCTGCCTCTGTTAAATCTCCCTCAAATGTCTTTACTATAATAAGTTCGCCCTTACCCACTTTATCTTTATCATAGGTATTTTCAATTATAGGCCATCCACTTTCGTTGAGATCTGCTACTTGGGTACATGCTTTGTCCTTATAATACTCTACATGAGGTTCATTTACTTTAGTTCCGTCATAATCCTTTTCAGTTACATAAACCTTTGCATAGTACTCTTTTACACTTCCGAGTTCATACTCAGGATATCCTGCCTCTATTGCTTCCTCAGAAATTTTATAGATATACTCTTTTCCAATTTCAGCTGCAGATGAAAGCTCTATCTGACCAAAGTCTATCTCTCCTACGCCGGACTTGTTGACAGATACAACTCCGCCAACTGCTCCACTCGGCATAGGTGCTCCGTCCGTAACTGCAGTAAGCTTAAAATTGAAAATCTTCGGAATACTATCATCATCAGGTTTCCCATCTCCGGTAACCTTCTTTTCAACTGCAATTTTCGCAGCTGTATTCTTGATAGTAAGTATATCGTCCTTATTTCTGTACACATAGTTTGCGTAATCAGAAATATTATCCTTTGATAATGTAAATTCGTAATCATAGTTTAAAGGACTGTAACCTGCCGGTGGTACAATTTCCCTTAAGTAATACTTAGTATTAACATTCAGCGCCCAGCCATCACTGTACTGATCACCATAAACTATGGCTTTACCATCTGCTTCAGTTGTAAATGTAACATTATTTCCACTTTTATCGGTTACAGGTGTTTTGTCGGTTCCTTTCAGAAGCTGGAAAACAGCACCTGCAAGACCATTTTCATAGTCTCCTGTCTGGAATTTTTTAATGGTTATCTTATAGGATGATCCTCCACCGCTTCCTTCTGAAACATAACTACCATCTCCGGAAACACTCTTCTCTTTTCCACTCTTTCCTTCGATGTTAAGAGTATTGGTAAATGTACCCTTCTTAACAACCAAAGCTTTATAAGTTATGGTTACTGATGTAGCGTCAGGTATTAGATACCTTAATCCACCTCCACCCGGACTATAAGTAACCTTATTTGAAGCAGGATCTGTTACGATATTAATAGTGTCATAATCTACTGAAAGATTTTCATTCGGAGTATCTGTTACATAGAAACTCTCTCCACCATTTATCTTATACTTTTCAGGGTTAATTGTTACAGAGTACTCAGCTATTGCAGAGCCACTCTTAATTGATTTTGAACCTCCTGATACAATCCAACTGTCAGGGTAATTAACCGGTCCTTTATTAGGATCAAAAAGATCTGAGTTTGTAAGCTCTTTTTCAAGAGGATTGTATGAGTATTTATAATCCCTATTTACAGTTTCTCCAAAGTCGCCGGATACTTTATTTTCAAATGGATAATCATTATTATCCATAGAAGCAGCCTTTTCATTCAGTGCATCAAAGTCAATATCATCTCTAAGTAATAATCTATATCTGATTTGATAATACGCATAAGCTTTTGTTGATTCTTTTAAAAGATTTGTATTGCTAAAATCAAGATTAAAGGTAATCTTTCCGGTAGACTGATCAAATGTATATGAATTTCCTGCAAGAGAATTTATATTGGTAGAGCTAGAAACTTGCCAATCAGCCAAATTGACAGGCTCTGAATCAAATCCCATTATGGATATTCCATTACTATATGGATATCCATATTCTTTATACTCTTCGAAGTAATCCTTCTCAAATTCATCAACTATGGTATATGTTTCTCCCGGCTCAACACCTGAAAAATTGATGCCATACTCAACCCATTTTCTCGATTTTCCTCCTATAGTTTGAGTTCCCTGGAACTGAACAATTTTAGAAAGACTCTTTGGCACAGACATTTCTGTATGTACTGTACCCGTATCAATAGTCTTACCACTGTTATTAATGGTAATAGATGCTTTATTATACTGAGTTGTAGTACTATCCTTTACACTGGTTTTATAAGTAACCTTTACATTTCTCTTACTTCCGTTACCCTTTAAACCGTATACCTTTGTGTCACCATCCATATAGTAGAACTTAAGAGTAAAACCGGTATCTCCCCATTTATTATCAGCAGCAAGTTCAACAACGGATTTTTCATAGTTTTCACCATCTATTAACCCGGTAACCTCTATATTCTCAGTAGTTGGATTCACATAATCACCTGAGACATTGTTAAGTACATCCTTTAACTCTGCTCCCTTTACACCGTTCTCAGGCACTTCCACATTAATTGTCCAATACGCTATAAGCTCATCAGGGTCAACATTCTTAACGGTTTTTGTTATGGCCGGTTTGTTCGCCTCATTAGCCTCAATTCCCTTCTCTCCGTTTGCACTTCTACCCTGCTTTCCATCGCTGGTTGTTGTTGTAACTTTATTCGTTATTTTTTCATCAGCTGTAAGACTTGAAGCATCAGTAATTGTCTTATATGTAAATGTATATCTATAAGCTTCTGTATCGGAAATCTCATATTCCCAACTATCACCACTCATATAATCACTTATAGCTTTTGACTCTTCCGAAACAGTTTCGTAGCTTCTCTGTCCCCACTCATTTATAGATGTAACCTTTTCTTTCTTTATGGTTAAGTCACCTGTGTACTCAGAGATATCTGCAAGAGCTGTAATCTCATCTTTAACTTTATAACCTTTAGCAGAAGCCATGGCCTTATCATTTACAACTACAGTCCATGTGGTTGTTACATCATCTCCATCTGTAGTCTGAGTTCCTGCGCTCTTACTTACACCTACAAGATTCATAGTTGCAGGATCAGGAGTAGCAAGATGTGGATAGGTCTCACTCTCAAGTGATTTATTGCCATCTTTATCCTCTGAATCAACGTCAGCCTTATTGCCGGCAGCAACGAGAGCTGTGGTTCCGTCTGCTTTTGCCTGATACTTTATCTCGATTTTTTCTCCGTCACCAACTGTAGGAAACGCATAATCAAAACCTGATGCAGAAGCATTACTAATATATGTAGCCGGATCCATATTCTCTCTTTTGTCCGACCAAATCTTTATACTATCTGTATCAATACCTATGCCGGTTCCGGTAAAAGCATCTGAACCCGTAACATTGTAATTGATGTTTTTAGAATTCAATGTGATAACATAATCTATATATCCATCGTTTTCATGAGTCCAGTAAGATTTTGAAACTTTAATATGCGGATCAGCATCCACAGTAACATTGATCTTAACATTATTTCCCCAATTAATCTCTGCCTCTGTGCCATCAAAGTGACCTACTGCAGTAACAGTAACATCCGCATTATTAAAAGCAGTCCAACCTTTTTCACCTGTAAAGTTTTTATTATCCTTATTTACTTCTATGTAAAGTTTATTATTTTCAATCCAGTAATGGTTGCCAGGAATTGTTATTTGAGTGCTATCCGAAAGATTTCCGGTAAGCGATAATGTTTTATTATCTGTCTTAGGAACATCATTCATCGCAATTCCGGTGGGATAATCATAAACCCATATTATAGTATCACCTGTATCGGTAAGCTGAACATCTTCAGACTCCTGAAATGTAATGGTAAACTCTTTATCCTCCCCATTAAACTCAAAATTATCAGAAGTCGGACTTCCATCCTTTACCACCTGGATATCCCCAATTTTAACGTCGTTAATAAAATTTTCCAACTCATTGTGGTAGCTGGCAGCCTCAGTGACACCCAGCCCGAATCTGTCCGCATTTTGCAGCACAAGACAAATGACCATAATTATAGCCATAATTGCTGCAGTTTTTCTCATTTTGCTCATTTCCTTCATAAGCTTTCTCCTTTATATTTAATCTGTCAACTGAATAATATCTCTATATATAGTCAATATACACACAATATTTTGTATTTGTTAATACAATGCCCAGAATTGTGTGTATAGTTATGACCATTGTAACAAAAAAACCCTTGAAAATCAAGGGTTTTTAGGCTTTTCTCCGCAATCATTTTCGATTATTTCGGACTTTTTTATTATTTTATTTCTATAATCGTTTTTTCAAGTGCTTTTCTACAACTCCTCCTGAGTAAACATCTTTACTCCCATGCTGTCTATTACTTCTACTGTTTTTTCCATATCATCAGTTTTCATGGCGATTGAAGCTCCCTCACCATTAAGCGAAAGACCGTATATGTATTGAATATTTACGCCTGCTTCATTTATGGCAAAGATAACATCCCTCAGACTTCCGATAGCGTGAGGTATACTTACTGCGATTACATCTGTAAGCTTTGATGTAATCCCCTTCTCCTTTAGAACCTTGTGAGCCTTGTCCGGATCACTTACAAGCAATCTTAATACGCCAAAATCATTGGTATCAGCAAGGCTGGCAGAGACTATATTAATGCCATTTCCACTAACCGTCATGAGAACTTCATTTAAGCGACCTGCTTTATTCTCTATAAAAATCGATAATTGTTTAACAAACATATTACATAAACCCTCCTTTTATATGCTGGCTGTACGATTAATTGTACAGCTTTCTGTTATCTGTTACATGCTTTGTCTTTCCATCACTGTGTGGAAGAGCATTTGGCTCAACAAGCTTAACCTTTACGTTAAGACCGAGTGCCACTTTAAGCTTGTTATGTATAGTCTTTGTAAGCTTTTCAAGCTCTCTGACTTCGTCCGAGAAGAACTTCTCTTCAACCTCGACCTGAACTTCAAATGTATCTTCGTTATCCACTCTGTCTACAACAATCATGTAGTGAGGTGTGGTTCCGTCTATAGTCAGAAGGGCAGCTTCTATCTGTGATGGGAATACATTTACACCTCGGATAATAAGCATATCATCGGTACGTCCCTTAAATCTCTGAATTCTTGCAGTTGTTCTTCCACATTGACACTGCTCATATTTAAGGGATGTAAGATCCTTTGTTCTGTATCTAAGTAAAGGCATACCTTCCTTTGTAAGTGTTGTTATAACAAGCTCGCCTGTCTCGCCTGCCGGAAGTTGCTTCTGTGTAACCGGATCGATTATCTCCGGTAGGAAATGATCTTCCCATATATGAAGACCATTGTGATACTGACAGTCTGTCCCCACTCCGGGACCACATATCTCAGTAAGCCCATATATATCATATGCTTTTATATGGAGTAACTCCTCCATTTTGTTTCTCATCTCGTCTGTCCACGGCTCAGCGCCGCAAATTGCATATTTAAGTTTGATCTTATCTATAAGACCTTCTTTCTGCAGATCCTCAGCCACATGAAGAAGATAAGAAGGTGTACAAGCTATGGTTGTAACATCCATGTCTATCATCATATCTATAAGCTTTCTGGTATTTCCGGCTGACATAGGAAGCACCAGAGCACCAAGCTTTTCAGCACCATAGTGGGCTCCGAGTCCACCGGTGAAAAGTCCGTATCCATAGCCTACCTGAATGACATCATCCCTTGTGACGCCGGCCATTGCAAGGCACCTTGCTGCACACTCGGCCCAAATATCAATATCTCTTCTGGTGTAAACTGCAACCTTGGGTTTTCCGGTGGTTCCACTTGAAGCATGCACTCTGACAAGCTCTGATCTGGGTACAGCAGCTAAACCAAAAGGATAATTCTTATTCAAATCCTCATAGGTTGTAAAAGGAAGCTTTTCAACATCCTCTATTCCATTAATATCTCCTGGCTCAAGTCCCATTTCCTGCATCTTTTCCCTGTAGTAGGGAACATTGTGGTATACTCTGTCCACAATCTTTGCAAGTCTCTTTCCCTGAAGTGCAACAAGTTCATCTCTTGACATACACTCCTTCGATTTGTTCCAAATCATCTCATTCCTCCTATAAAATTATTTTTTGTAAGGCACTCTCTGCCCCGTGGTTGTCACTATAGCTACCAGTCTTCCGGTATTATCTGTTACCTCCGAGTGACAAAAGCAAGTGGTCTTGCCATCCTTTGTCATACGAGCTTCTGCATACAAAACATCACCCTTTGCGGGTCTTAAAAAACTAATATTACTGTTAATGGAAACTGCAATTGTATCCTCTATATCATTATTGCTTGCTATAGCAAATGCAAAGTCTCCCATAGTAAAGTATACAGCCCCCATGACTGTCCCGTGAGCATTTTTATGCTCCCTGCCTACCTTAAGACTTACCTTAGCATATCCCGGAGTTGCCTCTATAATATCTATTCCTGTTGTTTCGGTCGCATATTTATCATGAGAAAAAAAACTCCTGATTTCCTCTATTGTCACCTAATTTACCCCCATTTTTTTCTTCTTTTTTCTTCCTTTTTTCCTGATACATAAGCTTGTCAGCTTCATCGTAGCACTTCTCGCTATCAAGATCCGCCTCACAAACAACCTCGCAAAATCCCGTGCTTATGTCGATCATATATGGCTTATCGATTATTTTATTATGATCATCTATAATCTTTCTAATTCTCTCTTTAAAAACAGGTATACAACCTTTTTTATCAACGAGTGCAAATGCTGCGAACTCATCACCACCAAACCTAGCAATTACATCGCTGCTTCTGTAAGCTTCGACAAGTACCTTAGCTACTTCACATAGAGCAAAATCGCCTTCATCATGACCATAGGTATCATTTATATACTTTAAATTATCCATATCACCACTCATTATCAGTGCAATTCTTCCGTCATTTAAAGGATTTTGAGTCAATTTCTTTACCCCTGCTCTGTAGCCTCTCCTATTAAATACTTTTGTCAAAGAATCCACATTTGATATAACATTTAACTCTTCATAATTCTTCTGTGCCATCAAAAGATCGGTTTCTAAATTATCTCGTATAGTCTTTTGTTTTTCCAGGAGCTTCATGGATTTAATTGCAAGGGATATCTGCAGGCACATGGGTGTTATAGTATCATAAAACTCTCGCTTTACCTGACACAAAAACAATCCATAAAGTTTCCTTTCCGAAAACAACGGTTCAAAAACCATGGTGAATCTTTCTTCCGGAAGAAACTTGTGATTTAATACCTTATCATAAGTCATGTTACGTTCATCACTTGGCGGGACAAAAACTTTTTCTCCATCTGCATAGGCGCTCAAGTCCAATTTTTCGGACTCAATCCACTTTATTTTGGATTTGTGTCTTATGGTTCTTTTAAAATAATAGAGATATGCGTATGAAATACCTATAGTCTTAAGCCCCTCATAAAGCTTGTTGTAAGACTCCGGATTTTTGTAGTCAAAACCAAAGACCGCATCTGTAATTCCGTTGGTAACAAGACTTATATCAGTCATATGCTGCTCTTTTATAAGAGCTATGCTTTCGGATAACTTAAGTAAAAACAAAAATATGCTTGAAAACAGTTGGGATAAACCATATCTTCCAACATCATCCTCCATCATCTGAAAATACAAAAATTGGAGAGCTGTAAGCAAGTTGGTATACTTTTCTATGGAAGTATACATGAAAGCATTTTGCTTTATCATATGAGACAGGTGAGATCTTATTCTCTTCTTACATGTGATAAAATCCTTAGTTCTCACCACTTCGGTAATACTCTCTATAAACTGATATATCTCATATTTTAGATTGACAATCGAATTGTCGAGAGCGTACTCCTCAAAAAGTATATCATAAACCAGAGACATATTGATAGTATTAGGAACATACCCCTCGCTATCAGGCGTAACAACCGGCTTGAAGGCACCTATATCGTTTATCTTGAGTCTATTATATATCGATAAAAACTCAAATTCCTCACATCCGCATGAATTCCTTTGTATAAAATGTGTCGGTATCTGTAAGTGTACCTCTTCATTTTCAAGAAAAGTATTAACTTCCATTACCGCCTTGTATGCCAGCATATTAGGACTACTCTCAACAGTAGTAAGCTGAGGAAGCAGACTTACCGAAAGCCTTGTATTATCAAATCCTGCAAAAAGTATGTCTTTTCCAATGGATAAGTTGTGCTTCTGAGCAACTCTATATCCACTCACAGCCATCATATCATTTGCAAAAATTATCGCCTCTATATCGGGATTGTTCTTTAGAAGCGCCTCAACCGCAAAGTCAGAATTACATTCAAAGGTTCCAAACTCTACAAGTTCATCGTCATATGGGATTCCATTCTCTTCCAAAGTGTCTTTATATATTTCCAACCTGATTCGAGCGTCGGTATTATTGGACACAGGACCACTGATAAAGCCAATCTTCTTAACATTATGCTTGTAGATAAGGTGCTCTATCTCGTCCCTTAATCCAACTCTGTTATCATATACTATTGAGGAAAATGCGTCAAGAGTTGTAAATAGGGTAACTATCTTAACATCAGGAAGATTTTTTAGGAATTTGATTTGATCTTCATACTTAGTCCTGGTACCGATAGTTCCCATGGTTATGTAGATTATATCGACATTGTTATCAGTTATATATTTGTATAAAACACTGTATTGGTACTTAAACCCATGCATCTCGTCAGTATCAAAAAACTCTTCCATGTAACCTATTGGAAGTATAAAAAGATTTGCTCCTATACTTTCTGCCGCCATGTCAGCGCCCTTGCATACAGCTCTGCTATAATCACTGTCGAAATCATCGATCATAAGACCTATATTTAGTCTCTTACCCATAGTAACCCCCATGCTCTTATATACTTTATACGTATACTACCTGATTTTCACTCCCCTTGTTAGTCCTGATTTTCTTAGTAATTTTGTATATAATTTCTTTTTAGCCTTAGGCACTCTGATAATCGCTTTTTTATGTATCTTAAAGAATGCTCTCTTACCAATCTTACCTGCTTTTAGAAGCTTGGTTTTAATATAAACTCTCTTGAGTGATCTGCAGCCAAAAAAAGCTTTTTTTCCAATCTTTCTCACCTTAGGTCCGATAACTACTTTTCTTAGTTTTTTATTTTTGGAAAATGCATTGTCAGAAATTGAAGTTACATCATAATTTCCACTATTGTCACTAATTGATGCCGGCATAACAAATACTGATACCTCATTTGTAACACCTTCAAACTCTACTTCGCCGTTATTTCCATTTTCAGGAAGCTTTGCAATTTTATATTTTGCATTATTTACAGTAATTGTACTGCCTACCACTACAGATGAGCCTGTCGTCGGAGTTTGTCCGGTCTGTGTCTCCGGGGTTTGTCCTGCTTGCGTTCCCGGACTACTCTGATTTGAATTGCTTGTATTTCCTTGATTTTGATTATTTGCATTCCCTGAGTCACTACCGTTATTTCCGGGATTATTACCGGGATCATCACCACCCGGATTATCCGGATTTGTTCCTGATATGGTAAAACTTATGCTTTTTGTTCCGGAAAACCAGCCTAATCCTGTAACCACAGCTGTTGCATTTCCGGGATTCGTATTATTTTCATAGCTTACAGAGTAATCCACTCCTTCGGTAAGCGCCGGGATTATAATTTGAGGTTCCTTTGCTTTCCCATCATAGGCATAAGAAGTTTCGCTCAACTTCGGTGCTGTGATTCCTATATCTATACTTGAGCCTCCGATGTAAGTTATGACAGTTGAATCGTCAACTACTACCTTATCAGGGCTAATCTCATCAGAACTTGTATTTAACGGAACAAAGAAAGCAGGAATCTCTCCTATTGACTCTTCTACCGCTGCGATTACAACTGCATTCTCAGCTTTTATTGAATTATCCGAGAAAAATACGCCGTATGGATGTTTAGGGGTTTCTTCTTCTGTCCAATCCATATCCACCAAAAATTTTCCACCTGTAATACTTATAGAATTTTGCCCATAAAAGGCACAATTATTTACATAATACCAGTCATTGCTTTTTTTTGTTGGACGCATACCCATTTCAATTATCCCGGACTTTATCACGAGATCTCCGCCGATATCATGAAAATCATAGTTGTAAAGCACGCTTTTTCTCATAACTGTTATCCCATCAGACGTATTTTTAATAGTTAAGGATGGACCATCCAGAGTAAGACTTCCTATAACAAAAAAGGGATATCCGTCCTTAGCGTCTTTGTAACTGCTTTCAATTTCAAGCGAGCCATCACCTGTAATATTCGCAGCTGCTCCGTTAAATGCGAAAGTTGCATTCACACTGTTTGGCCCAACATTGGGCATACTGTGGATGGTATTTTTACCTTTTACAACGATATTCACATCTAAAAGCTGACCTGTTCCGGCTTTATCCACATTATATCCGACATAGACCGGTCCTGCGTCATAGTTTTCAAAAGTCAATGTATTGCTTTCATCGTCCCAGGACAAGCCTTTGACTGTAGTTGCATTTTCTGTGTTCAGAAAGCTTTTATTGACTGAATCTGCATTATAATCTTCGACTGCAAATACCGTTAGTATTTGATCATAATCAGCTTTCGCCTCTACATTTATAAAAAGCGCTGAAAACATAATCATAAGAAATGAACTTATCATAGCTTTAATCGGTTTATTCATGATTTAGTATTATCTCCATTCTGATAACTGATTTTTACCTTTATTAGGTAGTATAACATATTAATCCAATATTTTCATTATTTTTTGATAATCTCTTTTCAACTTATATGTCCTAAAAAAAATAACTGTTCATGAGCTGATTGATACGATATTATTATCTTACCATAATATTAAAATACAAATAATAAAAATTTTTTTATTCTAGAGGCTGTTTTTTTTGAAAAATGATAATACATATGGTAGTGTCAAGTGACCTATGAAAGAATGAGCTGAAAGAAAAAGGCTCAAATGAACCTTGAAAATTGTAGATATTGATAGCGAAAAGCTCTCCGAGAGCTTAGGGCTCTGCCCTAAGAACCTGCAAGGGACACGTC
>JAEEGL016736443.1_pt1 | contig 11707 bp, 8 predicted proteins | sample 9134231 | NCBI WGS metagenome assembly JAEEGL01 (sample SAMN16246548, study PRJNA631951) | gut metagenome | biome: gut microbiome; feature: rumen; material: fiber-attached | host: Bos | place: Iran: Karaj | collected 2018-10
GCTTTTCTAAAGTCAGTACCTGCCTGAATTGAATCGCAGTCCAGCCACACTTTAAAGTCTGAGTCTGTTTCTGCGATAGCTTCTTCAATTATCCTTTTGATGTCCTTGGCAGAATATTTGAAAAGCTTTTCCGAAGCTGACTTTTCAAAATAGCTGTCGTCCAGATTGATTGTGGATTCAAGATTTTCATCGTTATGTGGATAGCTGATGAATATTTGCTTTTCTGATAAGCCGCCCATGTTTTTCCTCTTAGTATCATTCATCTCTGCCAGCTGTCAGTAACGCTTTTGCGTCCTCAGCTGTAATTGTTCTAAAAAGCTCCGGTGTCATTTCTTCTGAATCAAAGTAAGGACGAAGTCTTACTGCCTGAGCACCTATTAAGTCCTTCATGATATTGTCAATTCCGCCACCATTGCCAAAACTGCTGCGCCTGTTTCTCTTTTGAATGACTTCCTTAATAATGTCTGATGCGCCATCCTCAAGTACTCTGCTATTGTCTTTAAGCTTTTTACAAAAGATCTGATAGAGTTCCTCTTCGGTATAGTCTTCAAAATGGAACTGATTGGGGAAGCGCCTCTCAAGTCCCTGGTTTAAGTTCATAAGACGCTTGATTGGTCCCTCATAGCCTGCAAGGATGATCATCAGCCTGTCTCGATAATCCACAGCAAGAGTAAGAAGCGTGTTAAGTGCTTCCATCCCAAACAGATCTTCTGGCCCCGTGCACAGAGCATAAGCCTCATCAATAAAAAGAACTCCTCCAAGGGCGGACTCTACAACACTTCTTGTCTTAATCGCAGTCTGCCCCTCATATTCTGCAACAAGATTGCCTCTTGTTACGGTCACAAAAACATCGCCTGCAGGAAGTGCTCCCATCTTGTTGTATATCTGCCCGATAAGCTTTGCCACAGTAGTCTTGCCGGTACCGGCATTTCCATAAAAGACAGAATGGAGAAGGAAATTTTCACTAGGCTTTTCTCCCATCCTTATCCTGGCTCGCTCCATAAAGATCTTATCTTCCATGGTTCTTACTTCTTCTTTTATCCTGTTCAGACCTATCATCTCATCGAGCTCTTGTTTGTAATCTTCTAGAGTACGGCCTTCAGTCTTTCTATGTCCGCTGGCCATGATATCTTCTTTAAGGACAGTTACCGGTTCTGAGTCTTTCTCATTTAACTCATCTTCCGCAGGATTTCCTATTTCCTCATCCTCTTTATTTAGTCTTCTTTTTACGACTCTTACCACATCATCTGCGATATTTCTGACTCCCCTTGCATTTCCAAAGTTTTGCATAGTAGAGCGCTCCCTTATAAGAGCAGAAGCCTCTTTTCTTGAATCCTCATCAAGAACAAGTGGAAAGTAGTTTTTCTTTAACATCACTTCAAATATTGCAAGAAGTTCCTCCTGGGAGTAATCATCAAAATGGAGCCTTGTAGGTATTCTGCTGGTAATACCGGGGTCATATTTTGACAGCACCTGTTCCATATTTTCATAACCGGCAAAAATCACCATGAGACGGTCACGGTAATCCTCCATCATTTTTATCAGAACACCAAATGCCTGCTTACCATACTCATCCTGGTCTCCGGAAACAATCCTGTGCGCTTCATCTATAAAGAGCACTCCACCGATGGCACTCTCAATCAACTCTTTTGTTGCTTTTTCTGAATGTCCCATATAGGCTCCGATGAGGGAGGCTCTGCTTGCCTGGATAAAAAGATCCGGTTTGGGCAAAAGTCCCAGCTTACCATATATACGTCCCACAATCCTTGCCGTATCAGTCTTGCCGGTTCCGGGGTTTCCTATGAACATCATGTGAAGGGTTCTACTTCGGTTCTTGCCTCCGGTACCATGCATTTTTTTATCAAATTTTACATCTTCAATCAGATCCCTTATTTCCTGCTTTACCCTGGATAATCCTACCATCTCATCCAGTTCATTCAGAAGGTCTTCTAATGTCTCTCCATCACTATTCTCATCTTCAATAAAGTCCCGGGCAATAAGGAACTTATCCGTTATTCCCCCATTCACGTAACGGAAACTCTTTCTTTTTACAGCCAATCCTATCAGGATCTTTAATGCATTTGCCCCTGCAAATCCCGGAAGCACCGACTCATTTCGGATTACCTTGTCAAATGTGTCTTCTGCATCCGAAGCTAATTTAAGTCCCTGCTCTTCCATAAACCTCCGGGCAATTGTCTTTAGCTCCTCCACATCATATGAAGGGATGCTGATATGTGTCACGAAGCCTTCAAGATGGGGCATTTTCCTAAATTGCCTGTCCATGGCATCTTCTTTCCCAAGGAAAATATAGAAACAGTTCTGCTTCTCATTGGCAGCCTTTAAAATAGCAGAAATGAACAGCCACAGTTTAGTGTTGTCCTTTTCATTTTCAGCATCATCTATCAAAAGCTCAGTATTTTCAATGACAACTGTTCGTCCCTCTGCTCCTATCTGCTCAAAGAATTCCCCGGGCTTTGTGGCATCTATAAATACTGCATTGGTAATAATGGGCTCTTTATGATCAGTCATGCCATTTTCATAGAGCAGTTCGCTGATTATCCCTGCTATGGTATGCTTTCCTGAACCCGAGCCGCCTCCTATGAAAAAATTCCAGGGAATCAGAAGTTCTCCATAACTGCTTCCGTTTCTTCTAAAATCATCGCTCATAAGGAGTGTGTTATACATCGCACTAAGTTCACGCTTTACATCGGTCAACCCGATCAGGCGCTTTTTGGCAAATCTGTCTTCTATTTCATTATTTATTCTTCTATCCGGAGTCTTCTCAATCTGCGAAGCAAGAGGCTGTTCTTTTCTTTCATCAGTTGGCTTATTTTCTTTTTTATTACTTTCCCGGCTGATACCAGCCTCAGATTCCTCAGATGCCTCAGATGTTTCATCTACTCCCGCATCTTCTTGCTTTGCTTCATCATCATCATCATCATCGTAAGCGTCATCTTGCTTAACATCTTCTTGTTCTGCTTTATCAGATTCGCTATGGTACCGGGCAATTTTCCTTTCTGTTTCTTCAAGAGAAAAGAAATCTTCTTTGTCTTTTCCGCTTGCTGTATCATTCATATACAGGCGTATCTGCCCATCCGCATCTGCAGACAGTGTGACAATTAGCTTTGTCTTTTTCTCTCTTTTGGGAACCTTCAAAATCCCTCTTCCAAGAAGAGGAACTTCATCCGGGATGTCACTTTCACCAACCGTAACCTGGATCTCAATATCGCCGCCAAAAATGCCCATATCAAGATGTCTCTCACCAATAGGCAGATCTTCTCCTTTTTTTAGCAAGATGTAGTTTCTCTCCCCTACTATAAGTCCAACACTTTGATCAAGCTTTTTTGACATCTTTCCTTGCTCCTTCTGCTTTTCTTATACTCCAAGTTCAGGGTCCCCCCTTAGAACTTTAACTGCTCCATCGGGATAGATAACGCATATGGCATCAAGATATATCTCAACTGCCATACATGCCGGACCCACGCTGCGAAATTCGCTGTTTCCGCGTCGAAGCTGCTCTTTGGCCTTCTCATTGTTTTCTACGCCGCATTTTCTTATTAGATCTTCTGCATCAGTAAAAGTTTCATAATCTCCGGGAGCAATTATTCCCTGCTGAACCAATATATTCTGGTACATATCCCAAAAGATAAGAGTCAAAAGAACGCTGCCCTGGGGCATTTCCTTCTCAAGCGCCTTACCGACATCTTCTATTTCTTTATCTATTTCAGAAAGATCAGATAAAGCTGCATCATCACTTGTCTCTACTTCATTGTTTGTTTCAGAAGTACCTTTACCTGCAGTTTCTTCCCCGCTAACGAGCCTGTTTCTTTTTGCACGCAGTTGAGAAAGCCTCTCCAGATTTTTCATATACTCAGGGCTTCTTTTCCTTGCAGCATCACGGTAGAAAGCCGCAAGCTCTCTGCGGCTTCTTCCCTCCGAGCCCTCTCTAAGCTTTGACAAAGCTTCAAGTGACGATTTTGCATCAAAACCATTACCTGTCTTTTTCTCCCCGCCCTGTTCAGACGAAGCCATGCCAATGTTCATTTATGTACCACCGTACCCTTCCTTTATCATTCGAGGAGAAGATCTTGATAAATTGTTGTCTCTTGCATGCGTTGATAATCCTTTGCTAAAGCCTCATTGATCTCATAGCCGTATTTACCATTGCGCCCGATAAGCACAAGCTCATACATGGCACTCATATTCCGAAGCTGCGCAGCATCCTTTAGCAGTTTGAAACCCTTCTGCGGATCATAAGGGAAATAATAGTCTGATCTTTTGAACTGCTCATTCTCCAGCATCTGCTTTGCCATAACCAGCATGGCAGGTGAAAAGTCTTTCCCCGCCATTTCTTTTATTTTTTCAGCTGCAGTCGCTGCCTGGGGAGAATGCAGAAGTGGCAAAAGATTCTTCATTTCCCTAAAGAACTCTGTCTGGGGTTCCAAACGTTCCAAATGCTTTTTACAGTTGTTTTTAAATAAGCTTCTCTCAGCTTTTTTGAAGTACTTAACAGCCTCGCTCCAGTCAGCTTCGATTCCCTGGCCATATTCATATCTTAGTCCCAGTAAATAAGAAGCTTCCAAAGGCCATTCATTTCCGGCTGCGGCTTCTTTCAGCGCACTAAACTCCTCTGCTGAATAATTCTTCGTATATTCTTTGACATAATCCTTAATCTTGTTTTTTCTTTCTCCAGGGCTAATAAGATTCAGTTTACTTCTGGTAGAGTCGGGTAGCTTTTTAACCCGTTCCCAATACTGCTTTTCTTTTTCAATAAAGTATTTGTAATTATTGCTATCTTTATATCCTTTGTAGCCATATGTATACTTATCCAGCTCTCCAAGAAAACGGTTCGTGTCGAAAACTGACTTTACATCTGAAAACTTTTTTACCTCTCTTTCGTCATAGCAATCAATTTCTTCCCGAAAAAATCTATCTACCATCTGCTCCATACAGTACACGTAAAAAGGTGCAAAATACTGATAGTAACCATCCACACAAACAATCTTTCTAAGCTTTCTCCATGGCCATTTCCGGATTTCCAATGTACGACACTTTAATCTAATTCCCTCTTCGTTGCCTTTTCTGCTTGTGTCTATTAGATTAATATAATGGCCGCTTTGGTATCCAAGTTCACTGCGTGGGTTCCAGTTCCAGGTAAGAGGATTTTCAAGCTCCTCTTCATCTTCGTTGAAAATTTTGCAAAGATTTGCAATCTGCTGTGCCTTCGACTCTTTATTACTTATCAGTACCCCATCGTACAGAGGATCATTTCTTATCTCTGCATAGAGATAACTTCCCCAATCCTTCAGAAGTCTTCCAGTATCAAGCTTTTCTTTGTCAACTTCATACATTCGTATCAAGTATCCATATACAAGGGTAAGCAGCGGCCTGTCTTGAGTATATGATCTACGCCAAAGCTCTCCTTTCCATTGTATCCTGTAGTACTCCATTGTAAGATCGATAAGTGCTTTGACGTAATGCAGTTTTTCAATTCTTGAGAGATGCACCTCATCAAAAAGGTCAGAGATTTTAATAAAACGTCCTTCCTCATCCTCTCTTTTGGCATTCTCCCTCGGTGCAACAAGGATTTTTTCCATACCAAAAAGTGAGTAGACCAAAATCCTTAGAGCCTTAAGGTCACCTGCCCGTGCAGCCATATGAAGCCATTTGAGTGCCGATTCACGATCTCTGTCGCAGATTATTCCTTCAAGTAGTACAATCGCCCTCTGCCTCATCCCAATAGGATCTTTTCTACTCGCTGCTTCTTTAATATACACAGAGCCTTCCCACCACTTTTCTTTATCATCACTGCCATATAGAACTGCTCCTTTAAGGCATTGAATAAATCTACTGGTCTCCTCGTAATAAGAACTGGTTTCATTGCCATCATGATGATGGTTATAATACCACTCATAGCATCTGGCCATCTTTGGCCAGTCATTAAAGCCTTTAGGAAGCGTTAATTCAAGCTTATCTCCTTCATGAAGAAGGAGCTGTGAGATTGGTGGCAAATCTTCATTATCAGACCATAAGGAAATGTCTTCATCCCCATTTTGCCCAAAGTTTTTTTCTTCTTCCCATAAGGATAGTTCCTTTACGTCGATAGACGGCTCATCTTCTTCCCATAATGTTAATTCGTCATCTTTCATACCAAAGCTCCATCATAAACAACCGATGCCCTAAATGCATCAGCCCTGACACGACCACCATCCGAATATTTTCCATTTTCATCCGGACGATCATCTATAAGAAAATAGCCATTATTTCCCTGCATTATCCATGCGTGAACCGGCATATGTATTTCATCTAAGCTTTTACTTCTTCTATACTTAAGAATATAATCCCCATAAGAATAACCATCCATCATGTAGCCATTATTAAGGCAATAGGGCAGTATGCTATTTAAAATTTCACAATAAGAATCAATACCTATTTTCAAACTGGCATTTCCTTTTTCACTTAATATGGCATCATAGAAAAGATATCCAATATACTTATCGTTACCTGCGCCATCAAAGTAATAATTTCCGTAATCACTAATCTCTTCCAAGGTAAATTTATTAAGTAATACCTTGCGCCGCGCGTACGCCCTATCATTCTTTTCGATTTGTTTTATCAGCGCAGCTATTACATATCTTACATAGGAGCAGATGGCTCCTTCTTGTTCCTTTTCTATCCTATTCCATAGTTCGAACTCATCTGCATACGAGTCCCCAACTAAAGCGCATGCTATCTGCTTCATTTCGTTATATACTGTTTTTCCTTCTCCGGTTTCAATATCTATCAGATTCGTTCCACTGCTTATAGCCTCGTTAAAAAGAAACTCACCATACTTTTTCAGACATTTTATCCGTAACTCCTTGTCAAAAATATTAGTTTCTTTCGAGCACCATGCCCCTCGCCTTAGACACTCTGCAGCCTCCTTCCCTGTTTTATTAAGAGACCTGTAGTACCAAAGTGCTGCTGAGTTTGTGTTTATGCTATCAATAAGAGCTTCAAACACTACTTTTTCTACTCTTTTCTGATCTTCCGTCAGATCTTTTTTTAGTTGCATATCATTCCAGGTAGATATTGCAAGATACAATTTCCCCTCATCCGGAATACTTTGCTTGTATTCATAAAAAAGGTCTTTTACCTCACTGTATTTTGGAGGATCTTCCTGCAATAGTTTTTCAACCTTTTCATGAAGTGTCTCATTGTACTGTTCTGTAATCTGAGCAAGCTTCCTTTCCTGTTCTTCCTCTAATCTTTTCTTTTCTTCATTTTTCTTTGCTATACCATCTTGTGCTTTTCCTTCTAACATCATTTTAACCAATGAATACTCGTAATAACCTTCAGGAATCAAGCCATCATCCAGAATACTCCTGCATAAGCGTATGGCATATTCTACATCTCCCTTGGTAGATGCTTCAGAGTACCATTTCCATGCCTCTTCAGCCCTGCATAACGCAGGTATAACACAGAAATATGCAGGCTTATATTTAGGAATATCAATCTTCGTACCACTGTAGAAATGACTTCTAGAGTCTTTTCCTGTTAGAAAGTGTCCCATTGCGTATTCATAAATAGCAATTTCTACACTATAGAGGTCCTTTTCTCCTTGTTCTTTTGCATACTCATACCTTGGTTTGACTATATCAAGTGCCTTGGATGGGCTATTTCTCGAATAACAAAGCGCCAAAATAATCTCCGCATCATATGGAAGCTCCTTTATATCTTTAAGTATATTGGCCACTCCCTCGTAGTCAGGTGGAATCTGCCTCATCCTGCTTTTGATATCATCCTCAACCTCAAAATACTCTGCATATTGCTTCCTATATTCTTTTTTTCTCCGCTCTTTTTCCTTTTTCTTTTTATAGTCGCTCCAAAAGCCCATCATGCATCTTCTTTCTTTTTTCTCTTATATGGCCCTCTTACCACAGCGGTTCTGTAATCCTTAAGAACATCCATAACAAGATGTCCTGAATTTTCATAAAGCTCAACCTGATTTCGGTTAAACTCATCAGCACTGGCCTCGGCTTCCTCTCTGCTTGCGTATGGTCCGTCATGCTGTTGCTCATAGCTGTATGAAGATGAATAGACTACCTCATAGTATTCCTCTTCATCCGCTGCACATTCCTTATTCTCTCTTTTTTCTATGTTCTTCCCATCCGAATCTACATTTTTTAATTCTTCAAAATCTGGCATACATTTATTCCTCATTTAATCAAAAAAAGTTATGCTATGCGGATTCTCATCTGCAATATCCTGTGGACTCTTCCAGGCATACCCGCGATTTGCAAGAGCCTGCTTTTTGTGATACCAGTACGTGTGGCAAAAGCCCATGCCCTTAGGATAATCCTTGAATTTCTCCTCCAGCTCTTTTTCTACTTCTTCCATGACTTCATCAGGAATATTACTATTTACGTCTGAAGTATTTTCCTCTTCAACGTCATAATACTCATCCTCGCCTCCTTTTTCCGGGTAATGTTCCGGGAAAAGACTTTGTCTTACACCAATTCCGCCCATAGTATCTTTCCTCCTTCTTAGGTATTATCTCCAAAAAGCACACTGCTCAAAGCATATTGTTGAATAAACAAATAAAGCCCAAAGACACATCCTGAAACTATGCAGAATCTGCCTCTGGGCAATTATCCAAATCAGTATTTAATTAATTGAATAGTTATCTTACTATGCTCTAAATAGTCTTTCGGTCTATCTGTCATATATTATCAATGTCCCAGTCACACATACTTTATTTTGTGCAAATAATTATGTATATTCAACAATTATTTTATAAAAAAAGCTGTGTTAAATCAAGATTATGAAACACAGTTCACTATCCAACCTATTAAATATATCGCTATATACTTCCAACATAGCATTTATCCGATCTTCACTCTTATCTATTTCAGCAAGCTTCTCTTCAAAAGTAAAAATATAAAACGGAATCAGCATATAAAGGTGGCGAGAAAAGATTTCATCAATTGTTATGTCCGACATCTTTATAAATGGAATCCGATATGAAACCATTTCACCACTTGGCATCTCAATTTCAATCGTCGCATCATCAGGCTCCTCTCCGCTGGTTCGAAGTAGCGGAAGCCCAGTATTAGGGAACTTAACCCTAAATGTTCTGATTCCCTTTTTTCCAGAATTTAATGCAATCTCTGAATCATATTCAAATATCCTTATCAGGATCGATCCATCATACTTCTTACTCTCGCACTCAAGGTGATACTTTTTGGTAATGTCCTTATCTATGATTTCAAAGCTTGAATCTGTAATTCTTTTCTCTTCCGCTCCATTTTCTCTTTCAATGAACTGCTCATTTCTAAGCCTCTTAATTACAGCATCCTTACTATATGATTCTCCAAACATCAAGTTAACGAAAGGTATTACCAGATCATCTCACCTTGTTTCCATTGTTCTGAAAGCATCATCATAGGACATTTCTGAATAGATTGGACTTGCCTTCTTCTCATCCATTTTTTGTTTCTTCTGTCATAAAACTCTCCTTTGTATGTTTTGTTATTCCTGACATACATAGGTGAGAAAAAAGAATATTACCAAGAACAAAGACTATAATACACTGCTACGAAATACCGTCATATAAAAAAGTCAATCATGGGAATAGTCTAGCGAACTGCCAAGAACACTATGCATGAAAAGAATACTGTCATAAAATAGCACATTCAGCAGATAGTGTAAAGATAAAAATACATCTAGGGGGCCATCTTTTCTTGCAATGCTTTCGCTTTTTCCTTTAAAGACATATACAATTCTGTATGAAAATATTCCTCGCCATCATCAAGAACTGTTAAACATCCATATTTTTCTCTATCATTTCACACCGCCTGTAAAACGTCCTCAAGCAAATCGTTATGTATTAATTCTATTATTTCAATATGGAAATATTAACCTATGCTATCCACAATACTCTCGTTTCAGACTCATATTCCAGATACTGCCCTATTTTGTAACCTAATAGCCTAATATATTCGATCAATATTATAAAACGGCTCTGTACATTTTGTCTTATAGCGCCATTTTTCAGCGGCTCCACCGGCATTGTTATACCAGTTACCAGTGATTTCATTTTTAATTGCCAGACTGTCACTCTTTTCTTCCATCTCAAAAAGTAAGATTCGCTTCTTTTCATGGATATTGGGACAATGAAGTGACATCATCAGCTGCCCGCTAAATGTTTTAAAGAGCATGGCATGACCACCATCAAGCGCATAGAGTGGAATTTCTTCCTGAATCCACGGACCATGGATCGTTCCACTTGCAGACCTCGCGTAGCCCACGGTATATCCGCCTCTTTCTGAAAAGCTGGACCACAGCATGATAAGTGTTCCGGTCTTTAATCTGAACAAAAACGGTCCATCAGTCACAAGGCCTCCATCCGCTGCAGCCTTTCCACGCCATGGAGCATCAGATGCTCTAAATAAGATTTCAGGCTCTGATACTGCTTTTGAAAGGTCATCACTTAACCTTATTGCGCAGATCTGTCCATCATAAACCTGCATCCATTCATGGCAAAAAACGAGCCAAGGATTGTTCTGTTCATCCACGTATAACGTACCATCAAGGCAATGCCACCCCCTCGGAGTAATCGGTGCTTCACCTACCGGCTCAAATGGTCCTTCCGGACTTTCTGAAACAAGGCACTGACATCCCCTGTATTTTCCTTCTGCTCTAAATGAGGAAATGATGTAATATTTCCCATTCCAAACATGACATTCCGGAGCCCAGTAATCTTTATCTGCCCAGAAATCGCCTTTTCTAAAGCATACTTTTGGAACAGACCAGTTTACCAGATCAGGTGATTTCAAAACATAGAAACACGGCTCGTCTTCCTTTATATCAGGGAAACGCTTTGAATCAACAAACTGCACATAAGTGTAATAAAGACCTGTCTTTTCATCAGCAAGTATGAATGGATCACTTATATGCACGTCTCTTATGCTGTATGGATATTCATCAATTTTTTGCGAAAGTGTTCTCTTCTTTGCCATTTCACTCCTCACCATATTCACCATACTCACATCCCACATGAGTGGCTTCGATTTCATCAACAAGTTCAAACTTATCGCCCTTTTTATAGAACTCATATCATATTAGTCCAAATCTCTTAAGTACCAGTATCCAGCAAAAGATCGTTGCAATCGAAAGGACAGTCGTTATCACAACGTATTCTCCCGCCAGATCTGCATCAGCATCCATGCTCTGTGCCATTGGATATGATGCTGCAGCTACGGGCGTCGCAAACATGACAAAGACTACAAAAAACTCATTTCCTCTAAATCCCAGGTTGGCCATGATAACTGATAAAATGCTCGGCACCATTATGAGTTTTAATAAAACACCAACAGTTAATGGAATATAATCCTTCTTCATATTAGAAAGATGAAGAGTTCCACCGAGAACAAAAAGTGACAGCGGAGTTGCCATGTTACACAATTCCGATATAGGAAGTGCTAGGCAATCCGGCATTGTTACAGGAAGTAAATTAAAAAGGACACCTGCTATAGCACCGATAATAAGAGGATTCTTTAGAATATTTATAAAAAGCTTTCCATAAGAAACCCTGCCTCCCCTGTAATACTCAAGGATTGCCACCGAAGCTATGTTGTATATCGGTACTACAAATGCAACGACAATGCTTGCCATAGTGGAGCCTTCTGATCCGAACACGCTCTGCGCAAGCGGAATCGCATACAAA
>JAEEGL010661757.1_pt1 | contig 11706 bp, 12 predicted proteins | sample 9134231 | NCBI WGS metagenome assembly JAEEGL01 (sample SAMN16246548, study PRJNA631951) | gut metagenome | biome: gut microbiome; feature: rumen; material: fiber-attached | host: Bos | place: Iran: Karaj | collected 2018-10
CGCTTCATTTCCGGACAGGGACAGGAACCGTATTTCCAATTCATTATGCATAGCGTGCCTCCTTACTGCCTTTCCACAATCGCGTAGATGCCCGACATTTTCAACAGCCGGTCAACCGACGCATTCATTCCCTTGACGACCATTCTGCCGCCGCGCATGGAGATTTTCCGGAACCGTCCGAGGATCACGCCGATCCCGGCGCTGTCCATAAACGTCATTCCGGACAGATCGAGCACAAGCTCGTGGACGGTAACATCCCGCAATAACGTGTCAAGCATGATGCGGGTCTGTTCGGCACTGTGATGATCGAGCTCACCGGATAGCTGCACCGACAGACGCGGACCGCGTTTCTGCGCATTCAATTCCATAGTTCCACCTCCGAATTTGGTTCAGATATATATACACCGTTTGCGAGCCGCATCCTTTTAAGAAACGGGACGGGCTCTGACGTATACGGACTTGTTTTGTCAAATAGGATACTACATGAAGATTTTACGGATGATTCTTTGCGCAGGCATGATCTGTTTCCTGCTGCTTTCGCCTTCCAAGCTTGTACAGGGCGCGCAGGAATCGTATGTTGACGCGCGCTTTCAAAGGGATCCGGATCGGTACACGGGATCGATCGTGCTGTATCACATCGTTCGGCATCGCCCGTATTCCGGAAGTCTGACGCAGTGGCTGAGAACGCGTGCGGAGACTTACGAAAAGAAACACAAGGGGACGTATATCGAGATCGAAGGAATTGACGAAAAAGCGTTTCGGGAACGCATGGAAGGCGGCAGACGTCCGGATGCGTATTCCTTCTTTTCCGGAAGTCTTTATCCCGATCGGCTGCAGACGATTCCGGATCTCGGGGTTCCGCTGCGCGAAGGATTGTTTCGGGTCGACCGCTGCGTGCCGTACTGCTTTTCGGGTTACTGCAAGCTTCTGAAACATCCGGACGGCGCAGGAAAGGAAACGTACTGTGCGGACGAGATCCTTGCAACAAGAGTGGACGCGGGTGAGAATACGGCATCCGAGGAGAAAGCGGATATTCTGTATCTGGATCTTCGGCGGGCAGGGGATCTGATCCGGTATAAGGACGGATTTGCACTTTCACAGCTTGAGCCGATCGACAGCTTTACGGACGCGGTCTGCTGGCTCGGGATCGATCGCGAGACGGATGCAGCAAAAGCCGCCGCCATTCTGGATTTTACTGCGTTTCTGCTGACGCCGGAATCGCAGCAGACACTGGATGCGCTCGGGCTGTTTTCCGTGCGATCAGACGTCCGACAAACGCCGCCCGATCCGATCCTGAAACGGATATACAAGACGTACCGTTCGATACAGACGGTCGATCCGTTTTTGTGGCAGCAGAACTGTGACGCACTGCGCGAAGATGCGCAGAAGGCAAGGAAAGGGGACGGCGAAGCACACACACGCTTCACAAATCGTTTGCGGGAATGTTTCAGATAGGTGTTGTGCCTTTGCGCGGGATTTGTTATAATACAAATATGGTACAAAATCGGGGAACTATGGAAATAACGGATTCGTTCGCGTTTGAAGCGAATGTGCCGCTTGCCGATCTGACGAGCTTTCGGGTCGGGGGGCCGGCGCGTTTTGTGCTGCGACCGAATTCGTATGAACAGATTTGCCGCGCGGTCGAATACGCCGCGTCGGTCGGCATGCCGGTTGCGCTGCTCGGAAAGGGAACGAACATCCTTGCGTCCGACGGCGGCTTCGACGGACTTGTGATCCGGTTCGATACGCCGCTGCACGAGCCGGTGTTCAACGGGACGACGGTGACAGCCTGCTGCGGCACTTCGCTGACGCAGCTTTCACGGGAGACGGTGAAACGCGGACTGTCCGGCATGGAATGCCTTTGCGGGATTCCCGGCACGGTCGGCGGCGCGTGCGCGATGAACGCGGGCGCATACGGCGGCGAGATCAAACAGATCCTGAAACGAATCCGGATCTATCGGAACGGCAGGGATGAATGGGTAAACGTACAAGACGGCGATCTCGGATACCGGCGCAGCGCATTCACGTTCCCCGGCGCGATCGCGCTTGAAGCAGAATTCGAACTCAGACCGGACGACGGAACGGCGGCGGAGACGATGCAGTCGTGCATGGAAAAACGCCGCGCTAAACAACCGCTGGAACTCCCTTCCGCGGGCAGTACGTTCAAGCGCCCGGAGGGACATTTTGCCGGCGCGCTGATCGATCAATGCGGGCTGAAAGGGTATTCCGTAGGCGGGGCGCAGATCTCGCCGAAGCATGCGGGCTTTGTCGTGAATACGGGCGGCGCAACGGAACGGGACATTTCGGCGCTGATTACGCATGTGCAGAAGGTTGTGAAGGAACAAACGGGCGTAATTCTGGAACCCGAGATCAAACGAATCTGAAAGGAAAAACGCATGGATCTTCTGATTGTAACCGGTATGAGCGGAGCGGGAAAGTCGCTCGCACTGAAATCGCTCGAGGATATGGGTTTCTACTGCGTGGACAACCTGCCCTCGCCGATGCTGAAAGAATTTGTGGCGATGTGCAAAAACGCGAATCCGCCGATCCTTCGCGCCGCGGTCACAATGGATTCGCGCGAAAGCCTGCTTTCGAGAAGTCCAGAAACGGTACTGACGGAGATCAAAAAGATCGACGTGCCGCATACGATCCTCTTTCTGGACGCGCGCGACGATATTCTGAAACGCCGCTACAACGAAACCAGAAAGCGTCATCCGCTCGGCGTTTCGGGCGAAGCGGAATCGGGCGTCCGCACGGAACGCGGCTATCTGTCCGTTATACGCGATGCCGCGGACTTTGTGCTGGACACCAGCGATATCCCTTCGCGTGAGCTGTCCTCCTGCCTTGAAAAGATCATTCCCGAAATGGATCGCGAACAGATGACGGTCGTGCTTTCAAGCTTCGGTTATAAGCGCGGCGTGCCGGTTGACGCGGATATCGTGATCGATATGCGCTTTGTGGAGAATCCGTTCTATTACGAGGATATGCGCTATCTGTCCGGTACAGATGAGAAGGTGCGCGATTTTGTTCTGAGTCAGCCTTATGTGAAGGAGTTCCTGGATCATCTGGAACAGAGCATTGCCGATCTGCTGCCGCTGTATGAAAAGCAGGACAAGCATATCCTGAGGATCTGTTTCGGCTGCACGGGCGGAAGGCACCGCTCCGTTGCGGCTTCGGTTGAGATGGCGGAGCGTTTGCGCCGCCGCGGACAGGCAGTCCGTATCTATCATCGCGACATCAAGCGGGAACTGCAGGACATTGAGCTGCGCGCAAAGAAGAGGGAGATATGAGCTTTTCGTCAAACTGCAAAGAGGAACTGATCCGCATTCGCGTCAAGAATCCCGAGCAGCGGCTTTGCATGCTCTCCGGCGCGACGTTCACCGCGGGAGGAATCCGTATTTCCGCAAAGCCTGCTCTGTTCTATCATACGGAGAATCCGAGCGCGGCAAAGCATGTCGCAACGATTGCACTTGGGTTGTATAAGACGGACGCAGTCGTGGAGGAGAAGCGGGTCGAGCATCGCAAACGTCCGATTTATGAAGTCACGCTGTCGGGAGAAGAGATCGATAAGCTGATGCGCGATACGGGCGCAATGGTCCGGGCGGAGCAGGGCATTCGCCTGATGAACGAGGTCCCGCCCGTTGTATACAAGACCGAAGAACACCGGCGTGCATTTCTGCGGGGATGCTTTCTCGGTGGCGGCAGCTGCGTCGATCCGAAGCGCGGCTATCATCTGGAGATCGTATTTCGTTCGGAAAACATCGCAAAATCCGTGCTGGAGATCATGCGATCATTTCATCTTCACGCAAAAATGTCGGTGCGGAACGGCGATCGGTATCTTGTGTATCTGAAGGACGGAGACGATGTGAGCGGCATGCTTGCGCTGATCGGCGCATCGTCGTCGGCGCTGTCGCTTGAAAACGTGCGTGTCGAAAAGGACATGCGCAACTATATCAACCGCACGAACAACTGTGAATCCGCAAATCTGGACAAGCAGGTCGTTGCATCGATCCGTCAGCAGTCCGCGATCGCGCTGATCGACAAGACGATCGGGATCCGATCGCTGCCGGCAAGTCTGCAGCAGGCGGCGCAGCTTCGGCTTGCGCATCCGGACGCAAGCGTACAGGAGCTTGCGGATTTGGCGGAAATACAGAAATCGGGCATGTACCATCGGCTCGACCGGCTGATGAAGCTCGCCGAGGGATTGGAGGAGGAATGAAGAATCAGTATACGGCGTTCGCGCAGGTTTACGATCGCATGATGCATGATGTCGATCGCGCCGCATGGATCGATTATCTCGACGGATTCCTGAAAGAGCACGGCGCATACAGAATCATGGACGCAGCGTGCGGAACCGGCGCTGCGGCGATCCTGCTGTACAAGAAGGGCTATCATGTGACGGGAAACGATGTTTCTCCGGACATGCTGATGCAAGCGAGGAACAATGCGTTCCGGGAAGGCGCAAAGGGCATTATCTTTATCTGCGAGGATATGCGCAGGCTGAAGATCCACAAACAGATCGATGCGATCCTTTCCGTGTGCGACGGCGTGAATTATCTGACGACGATCGGCGACGCCGAATCGTTTTTCGCACACGCCGCAGGATGCCTGAAGCCGGGCGGACTGCTGCTGTTCGACGTATCCTCTCCGTACAAATTCCGCAAGGTACTCGCAGTAAACACCTTTACGGAGGAGACGGACGAGTACGCCTACATTTGGAAGAACAATTACGATCCCAAAACAAGGCTCTGCGCAATGGAGTTAACCGGCTTCGTGAAGAACGGCGCACAGTACGACCGTTTCACGGAGACGCATCTGCAGCGTTCATATACGGTTGACGAACTCAGAAAAGCGCTCGGGAAAGCCGGGTTTACGGATATTCGCGCGTACGACGCGTTTACGAGGGATCCGGTTAAACGGAACAGCGAACGGATTCAGTTCGCCGCAATCAAGGAGAAATAAGATGTCGAATGATATTGTCATACACGGAATGCTGGTTGACCGCGCACTGCGGTTTGCAGCGATTGACGGAACACAGCTTGTGCGGGATGCACAGAAGACGCACGGACTTTCCCGCGTGGCGACTGCCGCGCTCGGACGACAGCTTTTGATGACGTCCGTCATTGCAACGCTGTGCAAGAATGCGACCGATACGGTCACGACGGTGCTTGCGGGAAACGGTCCCTCCGGCAATCTGGTCTGCGTGGGACGGAACGGCGGACTGGTAAAGGGCTACGCAACGTACCCGGACGTCGAGCTGCCGCTGCGTGCCGACGGAAAGCTCGATGTGCGCGGATATGTCGGAACGTCCGGCAAGCTGACGCTGATCCGCGATCTCGGATTGAAGGAACCGTACGTCGGCATGTGCAATCTGATTTCCGGTGAGATCGCAGAGGACTTTGCGCAGTATTTCACCGCGAGCGAGCAGCAGCCGTCGATCGTGTATCTCGGCGTGCACGAGAACGCCGCGGACGGATTTGTGACCGGTGCGGGCGGCCTTCTGATCCAGACCATGCCGAACTGCCCGGATGAAGCGATCGAACGCGTGATGGCGATCGCAGACAAGATCCCGGCACTCGGTACACGGCTTGCGGAAGGGGAAGCGCTTGCAGATATCCTGCATGATCTGTTCAGGGATCTCGACGCGACTTACACCGATACCTATGCGCCCGCGTTTTCCTGCGACTGTTCGCGTGAGCGGTTGGAACGCGCGCTGATATCGATCGGCAGAAAGGAACTGACCGAGCTGATCGAACAGGACGGCAAGGCGGAATTGACCTGCCAGTTCTGCGGGAAGGCGTATCGCTTCGATCGGTCCGCTTTGGAATCGCTTCTGAAAGAAGCAACGGATAACGGAGGAACGGATGAACAATGATCGGGAAACGGGTGTGATCATTCCGTTTCAGCAGAACGCGGAGTTCTTTTATCAGCGCGGAAACAGATACCTGACGGACAACGAGGATCTCGTGAGAGCCGAACAGTATCTGCGCAAGGCGTATGAAATGGAACCGGATCGCGACGAATACATTCTTGCCTTTGCCGAGGTACTTCATCGGATGCACCGCTTCGAGGAAAGCCTCAGCGTCCTTTTGACGTCCCTGAAAGAAGAATCGCAGAACTCCGCCGAAATGATCTTCGGCATTGCATCTGATTTCATGGGACTCGAGGAGTTTCACGCCGCGGATCAGTGCTGCAAGCTGTGTCTGGAACGGGAACCGGACGGACCGTACGCCGACCGCGCGCTGGATATGATCGAGCTGATCGAGGACGCGCCGGAGCTGGAGGCACAGATCGGACTGATCGGGGAAGAAGACCTTGCGCTTCTGGATGCGATCCATCGCGCAAAGGCACTGCACGTTTCCTCGGACGATGATTCCGGGCTCAAGATTCTTCTTTCGATCTCCGAAAAGTACCGTGAAAGCGAAATGCTGGACATGGAGATCGCCATGATGCAGTTCTCGATCCGCGATTATGACGAGGCAAAGAAGCGCCTGTTCAATCTGTTCAAGCGAAACAGCAAAAGCGTGCGCGGGAATGCGCTGATGACGCTTTTGCTGCATGTGCAGAAGCAGGATCAGGAGGCAAAGGAGCAGAGCAAGAAGATCCTGATCGATGAGGAGTGCTCGCCCGAAGAGCTCGGGTATGCCGCCCCGATCCTCATCGAGATCGGCGAATACGAACGTGCGCAGAAAGCGCTTGAGCTGCTGCGCGATTCGCTTCCGTACGACATCGAAATGCTGCATCAGCTTGCGTTCTGCTATTATGTACAGGGCAGAAAGCGCGAAGCGGAAAAGATCTACGACGATCTTGTCCTTCGAAACGAAAACGACACCGTTGCGTCGTATTATAAAAAGCACATTCGAGAGGATTCCGAAGCCGATTTCAGGCACAGCTGGACGGTGAACTACGATGTTCCCGTGCGCGAAGCGGTCGTTCGGCAGCGTCGGATCCGAGACGTCGCCACGGCGGGGATCGAAGCGATCAAACAGACGTGGGAGAACGACAAAGAATTCCGTGCGATCCTCAAATGGGCGCTTGTAAGTCCGCTTTCGCCGTCCGTACGCGGAACGGCAAAGATGCTTTCCGTTCTGGGAAACGCCGAAGCGGAACGCGAGCTGCGGGCGTTTCTGATCCGCTTCGATCAATCCGACGAGGATAAACAGTTCGTGTTCGGGCTGCTGCTCGGCATGGAGGCAAAGCCGCCGTATTCGCTCTATTATCAGGGCGAATGGCAGTATGGAATCGTCCGCCCGATGCGCGTTCCGAAAAAGCTTCCGCTGAGCTATGAATGCATCCTTGAAATGATCGGGACGTTTGAACAGGATCTGCACGACGATCTGCGATACAGGGACCTTGCGGTTCCGGAACAGCACAGCGAGGTGACCTCACGCATCTTCTTTTTCTACCTTTCGTGTTATCCGGACGGGAAATATCCGACGATTTCACGGCAGCAGGAGGAAGCGTATGCGGCTGCGTTTATCCTGATGGGGCTCGGCGCGCTGAACGATCTCTCGATCAAGCCGGACGTCATCATGGACCTGTATCACGTATCGGAACGCCGTATGGAGAACGCTTTAAGACGCATTCTGTCTACGATGCATAAGGAAAAGGAGTCCTGAAATGGAGTTTATCGCAACCGCAAAGATCGGACTGGAATCGACCGTCGCGTTTCAGCTGCATAAGCTCGGCATCCTCGACACGGAAACGCTGGACGCCCGCGTAAAATTCAGCGGCGGATTTGCGGAAATGGCAAAAGCGCTGCTGTGGCTGCGTACCGCGGAACGACTTCTGATGACGGTCGGGACGTTTCGAGCCGATACGTTCGATTCGCTGTTCGAGCAGACAAAAGCGCTTCCGTGGAATCGGTATCTGTCGCCGAGAACGAAGATCCATGTGAACGGAAAGAGCGCGAAGAGCACGCTGTTTTCCGTTTCCGATTGTCAGAGCATCGTCAAAAAGGCGATCGTCGAATCCCTGAAAGCGTCCTGTCATGTGAACACCGTTCCGGAGACGGAGGAAGAGGTCATCGTGGAGGTCGGCATCCTGCGCAACGAAGTCACGCTAGCGCTTGACTGCTGCGGCGCCGGTCTCTCGCGGCGCGGTTACCGGACCTATAACGTACCTGCACCGCTCTCGGAAACGCTCGGCGCCGGGCTGATCCTGCTTTCGAGGTTCTTCCCGGACACACCGCTGATCGACCCGATGTGCGGTTCCGGCACGATCCCGATCGAAGCCGCAATGATCGCGAACCATATTGCGCCGTCGCTGAACCGAACGTTTGCGGCGGAGCAGTGGCGCTTCATCGATCCGGATCTGTTCCGGCAGGCAAGAGAGGAAGCGCGAGACGCACAGAAACACGACAAGCTCTGCATTCTCGGATCCGACATCGATCCGCATTGCATCGATCTCTGCAAGAAGCATGCAAAGAAAGCGGGCGTGATGCTGGATTGGAAGGTGCGCCCGCTGAAAGAGCTTGAAACGGAATGGCACAGCGGTGTTCTGATCTGCAACCCGCCGTACGGCGAACGGCTTTCGGACGCGAAGGAGGTCAAAAAGCTGTATCGGGATATGCATACCGTGTTTGAACGGATCCCGGACTGGCAGATCAACGTGATCACATCCAACCGCGAGTTTGAATCGATCTACGGACAGCCTGCCGACAAGCGCCGCAAGCTCAGCAACGGCGGCATGGTCTGTACGATGTATCAATACTTTGCACAGCACTGAGGGGAGACGCCGACAGAAACGGCGTCTTTTTTTCGCACTGTCTCATAAACTGAGATGGGAGGATTTGATGATGCGAAACGTGCTTTGCTTTGCCTTAACGGCGCTTCTTCTGTTGCTTTCGATTCCCGCTGCGCACGCAGATACGAACGTTGCGGCATACTGCATTATGCCGCTGCATTCCGATACGGTTATTTCGGAACAGGATTCCGAAACGTGGCACAACATTGCCGGCGTTACGAAACTGCCGGCGGTGCTGACGCTGTGTCAGGCGTTTGACAAAGGACTGATCGACGAAAACGCAGGTATCTCCGTCAGCGCAAAAGCGGCTTCGATCGGCGGACCTTCTGCGTATCTGGAGAAGGGGGAGACGGTACCGGCAAAGGAACTGATCAGAGCGGCGGTGATGATCTCGGCGGGCGACGCGATCTATGCGCTTGCGGAGCATGCGTTCGGCTCGGAAGACGTATTTCTGAAAAACATTGAACTCATGATGCGATCTTCCGGCGTCAACAAGGAGCTCGGGGACTGTCTCGGCATGTACATGACGTTTTCCTGCAGGGAGCTGATCGCGTTGGGTGAGACGGCAATCGACAGCCCGACATTTTTGAAGTACTGCGGGGAGAAGTACGCGGTACTCGAACACGCCAGCGGACGGAAAACGGAGCTTGCAACGTCCAATAAGCTTTTGACGACGCTGCCGGGGTGTATCGGCCTGTTCACGGGCAGTTCGAAAACGGAGGGGTACTGCGGCATATTTGCCTGCAGAAGAGGAGAATCGACTTATCTTTGCGCGGTGATCGGCGCGCAGAACAGCAAGATCCGGTTTGAAACGGCGACAAGGCTGTTTGAGGAGGCGTTCGCGAACTATCAGTATGTTACGATCAGCGACCCGGATGAGCCCGCGATCGAAAGCTACCCGGTTACCGGGGCGGATATCGACGCCGTGGATCTTTACACACGGGAGCATTGTTCGATCCTGTTAAAAAAGAGCGACGGCGAACCGCAGCGAAAAATCGATCTTCCGGAATTGCTTGCGGCGCCGCTCGATCCCGAGCATGCCGTCGGAAGTATCGCGTACTACGGCGCGGACGGAACGCTTCTGACGGAACAGGCGCTTTACCCGAAGGAAGCGGTCGTATCGAGCGGATTTACGGAGATCCTGAAACGAACGTTTGCAATGTTTCTGAACGGATGAAGAAGCGGGGGGAATTGCACTTGCAATACCCCGCTTTTTCGGTTATAATATCCATATGGTTTTATTGAATTTGGGACAATTATTAAATGATCCGCTCGGATTTCTGAAACAGCTTGCCTGCATCCTTCCCGTCATGCTGCTCAGCTTGACCCTGCACGAGTGGGGGCATGCTTTTGCTGCTTATAAATGCGGCGATTCGACCGCAAGAAATCTCGGCAGAATGACGCTGAACCCGCTCGCGCACATCGATCCGATCGGGTTTATTATGATCCTGTTGGTCGGCTTCGGCTGGGCAAAGCCCGTGCCGGTCAATTCCCGCAATTACCGCAATTACAAAGCGGGCGAGGCGATCGTTTCCCTGGCAGGCGTCACGATGAACCTGCTGCTTGCCGTCGTCTTTTCCGGCCTGTTTGTTTTATTCGGATGGATGCAGGGCAGGTACGGTTACGAATGGCTCAACAGTGAAGTTCTTTGGCTGGTCATTCAATATGGGATCGTTCTGAATATCACGCTGATGCTGTTCAATCTGCTTCCGATCTATCCGCTTGACGGGTACCATATCTTTGAATTGCTGTTCGGGAAGCATCTGCCGTTCAAAGTGATGCTGTTCCTTCGAAGATACGGAAACTTTGTATTGATCGGCATCCTTCTTATCATGCGGCTTACGCATTTTTATCCGGCGGCGGAACTGTCGAGCTGGATCATCAATAAACTGAACGAACTTGTCATTTCGTTTTTTATTCACGGATAACGTATGGAAGAATACCGCGTTTCGCTTTCACAATTCGAAGGACCTCTCGATCTGCTGCTGCATCTCATAGACAAGGCGGAGATCAATATTGAGGACATCTTTGTGTCCGAGATCACGGCGCAGTATCTTGCGTACATGGACGATCTTTCCAAGCTCGATATGGACCGCGCAAGCTCGTTTCTGACGGTCGCCGCACAGCTTCTTCTGATCAAATCGAGAAGCCTTCTGCCGCGTCCGCCGGTCGAGGACGAGGAGGAAGAGGACCCGAAGGAAGCGCTGCTCCGTCAGCTGCGCGAATACAAGGCGTTCAAGAATGCAAGCGAAGAACTGCATGAACGGTTCGAAGAGGCAAAGAAGGCGATCGCGCGTCTGCCGGAGGACGTGATCCTTCCGCCGCAGAAGTTCGAACTCAAGAACGTTTCGATCGATTCGCTGTATGCGGCGTTCCTGGAGGTGCTGAACCGCGAGGACGCGGAGGAGGAAAAGATCGACAGAACGCAGAACGTGCGTCCCGATACCTTTACGGTGCGTGATCGCGTGCTGCATCTTCGCGCAAAGCTCAAGGAAGGACGCGTTCGCTTCAAGGACCTGTTCACTGACGCAAGCACGCGCATGGAGATGGTCGTGACATTTATGGCGCTGCTGGAGATGCTTGCGCACGGCGAAGTGCATATCACACAGGGCGCAACGTTCGCGCCGATCTACATTCGCGCGAAAGCGCTTGTGGAGAACGATACGGAAACGGTTTATATGGACGAGGTTGAGGACTGATGGAAAAGAAGAAAGCTGCAATCGTGGAGTGCCTGCTGTTCGTTGCGGGCGAGCCGGTGCTGATCACCGAGATCGCGCGCGTGCTCGAACAGGACGAGGCGTCCGTCAAAGCGCTGCTCTATGAGATGGAAATGACGTATCGGGAAGAAGGACGCGGCATCTGCCTGATGACGACGGACGACACCGCGCAGCTCGTTTCGAATCGCGACTATATCTCGTATGTGGAAACGCTTCTTCAGCCGGAACAGAAAAAGAGCGTTTC
>JAEEGL011043845.1_pt1 | contig 11706 bp, 10 predicted proteins | sample 9134231 | NCBI WGS metagenome assembly JAEEGL01 (sample SAMN16246548, study PRJNA631951) | gut metagenome | biome: gut microbiome; feature: rumen; material: fiber-attached | host: Bos | place: Iran: Karaj | collected 2018-10
ACCGGAGGGAACGGAGGGCGAGATCCGGATCGGATTCGTGATCCTCGATCCGGCAAAACGGGGAAAAGGCCTCGGAAAAGAGATGATGCGCCTTGCCGCGGCTTACGCGTTCCGGGCGTGCGGCGCAAAGACCGTATCCCTCGGTGTCTTCGAGAACAATCCCGCGGCTTATCACTGTTATGCCGCCGCGGGGTTCAAAGTGACGCAGGACACGGCATGCGAAACATATCGGATCCTCGGGGAGGAATGGAAATGCATCGAGATGCGAATCCGAAAAGAAGACGTTCAGTGACCCGCCCAAAGGCGGCAGCGCTGACCCTGTGCGTCATGACCGTATGCCTCGCCTTCCTTTTCCTCTGCGGCTGTTCCGCGGAGGGAAAAGGCGCCGCGTACGAACGGCAGTCGGTCCACGCGGTCAACGGCAGGCAGGGCGTCTGCGCGGAAGGCGGCTTCTACTGGGTCAGCGGTTCGGCTTCCCTCACGAAGTACGACAGGGACTGGAACGTCGTCGCGGAGAACAGGGATCCCTTCCGGGGATACGACCGGGAGGTCAACCACATCGGGGACATCGACGCCTGGCAAAACGAGCTCTACCTCGGCGTGGAATACTTCCTGGACGGGGAGGGAAAGAACATCCAGGTCGCGGTCTACGACGGCGATACGCTGGAGCTGAAGCGCGTGTTCCCCTTCCGAGCGGACACCGGGCAGAAGGAATGCAGCGGGATCGCGGTGGATGCCGTTTCCGGGAGCGTATACATGTCGTCCTGGATCGACGATGAGTCGAGCGGATACCTGTACCGGTACGACCTCGAAACGGGGGAGTACGAAGGGAAGCTCGCGATGGATCCCGCGCCGAAGTGGATCCAGGGCGTCGCCTGCCGTGACGGAGTCCTCTACGTGACCGCGGACGACGGCGACGCGGACGAAGACGCGCCCGACCACCTGTACCGGATCGAGACAGACGGGGAGAAGAAGAACGGACGCGTCAGCCTCGAAAAGACTTTCGACGACGTCATCCGGCAGGGAGAGATCGAGGGGCTTACCTTCGACAAGGATCAGAACGCCCTGCTCCTCCTATATAACCGGGGAGCGGTCATCCGGGCGGGCATGCCGTCGGGATTCTACGACGGCTACGAGGAGGAGATCCACGAGGTCTTCGTCTACGCGATACGGGAATAACAGGATAAGAGAAGAAAGCCTGACCGGGACCGGTTTCCGGCAGGCTTTTTCCGCGTTTCCGCCTTTTCTTTTCCGCCCGGATATGCTATGATTAAGATGTCCGAAAAGACAGTCTTACAGAGGGGGTCGAGGCTATGGGAAAGGCCGGGAAACGCGTCGTGGTCGCATCTTACGACGCAGCATGGGAAGAACGCTTCCGGGAGATCCGGGAGGAGCTGGAGGCAGCCCTGGGGGATCTCGCCCTCCGGATCGAGCACGTCGGGAGCACCGCCGTGCCGGGCCTTCCCGCGAAGCCCATCCTCGACATCGACGTGGTCATCCGCGATTACGGGGTCTTTGATGCCGCCGTTTCCGCCCTGAAAGAGATCGGCTACGAGCACAGAGGCGATCTCGGCATCACCGGGAGGGAGGCCTTCCGCTACGACGGAAAAGAACACCTGATGAAGCATCATCTCTACGTCTGTCCCGCGGATTCCCGGGAGCTTCGCCGGCATCTCGCGTTCCGCGACTATCTCCGCGCGCATCCCGAAGCGGCGAAGGAATACGGACGCGTCAAAATGGAAGGAGCCGCGCTCTATCCGGACGACGTAGAGAAGTATATCGCGCACAAGACGCCCTTTATCGAAAAGGTATACGCAAGGATTCTCTGAGCGCATGACCGCCGGCGGCGGGATGCGCCGGAGCGAGAGGAGCAGTGGACAGTCATATATAAAGTGCTGCATGGAGACGGACGGTCCGGGACCGGCGGAGGGAAGATGACGATCCGGAAAATGACGGAAGAAGACCTGGACCCGCTCCGGAGACTGCTTTCGGACCCCGGGGTCATGCGGTATCTCGAACCGCCGTATACAGAGGAACAGACCGAGCGGTTCCTTCAGACCGCCGGCCTTTCCGACCCGCCGCTGGTCTATGCAGTCGAGGAAAAAGGCCGCTTCCTCGGCTACGTCATCTGCCACGCCTACGACGGGGAAAGCGACGAGATCGGCTGGGTCCTGTTTCCCGAATACTGGGGGAAAGGATACGCGTCCGCCCTGACGGAGAGGATGATCCGGAATGCCCGCGCGTCCGGAAGACGCCTCGTGATCGAATGCAGCCCGGAACAGCGGGCGACCAGGCACATCGCGGAGAAGTTCGGGTTCCGGCAGGAAGGCTTCGCGGAAGGGCTCTTGGTCTACAGGCTGTAAGGCAGGAGCCGGTCTGCCGCACGGAAAACGAAAAAGGCGGCATCGCGGGAACAAGTCCCGTGACGCCGCCCGGAAAAGACAGCTTCGGAATGGATTCCGTCATTCGACCATCTGGCCCGCGAACATGACGGCGGTCGTGTCGTTGCAGGTGGTGTAGATGTAGAAGGAGAAGGGACGGTCCGCCGTGAACACTTTCGGACTGGTCGGCTCCATCACGGCTTCATCTTCCATCATGATCGCCGTCACGGCTGCCGCCTCGACACCTTTCTCGTCCAGCTTGATGCGCGTCTTCTGGATGATGTCGCTCACAAAGACCGGATGATCGATCATGGCGGAGAAGTCGGCCTCCTCAGGATCGAAAGCGAGTTTTGCTCCCGCCCTCTTCAGGAAGTCCGCGAATTCCCCGTTGGAGAACTCCGTCTCGAGATCCATTTTCGGGATCGTGACGATCACGTTTTCCCAAGTGGCTTTCGAGATCTTGTCTGAGAGATTATCCGTGGAACCGAGCACGAAGGCCATGGAGACGCCTCCGTCCATGGGGAGGATCACAAGGCTTGTGTCCCCGTCCTTATAGTAGGAGAAGCGGTCGGTCACGCTCATGAAGTCCTTCGAGACGGTGCTGCCTTCGCGGGTATGGAAAGCGGCAGCCTTGGTCATATACTCCGGGAAGCTGATGCACCAGGAATCCTTGAAATACAGCGCGTTCATCAGGACGACGGCCAGATCCTCCGTGGGGTAATCGTCGGGCAGGAGCTTCGGGATCATATGCTCGGTCTTGGCGTCCGCCCAGTCGTTGATCCTTTTGACGGCGTTGCTTTTGGTAAAGGAGCGGTATTCAGCGGCGTAGTTCCTTTCGACGGATTCCCGGTAGGCTTCCGTGAAATCCTCCCGGATCCGTTCCGCCTTCCAGACGGAGTTCGCGACGCGCAGGGCTCGGTAGGGTTCCGGGGCATCTTCGCTGATCCAGCCCTTTTCCAGCGCCTCTTTGTAATTGGAGATATCCTGCTCCAGACCGGAGGCGTAGTGCTCGACGAAGCCGTTGAAATCGAGGCAGGACTGGATCCATTCCTCTTCGGACGAGACGCCGAGAGCCTTGAGAAGCTCTTCTTTCGTCTCGCCTTCCGCTCCGGCGAGCAGCAGCCCGAGCGCGTACCGGAAGGAGAGAGGAGAAGCCATGTAATTGCCGTCGGCGTGTTCGGAAAGGTAGGAAAGGAAACTCTCGTCAAACGAAGAGACAGCCATCTCCTGGCTGATGTCCTTTGCCTCCCGGAAGGATATATTCTTCGCCCAGTTCTCCGGACCTTCGGAGGACGGTTCCGGCTCTTCGGCGGACGTTTTCGGCTCTTCGGAGGGCGTTTCCGGGGAAGGACCCGCTCCGCCCGAGCAGCCGGCGACGGAGGAGAAGAGCATCAGCACCGCGAGCAGGAGCACGAGGATCTTCAGGGATCTGGATTTTCTGAACATGTGAAAGCCTCCTTTCAGGCTTGTATACCGGGTAAGACGCGGACCGGCAGAAAAAGTTCCGTTTCCCCCGTTCCGGAAAGAATTTCCGAATGAGCCCTTCCCGTCGGGCTTTTTCGGCCCTTCCGCCTTTTCTTTTCCGGGCGGATATGCTATGATTATTCCGCCGGGGGAAAGAGGGAAAGAGGGGAGCGGGAGCTCTTCCGTCCTTTGCCCGGAAACGGCAGGAAGACTTAACAAAAAGCTTCAGGAAGGTAACATGGAAGACATCCTCATCGCGGTGGATCTGAACGACCGGCCGCTCAGACCGGTCCCGAAAACGGAAGCGCACGAAAAGTGCGTCCTCCACAGGGCTTTCTCCGTCATCCTGACCGACGGACAGGGAAGGATCCTGATGCAGAAGAGAGCGCTCTCCAAGTATCACTGCGGAGGGCTCTGGAGCAACACCTGCTGTTCCCATCCCCTCTGGGGAGAGGATCTCGAGTCCGCCATCGCCCGGAAGCTCGTGCAGGAGCTCGGCATCCGTTCCGTGCAGATCCGGGAGATCGGACGGATGAACTACTGCTATAACCTGGGTAACGGCATGTCCGAATACGAATACGACCACATCTTCACCGGACGCTATGAGGGAGACGTCACGCCCAACCCCGAAGAGGTCGAATGCGCGGAATGGATGGGAATGGAAGAGATCCTGGAGTCGGCCGCGAAGGAACCGGAACGGTTCACGCCGTGGTTCATCCAGATGATCCCGTACGTCCGGGAGGCGGCAGAAGAAAGAAAAGATATAGAACTGGAGAGGCTGCCTTACAATCTGAGCGTCTGCAAGCTGGAGGATGCTTCGCAGTATACCGCATTCGATGCTTTCCATTTCCTCGCAAAGACCGGAGAAGAGAACTCGCTGGTGTGCCGGACCGAAGACGTGCCCCGGAACGCTCTGGCGAGGGAAGACGGATGGAAAGGGTTCCGCGTGCGGGGCGTTCTCGACTTCTCCCTGACCGGGATCCTCGCGGGGATCACGGGAATCCTGGCGGAGAAGGGGATCCCGGTCTTCGCGGTCTCCACGTACGACACCGACTATATCCTCGTCCGGAAAGAGGATTCCGGCACCGCCGCGAAAGCGCTGGAAGAGGCGGGATACGTCGTATCCTGACTGAACCGTAAGATAACGGCACGATATACGAACGATCACAGAAACAGCAGGAGGAAAAGACATGAACTGCCCGGGATGCGGAAGACCGATCAAAGAAGGAGCGAAGTTCTGCCCGAACTGCGGGAACGCAGTCGACCAGAAGGAAACAGGCGGCACGGCAGGGAAAACGGATCCGATTTCTTCTCCGATACCCTCGCCAAACGACGCGCTGTTCCGGAAAGAAGCCCGGGAAGGAGAGTCTGCGGTTGGGAATGCAAATCCGCCGGTCCCACCCGCCTACGCCTTCACGCCGTATCCGGCAGTGGCCGCGCCGGCGCCGGCCGTCCAGGAGCCGCCGCCCGGGCAAGTATCCGGGAAGAAGAAAAGGAAGAAGCCGAAAAAACAGAGCTCCGGCTGTCTGATGTCGTTCCTGATCTCCATGGCGGTGTTCCTCATTCTCGGTCTGATCCTCGCATTTATCATAGGCAGGATCCTTCCGGGCGGGAAAGGGAATTCCGGGGATAAGCAGGTGCAGCGCGAATATGAGGAACCGGTGGCGTCTTCGGAGCTCCGGCGCGAGCTCGGCGGCACGTATGAACCGGACAGCAAGGATATCCGATTCGATAATCAAGGGATCTCCGGCTATGTGGATCATGTGATCCTGGTGTATTTCAAAAAAGGCGTATCGGACGAAGAAGTACGGCGCGTGGCGTCTCTGGTGGACGGGGAACTGATCGGATGCATATCCGAACTGGACGTCTTCGAGATACGAGTCTCAGCTTCCGGAGCCGATGCTCTGGAGGAGATCTGCGAAAGACTTTCCTATGAGGAGTGCGTCGACTGGGCAACGGTGGACAGCGTCAGCAGAGTATCTACACAGTGGAGCGATCCCGGCTTGGACAGTATAGTACCGGACGATCCCTGGGGGGAATGGACCTGGATCCCGAAAGGGCTCCGAAACGTATTCCATCAGCAGTGGAGCATGATCTGGCCGCGCGGCAAGAACTGGCATCAGGAGATCGTCGGCGCTCCGTCCGCCTGGGCGTACGAAGAGTATTACTCTCCGATCTCGGTCGGTATCATCGATGCCGGATTTGACACAGATCATCCGGATCTGAGGATCACGTCGGTCAATCCGGTAGCCAACAGCAAGACACTGGCGGATCCCGAGAAGTCGGATGAATACGATCACGGCACGCATGTAGCCGGTATCATAGGTGCGACGCGAGGCAACGGCACAGGCGTGAACGGGATCCTCTGCGGGCAGTATTCCATGTATGGATACTGCATGACTTATCTGACGGAATCCACGACGACATCCAGCAAAACACTGGATGCGTGCAACAGTCTTCTTCATGAAGGTTGCAACGACATCAACCGATCTAAAAGAAAAAAAAGGAGATAAAAAGACGATAACAACATCTGGCATGACAGCAACAACGGAAACAACATGCCGTTCGATGAGGATACAGGAAATGAATACACGGATGACGATTGGAAAGATCTTGGCGTAGAAGCGGCAAAAGAGATCCTTCGGCTGCTTGAGTACTATGGATCAGAATTCCTGATCGTAAACGCCGCGGGTAACGACAGCATCGATGCCGTATCCTCCGGATGGGTTTGCTCCATTACCAGGGAGTATGCGGAGGAAGCAGTCAAACAGGCAGGCCCGAACTGCCGGTATACCGCACAGGACATCCTGGACGCATTCATGGTCGTCGGATCGGTCGACAACAACGAAAACTACGGTACGTTTACCTTTTTCCGCAACGGCACTCCGGTGATCCCCGCAGACTGTGACCGCAGTCTCAAACAATCGGATTTCTCAAATTTCGGTACACAGGTCACGATCTCTGCTCCTGGAAATAAAGTATACAGTACGGTAGATCACAGAGGATGGTGCTCCGATTACGAGGATATGTCCGGCACTTCCATGGCGGCACCTATCGTATCGGCGTGTGCGGCACAGCTCTGGTCGATCGATCTGTCCATGTCCCCGCGGGAAGTCAAGAACCTTCTTGTATCGACGGCAGTCGAAGGCGTCAAGTCGGGAACCAGCCTGGATACGACGAACGCCTCTTATTCGATGGTAAATCTGAAGGATGCAGTGGAGACCGTCCTGATCCGGAAAGGATACATCTCTTCGGCTCGTCCGGACGGAAACCTCAAGAGGATCGCGCAGATCATCTCGTATGGCAAGCTGGAAGAAGGGGAAAAAGAGATCGAAAAACTCCTCGATCAGTACATGGAGCAGGTGAACGACGGAAACCTGGGAGCCTCTTTCGTTACGATGTTCAAGATGGTGAAGAAAGCGTCCGACTATCAGATCTACGGTTTCTTCGCGATCCTGTCCGAACTGTTGTAAAACGGATGTAAAGAGAATAGCTTTACAGTATATCTGAGCCTATGATAACTGTAATCCCGCTCTGCATATAGACACGGGATGCCGGATCTATGCGAACGAACGATAAGAAAACGGAGATGCTTATGAAGAAACTGCTGATCGCCGCGGATTTTGACGGCACGCTGAACCTGAACGGACAGGTCGGCGCGCATACGCGGGAGGCCATTGACCGGTGGAGAGCCGCCGGGAGGTATTTCGGCGTCGTGACCGGCAGGAGGATCGATTTCTACGAAAAGGCCAGGGAGATCGGGATTCCCTTCGACTACCTGATCGTCTGCAACGGCTCACTGATCGTCGCGGAAGACCGGACGGTCCTCTATGAGTCGCTCATTCCGTCGGACGTCATCGCAGCCCTGGAAAGGGCAATGGCTTCCTATCCCGATATCGTACACTATCAGAAGGACGACGGAACGCCGCAGCCCCACTATTACTGCCTGTTTCCGAGCAACGAGAGGGCTCTCCGGGTCCGGGAGGAGCTTCTGCCGGAATTCGGAAGCATCGTCAATATCTTCGTGAACGGCGCCTACATCAACATCGGGAACGCCGGAACGGGAAAGGCGGAAGGCGTCGGCATCATCCTGAAGCATTTCGGCCTTCCGGAGGACGGCGCCGCCGTCGTCGGCGACGATTACAACGATCTGGATATGATACTCGCTCACAGAGGATGGGCGATGGAGAGCGGAAAACCGGAAGTGGTCGCAAAGGCGCCGCACACGTGCAGAAGCGTCGGCGATCTGATCGATTCCCTGCTGGCGGAGGGATGAAACGGCAAGGAGGGCGGAAAGATGCTGTGGAACGCGAGAAACGGCGCCGTGGCGCTGGACGGTACGGTGATGCGCTATGTCTCCTTCGGACACGGCGGGAGGAGCGTGGTCATCCTTCCGGGCCTTTCCGACGGCCTTGCGACTGTAAATGGAAAAGCTTTACTCCTTGCGCCGCCGTACAGAAGCTTCTTTGAGGAATACACCATATACCTGTTCAGCCGGAAGGACGCCATGCCGGACGGGTATTCGATCCGGGACATGGCGGAGGATCAGGCAAAGGCGATGCGAACGCTCAGCCTCGGAAGATGCTCTGTGCTGGGCGTGTCGGAAGGCGGAATGATCGCCCAGCTCCTCGCGGCGGATCACGCGGATCTTGTCGATAAACTCATCCTGGCGGTAACGGCGCCTTCCGCAAACGGACTCATCCGGGAAAACGTATCCCGCTGGATCGCCTTTGCGGAGAGAAGAGATCACAGGAGCCTGATGATCGACACGGCGGAAAAAAGCTATTCGCCGGCTTACCTCCGAAAATACCGCAGGATCTATCCGGTTATCGGACTTGTGGGGAGACCGCGGAATTATAAAAGATTTCTGGTCAATGCGAAAGCCGTCCTTGGGTTCGACGCAGCCGACGATCTGAAAAGGATCCTCTGTCCGACGCTGGTCATCGGCGGCGAAGCCGACCGGATCGTCGGAGCGGGGGCGTCTCTCGAGCTTCACTGCGGGATCCCCGGAAGCGAGCTCTTTCTGTATCAGGGACTCGGGCATGCGGCCTACGAAGAAGCGAAGGATTTCAACCGGAGGGTTTTTGAGTTTTTCATCTCTGATCGGGATTCATAAGAAGGAGAGGGATATCATGCGATTTCAGAACAGAACGGCCCTCATCACCGGCGCCGGCGTGGGGATCGGCAGAGCCGTGGCGCTCCGGATGGCGGGGGAGGGCGCGAACGTCGTGATCTTCGACGTAAACCCCGAGACGCTCGCGTCGGTCGAGCGGGAGATCCGTGCCTTTACGGAGAACGTTCTCGCCTCTGTATGCGACGTGAGCGACGAGGAGAGCGTGAATAAGCTCGTGAAGGACGCGGAGAAGAGATTCGGCGGGGTCGATATCCTCGTCAACAACGCGGCGCTCTGGCGCTGCTGGAAAAGCTTTCAGGATACGACGACGGAGGACTGGCGCCGGTATATGGACGTCAACGTGATGGGCACGGTATATATGACGAAGGCCGTCCTGCCCGGGATGCTCGCGAGAAAGTACGGCCGGATCGTCAACGTCGCCTCGGTGGCCGGCGTATACGGCAACGCGAATATGGCGCACTACTCCGCGACCAAAGGGGCGGTCATCGCCATGACGCGGGCGCTGGCGAAGGAGGTAACGGACAAGGGCGTCCTGGTCAACTGCGTCTCGCCCGGAAGCGTGAGCTCGTCCGAAGACCCGGACGTCCATTCGTTCCAGCCGAGCACGCTTTCCTTTATGGGGAGGACGGGGACCGACGCGGAGAACGCGAATCTCATCTGTTTCCTTGCGAGCGACGAAGCAAGCTATATCTCCGGACAGAACATCCAGATCGACGGCTGCAGAAGGAAGCAGTGAGCCGCACAGAGAAGATCAAGTGAAAGGAAGCGCCTGCGTGTCCGTCACGGAGCGGAAACAGGCGCCGCGGGACAGAAGGATGGAATTTTTCGCGGAAAACGGAAAACGGCCCGTAAGGCTGAGCGAGAGCACACGGAGATTCGCCTGGGATTCGGTCAACCACCGGTACGGACTCGAGACGAGAGAGCATCCCAACGTATCGCTCGATCATATCGAAGGCTACGGGGACATGACGCCGCTCGAACGATACGACCGCGCCGTCACCGAAATCGTCACGAAAGCCCCGGTCAGGATCTGTGCGGACGAACGGATCTCGGGCGCGGCGACGCTCGGAGACGCCATCCGGCACGAGCTCCCCGCCCGTTACGGAGACGAGCCGAGAGGCTATCTCACGGCCGTCAGCCATCTGACGATCGATTTCGAGACCGTACTGAGGAAAGGCGTCGGATATATCCGGGAACAGACGGAAAAGTCGCTGGAAACATACAGGGGGACGGAACGCGAACCGTTCCTCCGAAGCTGCCTGCACTGCCTTGACAGCATGGAGATCTGGCGAAGACGGTACCTGGACGCACTGGAGGGAAGACCCGGATACGAGGCGAACCTGCAAAACCTCCGGAAAGTGCCATTTGAGCCCGCCGGAAGCTTTTACGAAGCGGTCCAGAGTCTCTGGTTCACCTTCGCGTTCGTGCGTCTCTGCGGGAACTGGCCGGGAATCGGCCGGATCGACCGGCTTCTGGGCGGTTATCTGAAAAGAGATCTCGCGTCGGGAGCGATCACGATCGACGAAGCGCGGGACATCCTTGCGCATTTTTTCATCAAGGGCTGCGAATGGATTTGCGGAGGGAATTACGGAAGCGGGGACGCGCAGCATTACCAGAACATCGTCCTTGCGGGACGGGACGAAAACGGGGAAGAGGTGACCAATGAAGTCACCTTCCTCGTCCTGGACGTCCTGGAAGAGCTCGGCATCAGCGATTTCCCCACCACGATCCGCGTATCGGAAAACACCGATCCGGAACTCCTCCGGAGGGCGGCCGAGGTGATCAAACTGGGAGGCGGCGTGATCGCCGTATACAACGAGGATCTGATCCTCCGGTCGCTCTCCGGATACGGCTACGATCCGAAGGAAGCCGCTAAATTCGCAAACGACGGCTGCTGGGAGATCCAGATCCCCGGCAAGACCTGCTTTTCGTATATCCCCTTCGACAGCCTCCGGATCCTCCAGGAGACCACGCTCGCAAACTACGGCGAAGGTGTCACCTTCCCGGATTTCGAGACGCTCTACGCGGCCTTTATCCGGGACCTGAAGCGGAAGGTCGAGGAGATCGTCCGGGATCAGCTGCGGGACAAGGAGCGCCAGGCGGCGATCCCCTGCACGGTGATCTCGCTTTTCGAGCAGGGCTGCGTCGAGAAAGGGCTTTCCTACCGCGCCGGAGGGCCGGTGTACCACGTCCTTTCCCCGCATATAGGGGGGCTTCCGGACGTCGTGAACAGCCTGTACGCCGTCAAAAAGCTCGTCTTTGACGAAAAGAAAACGACCTTCCCCGGACTGATGCGGATCCTGCGCGAAAACTGGTCAAACGACGAGCCGCTGAGAAGATACGCCGCGAACCGGTTCGCCTGCTACGGCAACGACAACGACGAAGCGGACCGGATCGCGTCGGATGTCCTCCGGGATTTCGCGGATATCTGCGACGGCCTGAAAGACACCGGGATCTTTATGACCCCGGCGGGCGTCAGCACCTTCGGACGGCAGATCGAGTGGGCTCCGCACCGGCTCGCCACGCCGTTCGGGAAAAAGGCGGGCGAAGTGCTGGCCGGCAATTTCTCGCCCACGCCCGGTACCGACAAAGAAGGCGCGACCGCGATCATCAAATCCTACTGCAAGGCAGATCTCACCAGAACGGTCTCCGGTGCGGCTCTGGACATCAAGCTTCTGCCGTCGGCGGTGAACGGAGAGAACGGCACCGAATCGATCATGTCTCTGA
>JAEEGL011781012.1_pt1 | contig 11706 bp, 1 predicted proteins | sample 9134231 | NCBI WGS metagenome assembly JAEEGL01 (sample SAMN16246548, study PRJNA631951) | gut metagenome | biome: gut microbiome; feature: rumen; material: fiber-attached | host: Bos | place: Iran: Karaj | collected 2018-10
CGTACGATGGCTACCTGTATGACGCGGCTGGGCGCGTGGCGGGCCTCGTGCAGGTGAAGCGCGGCAAGTACAACGAAAAGAAAGATCTCGCAAAGATAACGGCCTCCGTGACGCTGGCCGGCCAGAAGAAGCTGACCTACAAGGGCGGGGAGTGGCATTCGAATTCGGATACGGTCGTGCTGACTTCCACGCGGGATTCCCGTGTGCTGAAGGTCGTCATGGGGGCGCGTGGCCTGTCGGGCACGTATGGAGACGCCTACATGATCGACGGCGCGCTGAATCCGTTTGCGTCGAAGGACGCGAACGTGAAGGCGGATGGCGAAGCGGTGCTGAACGCCGCGATGGCGTCGGGCGGCAGCTTCGTGCTGGCCATCCCGTCGGACAACGGGTGGGGCAGCTTGTCGATCGAGGTGAAGGCGCGTGGCAAGGTTTCCGTGAAGGGCTCGTTGGCAGACGGCACGAGGGTGAGCGTCTCGAGCCAGTTCCTGATCGGCGAAGAGGCATGCTGCATTCCCGTGGTCTCGCCCAAGTTCGCGAAGCCTGCGTTCGCGGTCTGGCTGACGCGCAAGGGCGTTCCTGCGGACGTGGTTGGCCTGGACGGCGCGAAGCTTGCGGCCGTGAAGGGCAACCTGGCGGCCGGGGCGGCGTTCGGCGTCGACGACGCGGCGCTCGTGAAGGCGCTCGGGGATTCGTTGCTGACGGACTATCTCCCGAACGGATTCTCCGTGACGGTGTCTGGCGCGAAATGGCTGGTGGAAGACGGCGCCAAGGCCGGAAAGGTGAATATCGACAGGAAGACCGGCGCGCTGACGACGACGAGCGCGAACTGGGCATCCCTGAAGCTGACGTACAAGGCCAAGACGGGCCAGTTCTCGGGATCCTTCAAGGTATATGCTCTCGCCAACGGAAGGCTGAGGTCGACGACGGTCAAGGTCGCGGGTGTCCTCGTGGACGGAATCGGTTACGGCGCGGCGACCGTGCAGAAGAAGACGGCGGCCGTGACGGTGGCTCCCGAAAATAATTGACAAAAAGGAAATTTCCGTCTTGCCGTCCACGGAGAAAAAGTGTTAAAATGTTGCCCGCAAGCAGGAGGCATTTGCCAACGAGAGGTTAAAATGACAGCAAAGAACCTGAAACAGGGACGCATCGCGCCGCGCGTGGCGGCGGTGTTGTTGCTATTCGCGGTCGTGTGCGGCTGCGATCGGGAGCCTGTTGCTTCGCAGCATTCCGCGCCGCGCACGCACGATCCGGTCTATACGCAGGCGCTCCACAAGGTCCAGACGCCACGGCGCGCGCTCGCGTCGCGCCGCTGGGAGATCGTCTCGCAGATGGAAGCTCTCGTGGCGCGCGCGCGAAAGGCATTGCCGCCGGACGCGACGGAGGAGCAGGTGCGCGCCGAGCTACTGAACAACCCGCGGAAGTATCCTGGCTGGCGGGAGCTTTCGCGCATGCTGAGCGAGCACAACGCGAAGGCCGCAAAGGATTTAGAGGACGCGCGCCGTCTGGTGGCGGGGCGTATCATGCAGGAAACGAAAGACCTTTCCAAGAGAGGTGGTAGCAAATGAAGACATACAAGACGTTCGGAATCGCCGCGGCCGTGTGGGCCGCAGTCGTTTGCGTGGCGACCCAGTCTGGCCGCGCTGAACCGGTTGGCGACATCTGGTCGATACGGCGTGCGTCGGGAGGTGACCACGGGACGGAAGAGCTCTCGATGGCCAACAACCCTTTGACTGCCGGCCAGAAGGTCAAGTTCAAGCTCCGCCTCCTCAACCGGGATCCGGTCGCAAACGCTCAGGCACAGGGTAGCATGGCTTCCGCCACCACGTGGGACAACCGCTGGTACTTCAAGTATGTCGGCCCGGGCAGTACGAACGAGGCGGCCGCCGCGGCGAGCATGAACCCGCCGCAGATTGGCGTGTGGCTAAGCGGGCATGCCGAGTGCAGGTGGGCTGAGATCGAGAGTCTGGCTCCCGTCAGGTACACGAACGAGATGGCAGAAGTCGTCAACTACGACTTCACCGACCTCATCTGCTCCTATACGGCGCAGCCGGGCGACTTCGGTCTGCTGACGCTTGCTGCTGGATCCGAGAGCTCGCCTGTGGAGGCGTCCCCCAACACGGCAAGCTCTTACTGCCTGAAGAATAGCGCCTACTGGGGCATCTACGACAAGCTGACGACGACGAACGCCTGCTGGTTCTGGCTGAACACTTCCGCAAACGAGGGAGCCATCTCAGGCTACGTGACGTTCCCGTCCGACGACAAGGACCCGAGGTTCAAGGCCGACCTCGATCTGTCCCAGGCAGGCATCTACATCAAGACGATCGATTTCGACGACTACAAGTTCAACGACGACGGCATCTGGCGCCGGATTGCCGCGAACGGCACCTCCTCGTACATCAACGAAGGAAAGGTGAAGCGCGCGCCGGCGCTCGCGATTCCCGGTAGCGTGGCGGAAGGGAACACCGTCACGCTTTATGCGTGGATGGAGGACGAAACGGTGGCGTACATGAAAGACGGCACGCAGATTGGCGGAACAGGTCCTCGCGTGGTTCCCATTCAGATCGCGCCGTCCGACGGCGAGACCAAGGAGATTCCCGGTGGCATCTTTGCGCTTGAGGACGCAACGAACAAGACGACGCGGATATTCCTCTGCGCCACGCCCACGAACATCTTCCGGAGCGGCGTGCTGATCACGAACTTCGTCACGCAGACGATCAAGGTGGGTCCGCCCGAGCCGCCGTCGATCGTTTTGTTGGCGCAGGGCGAGTCCGAATATACGGCGACGGCTGGATCGCCGGTGGAGATCGTGCCGATCAGCGTGACGCTCGAGGGCGTGGGCGATTCCGGCTACGGGAGCCCCCTGGAGGTGACCGTGGCGGCGGAGATGATCGGCTCAGCTCTTGATTCGCAGGACTACATCGGCCTTTCCGTGACATCGCCGACCGCAGATCCGGGGACTAATCGCGTGACCGTGACGATTCCTTCCGGCTACAATTCCGCGCTCGTCTATGCGTACATCAAGCGCGCGAAAAAAGACGAAACGACGGCCTCTGACAAGGGCATTGAGATCAAGGCCATCGTGGACACCGCGGCAGAGACCTTCTTCTCCGGCGGCATCATCTCAGCCATCCTGCATATCAAGCCGTCTGCACCGATCATCACCTCGCCGGCCGAGGGCGCTTCCTACCAACACGTTCCGGGCGGCAGCGACTACCCGTTCAGGATCGCGGTGGACGATGCACCCGGCGAGATGACTTCCGGCTCGAAATACACGGTGTACTGGAGCAAGAACGGCAGCTGGAGCGACAAAGAAACGTTCACTAACCTGACGCTCACCGCCGGTGTGCTGTCCATCAAGGTCAAGTACATGACGGGCGGCACGTTCGACTCGCAGTTCTACGTGGCCAATCAGGACGCCGACTCCAACGCGGAACCGGGTGACGACTTCACGTCTGTCGCGCGCACGATTCGGGTGCAGGTGGACGCGCCGCGCGTGATTACCCTGTCGGCGGATCGCGCGTCTCAAGTTTACGCGGAAGGGGATTCGGCCACGATCACGCTCAAGCTTTCGGAGCAGTTCTCGACGGACGAGACCGGCTACCTCTTCTTGGTGCCGCAGAACAAGGCATCCTCCAACCTGGTGGAATGCGCGCAGTTCAAGACGGGCGCGCAGATCAAGAACGGCGATACGGCTCCCCTCAATCCGATCACCCTCAAATTCCTAGACAACAGCGCGGAGGCGCTCAGCTTTACGGCGGTTCTGCGCAGCAAGGCAGACATCAACGAGGGTGACGCGATCGGCGGATTCACCTCGCGAATCCTCTCGCTTAGCGTGACGAATAAGTACCCTGTCTTGAATGGCGAGATCAAGATGGGCACCAGAGCGCTTCCCGAAAACAGCGACACGATGGAGGAGTCGGTCGCGCTGGGCGTTCCAAAGACATTTAGCGTCACTAGCGTCGACGATGTCCCCATTGACGTTACGAACGAGAATTTTGTTACGCAATGGTCGTTTGAGAACGGTGTATCGAACGTTTACCTGTATGGCAAGGCTTCGACAAACAAGTGTACCTACGTCTTTGAATCGCAGGGACGCAAGAAAGTGTCCGTACGGTTCATCGACAAGGACATATTGAAGGACAACCTTAACGACTTGGAATCGGCGTTCACCGGCGCGAAGAAATACGAGTTCTGGGTGAACGTGCTCGACGAGCCGACGATCTCGGTGCTCCCGGTCAACGGCAGCAGTTATCTGCTTGAAAGCGACGCAGGAAGCAACAACGCCCGGTTCAAGGTGTTGCTCAACGTGCCGGCGTCCCAGAAGATCACGGTGGCGCTGACCGTGACGAACGCGGACAATTCCGTCGGCGGCCTCCTGCCGAAGTTGAATACCTACTACCTCGACTTCAGGGCCAACCAGGTGAGCAACGAGTTTACGATCGTCGAGCTGGACGGCACGGCCAAATCGGAGAGCATCGGCTTCCTGTTCTCGGCGGCGGTCACGAACGAGACGGCGGTTCCGGATTCCGGCGGGAAGAAGTGGAGCAACTACTACACGGTCGAACCTTATACGCTCTTTGTCCGCAACGAGGCGCCGATAATCGGCGGCGACCCGCCGAGCAACATCCAAACGAACGAGGCATCCCTCAACGTGCCGATCACGATCAACTGGACCGCAAAGGACGTGCTGCCCGACATGACGAACGGGCTGACCGCCACCTGGGTCGTGCCGGGCGAAGGGACGTTCGTGGTGCCCATCACCAATACCTCTGATCGCCTGTATCGCGGCACGTTCACGTTCACGTTCACCAAGCAGACGCCTGAATATCGCGAAGTGGTGTTGACGCTGACCGACAAGGACAAGGGAACCGAGGAATACTTCGACACGCGGCGCTACATGTTCCACGTGGCCGCGCAGAAGGTGCTGAACGTGCTCCCGCTCAACGCGCCGGACGCGAAGGGCCAGACGGTCCTCAGCCAAAAGTATGTGCGGATGAAGAGCAAAGACGGATTGGGGGCGGGCCGCGCGTGGGCGGACGGTGCGCTCTCCATCATCACGGGCTTCCTGCAGACGTGGAACTATTCCGCCGGCGATACGGTGGCCTGGGTCTACGCCTACGGCTACCGCGCGGGCGAGAAGGACAACGGCAACTTGCAGCCGATCACGGGCGTGGTGAGCGGCACGAAGCTGGGCATCAACGCGCAGGGCAATTCGGCGGATGCCGCCCCGTGGTACACTTGGACGTCCGACAAGGATAGCTTCTTCTACTGCTGGCTGTCGGCGTCGTCGGAAGATGGCGAATCTTCTACCGACGGCTCGCACCTGTCTGCGCCAGCCCCTGTGGTGGGCACGAATTCGCTGGCGGTCTCCGGTCGCCAGCGGGTGTCGATCAACGTCGAGGCGAAGGACGAGGAGCATCCGTCTTACGATCCCGTTCTCGTGGAAGCCGTCTTCGCCAAGGAGTTCCTCGTGAAGGACAACATGGGCGACATCAACGCGGACGGCATCCCGGACATCTACGCCGTCGATACGGGCTGGCAGGGCGGCCTGCTCTTCGAGGCGGCCGGCGGCACCTTGGAGGATGGCGGCGACCTGGTCGACCTGAGGAACTGGAACGGTGACGCGGTCTCCACCCAGATCGGCCAGACGACGAGCGGCGAAACGGGCGACTTCCTGCCGTCCGCGACAAGCTCGGGCAACGGTTCCCTGATCCCGAACGTCCAGTCGAGCTGGGCCCTGTACGGGCGGCCGTTCACGGCATACCTTGAGCTGCGCGGCTTTGGCGAGGGTCTGAACTACCGTCGCGACCGTAGCGGCACGCAGGGCCTGAACTCGTCGGGCGAATGGATCGGCGAGCGCGACTTCACGGAAGTGGAATCCAACGCCTGGTCCACGGTCTATGGCGAGGATGCCGAGTGGACGCCAGAGAACCGCACCGACCCGACGGTGGACGATACGGACGGCGACGGCCTGCCGGACGGCTACGAGTACTACTTCTGGTACCACGCCTACGTGGGCGATCCGGAGTCTGGCGAACGCCTGACGGGCGAGCGCTTCAGCCTGGAAGCCCTCGCTGTCGGCACGCCGATCGAATCGGACGAGATCGCGCGCCTGTTCAACCCGAACGTCGCCTCCGGCACGCCGATCAACGAGCGCGACTCCGACGGTGACGGCTTGACCGACCTCGAGGAATTCGCGCTCGGCACGAACCCGCTCCACTGGGATACGGACGGCGACCACATAAGCGACTACTGGGAGGTGCTCCGCGGCCTCAATCCGCTGGTGGCGGAGCCGACGAACGCCAATAACCCCGACGGCGACTTCATGGCCAAGGCCGAGATCGGAAAGGGCTACACGCTCATCTCCTTTGCGAACGCCGAAGGCAAGACGATGATGTATGCCCTCTCGAACGCCGCGAGGCTGATCGACGCGACGACCGGCGCGATCAACGAGGCGGCCACGAACAATGCCACGGGCATTCCCGTGTTCCGTTACGGCGACGAGACCGGCCCGCTGGTGCCGACAAGCCGCGGCGTGTGGATGAAGAGCGACGAGATCACCTCCGTTGCGGGCACCTCGTACACGACAACCTATTACGAGTACACCTGCACCGAGAAGCCGACCGAACCGAAGGAAATCGACTGGACGGGGCTGGACGACATCGCGAACGTCACTATCCAGGAGGATCAGACCCTCATCGTGATTCACGACCAGGTAATGGCGGAGTTCGGCTTTGACCCGCGCACGGCGTGGTACAAGAACAGCGACGACCGCGTCAACGCGCGCTGGAACAAGGCCGAGGGCGTGGCCGTCAATACGGTGCCGTACACCTCCTTCGATGAATATATGTTGCTGAAGTACCGCTACATGACGGCGCTTCAGGAGGGCGTGTCGGACGATCGGCCCGGCTTCGTCAAGAGCAACCCGAAGGACTCCTCCGACAAGACCTTCAGCCTCGACCGCGACGTCAAGGCCTTGGCGGACAAGAAGGATACGCTCGGAAACATCTTTGTCTGCGGCACCACGAACCCGAACATCCCGTTCTCGAAGACCTACACCGAGGAAAGCGCCACGGAATATGCCGACGAGAATCACGGCGCGGACACGGACGAGGACGGCGTGCCGGACGGCTGGGCGCTCTACGTGGGCTACAACCCGAACCTGGGTACCAAGAACAACGATGCGGCGCATCAGTTCGACGGCACGGAAATGGGCCCCGCCGCGCAGTTTGCGGGTACTGATACCTGCTCCGCCTACCCGGACGTGGAGACCATCTACGCCAACCTTCCGGCCAGCACGACCGGCTGGATCAACAAGTTCTGGCCTACCAACCCGTGGAACGGCGATACTGACGGCGACTATATCCGCGATGACGTCGAGGGCGGCCGCTGGACCGGCTACTACCGCTACAACCAGACGGGCGGCTTCAGCTACAGCTTCACGTTCGTCTACGACGAGACGGACGGCGCGAAGCCCGCCGTGAGCGCCACGGCGAAATGCGTGCGCGGCGGCGGCATGAACCCCTGCTCGGTGGATACGGACGGCGACCGTTTGCCCGACACGTGGGAAATGTGCTACGCGGGCCTGCTCTTCACGCCCGTCGGCCAGCCGAGCACAGACCATAATTCCGGGGTGACGGGCGGTCTCGGTTCCTCGAACCTGCTGCTGATCCGGCGCGGCGACAACTTGAAGTCTGGCGCAAGCGCTGCTGGCTATTACATCGCGGGCGGCATGGACGCCACGGACCCGAACGACGCCTTCGGCACGGCAAGCGACAGGCGCACGGGCACGTCGCGCGACTTCGACTTTGACCATGACGGCCTGCAGAACTTCCAGGAATACCTGGTGCAGACCCTCCGCCACCTGCGCTACGACGACGCCATGACGCCGCTCATGGGCCGCTGGATGCCGGACGGCACGCCGGCCACGGAGAAGTTCCTCGGCTTCCTGCCGATGAACGTCATGGACGGCGAGACCTTCCGCGCGCGGGCGACGGAAGCAGGGTTCGTCGGCTTCAGCGCGGGCGACTACTTCCGCACGCTCGGCTACTTCGCGCGCCCGGCGCGCGATTGGGATCCTGTCTCCGTCTCCAGCCTGACGAAGATGGTCTCGCCGTATGACGGCGAGACGGGCGGCTACCGTGTCATGCTGCCGCCTTCCATCGTCTCGGGGAACACCACTCTCCGGGCCTTCGGCTACGCCAGCACCGATCCACGCTGCTGGGACTCTGACGGCGACAACATGGACGACTTCTACGAGCTGTTCCACGGCCTCAACCCGCTGCTTGGCTCCGTCAAGGATCCGATGGACGGCAAGGTCGTCGAGGGCGACTTGATTTGCGTGGCCTACGGCCGCAATCCCCTGAACATCGCCTACTGGAACAACGCCTGGATGGGATGGCCGGGGCCGTTCGGCATCCCGGACTGGCTCTCCGGCGACGTGCCGTTCACCTTCTTCGACGCGATGAAGTATCCGTGGATGATGGGCACGCCCGAGGCCGACGCCGACGGCGACGGCATCCGCAACGGCGAAGAGGCGCTCGTCGTCAACATGACGAGCCCGCAGCCCACGCATACCGACCCCACCCCGTTGTGGATGACGGACTCCACCGCCCTCAACAAGGCGAGCTATGTGTCGCAGTACTACCTGAAGGATCCCGATCAGGGTCCTGGCGCATCCACCGATTTCGATCTTTACTGGTGGAACGACTTGGGCGGCACGACCCAGACGAAGGACGGCGCCACCGTCGACTTCCTCTTCGCCTTCGAGGAGAACGAGGGCTATGACACGGACCACGACTGGATTTCCGACAGCGAGGAACAGAAGCTAACCTCCACGCCGATGTCCGACGCGCAGAAGTTCACCGATCCCGACCGTCGCCAGGCGATCTGGTTCCCGGGCGAGAATTCGGCCGCGATCTCGCGCACGTCGAACTTCCACCGCCTGAACTACCAGTCCTACGACACGTTCCGCCAGTTCACGGTCGAGGCCTGGATCAAACCGGAGGTGCTGGACCGCGAGCAGGTCATCATCGAGCGTACTTCCGTCTACGGCGCATCGACGCTCTCGAACAACCTGGCGCAGGTGCGCGCGAACTTCCGCATCGGCATCACGGCGGACGGTTATCTCTACGGCAGCTTCGATACGAACGATGCCGTTCCGTCCGGGACGGAAGGATCGACGGCCACCGTACTCGGCGGCAAGGCGACGACAAGCTGGACGCACGTGGCGTTCTCGTTCGACGGGACGAACCTGCGCCTGTACATGAACGGCAGGCTGATGAAGACGGAGCAGACACATCTGATCCCGGCGAACGGACTCGTTTCCTTCGTGGAGGACGCCGTTCCGAACATGGGTAACTTCCCGGTCCTGGGCTACGGCTATACGTCCGTGCCGTGCGCGGTGGTGCTGGGTGCCCGCGCGCAGACAAAGCAGGCGTTCGAGATTTCCGAAGATACGGCATGGACCGACTTCGGCGACTTCTACGCGGGCTATCTGGACGAAGTGCGCGTGTGGGACGGCGCACGCACGGAGGCCGATATCGTGGCCGACAAGGACAAGCGCTACTCCTTCGCGGATGTCTCCGCGCAGCGTGACGAGGTCTACGAGGCGTGGGTCGACGGTGCCACGCGCAACGACAACGACGGCAAGGACATGCTGCCGGTGGAGCTGGTAATGCACTACAACTTCCAGACCCTTCCGGGCGCCGTGAACGCCGCCGACGTGGCGTGGGAGCCGAGCGGCTTCACCAAAAACGTGTTCAACAACGACAAGATCGAAGGCTGGAACGTGCCGGGCGACATCTACTGCGGCTGGTGGTACGGTGCGAAGGATGTCCGCAGCACGGTCTACCGCAACTGGCGCCTTGTGCCGTGGATTCAGAACACCGTGGGGCATCTGCCGCCGCTGGACGGCTCGACCGTGGACTCCGAGTACTGGAGCAAGTGGTACGGTGGCTTCACGGCGGCGAACGAGGTCGGGGTAGATAACATCGTCTTCCCGAATACGGCGAACCCGTACCCGTATACCGTTTTCCAGACCGAGCGGTACTATCATCAGGAAGGGCTTGCCAGAAGGGACGCGCTGGCGCTTCTTCCGCCCGACGTTGTCTCCCAATATAGGTTCGACCTGCGCACGGCGGTGGTCGGCACGTCTGACCTCGTGCCGCTGGGCGGCACGTTCGCGAAGCGCTGCGAGGAGATGTGGGACGGCCATGGTGCGGCCGACGCATGGCAGATGACGAAGCGCGACACGAACGCCAACGGCATCCCGGACTGGTGGGAGAAGGTGGCGAAGGAGCGGTATGGTGCCGCCGACGGTTTCGGCTGGGACTCGATCGTCACCTACGACGGGCGCGAGATGACGGCACGCGAGGCCTATCAGCGCGATATCCAGAAGGGCATGTTGCCGGACGGCGTGGAGCCGTCGCCGGACAGTCCGTTCGTGGACAGGGCCTTTGGCGTGGATGGCTTGCCCGCATGGTGGAGGAACTTCACCGGCGTGCAGGGCGGCGCGACTGATGACGATGACAACGACGGACTCTCGAACTTCGTGGAATATCAGATTTCCGAGGTCGCGACGAATGTCTTCTGGCGGCCGAATCCCGTCAATGCCTACACCTATGCCGCCGCCGAGAATCAGCTGGTGCCAGACTACTTCCTGCGCGCCGAGCTGTCGGCTCTGGGCATCACGAGTTATCTGGGCTTCCTGGCTACAGACCACGACTTCATGGAGAATGAATGGGAGGACGAGTTTGACCCGAAGTACAGCTCCCGCGCCATCTATGACGCATGGAAGGACGCTGATGACGACGGCTGGAGCAACTTCGCCGAAGCGCGCGCCGGTTCCAACCCGTCTCGCCAAAACGATGTGGGCGTGGACGGCTATCAGATTGCCGGACACCCGGTTCCAGACATCGCGCTCGCGCTCAACAACGCGGATGGTAGCGTGTTCACGCCAGGGCAGATCGTCAGGGTGCAGGCCTATTCGGACGGCAAGCTTGAAAGCATTCCGAGCGCACAGTGGACGGTCGATGTCAACGAGACGCAGTCGCGCTTCTTGGGCATCAATTCTGGTACGAAGGTAAAATTCACCCTTGGTCCAGGTGCAATCAAGCAAGGATCTGTCAATCTTCGGTTCAAGTCTCCGGTCTGGTGGACCAGGAAGACGACCTACAAGAACGGCATTCTGGTAGATAGAACAGGCACCTACAGCACGATGAGCGATTGGCGCAATGCCGCACACGACACGCCCTTCCCGGCTGAGCCGACGAAAGGCGGACTGTATTGGACGTCCAGTACGGGCGATGACACGTTCGGAACGGTCGATTATGTCACTGGCGAGGTCGAGTTCGACTTTGCCTTGTGCAACGCGGGGACGCGCACGATAGTCGGAGACGAGACCACGACGGCTGAAAACGGCGATGTCACGAGGGTCGAGACGGTGAATGAGTTCCCCTCCGATCAGGCTTGGTTCCTGATCGAGTGGGAAAGCGTGATGGCGTCCGGCAACACGCGGCAGACGCTTCGGCTCTCGGTGCCGGAAGAGGCGACACCGGGCGTTTCCGACGGTCTGGTGCGCGAGGGCAAGAACACCTTTGTGGCGTTCATCGACGAGGACAACAACGGTGCGTATACGGCGGGTGAGCCGTATGGTGTGGTGGCGGATGTGGACGTAGGCTGGTTCGGCACGTCGTGCGCGATTGA
>JAEEGL012425236.1_pt1 | contig 11706 bp, 3 predicted proteins | sample 9134231 | NCBI WGS metagenome assembly JAEEGL01 (sample SAMN16246548, study PRJNA631951) | gut metagenome | biome: gut microbiome; feature: rumen; material: fiber-attached | host: Bos | place: Iran: Karaj | collected 2018-10
CAAAAACAAAATGGATGCCACCTGTAAAATACAGGGAAGCATCCATGTGTTCCGCCTAGTTCATAAATATGTGTCCAGGATTCTGGGTACATATCATATCATAACCACGGACTGCGGGGTTTTATTTTACTGTGATCCAAACTGTACCGGCTCTATATACATAGATACATGCAATATCTGTAATTTCGGGGTTATTCCTGCATTACAGGCGCTTTGTTGTATAGTACCGGCTTAGGTAGTATAATGCTGTCTGAGAAAAAGCCGGATACATTTAAGAACAAGGGGGAATATGAAGCGTGTTGCAAATAAGGAGAACAGACCGTAGTGAAGGTTAAAAACAAAGCTCTTGGCAAAATAATCTGGTCAGTTATAAGTATTATGCTGGCTTTTTTTACTATTTATGCTATTATGAAACAAAACAGGAATGTTACATTCGGCCAGTTAGTGACTTTCGTTTCAGATTCAAATATTACATTTTTTATGATCAGTGTTTTGGCGGCTGCATCATATGTATGGTTTGAAGGTTTGGCTATCAGGACAATACTCTGCGATTCGGGCATAGAAAAGAAAAGGTCGGAATGCCTGGTCTACAGCACATCTGATGTCTATTTTTCCGCTATTACGCCATCGGCCACCGGAGGGCAGCCCGCAAGTGCGTTTTTTATGATAAAAGACGGTGTCCCTGCAGGATTGACAACAGCGGCACTGGTACTGAATTTAATAATGTATAATGCATCCCTTGGTGTTCTCGGACTTATGGCTGTTATCATCTCGCCCGGCACGATAATTCAGTTTGGCGGGATTTCCAAAGCATTTATACTGTTTGGGACAATTGTACTGATCCTTTTATCGTTATTCTTTTTTATTGTTTTAAAGAACGGAAAAAAAATATTTGATTCTTTGTGCGGATTTGTATTGCTATTTGAAAAAAAGAAAATAATTAAGTCCGCTGATAAAGCGGTAATAAAACTGAAAAAAATGGGGGAAGAGTATTCCGACTGTTCTGTGCTTATTTCCGGGAAACCGGCTCTCCTTGCGAAAGTGTTTTTATGGAACTTTATCCAGCGTGCTTCACAGATACTTGTACCGATGTTTCTTTTTCTTTCTGCGGGTGGAAATATCAGGCTTGCTTCATCGGTTTTTTCCGGTCAGTGTTTAATTAATATAGGTTATAATTATGTTCCCATCCCCGGTGGCATGGGTGTTTCGGATTATCTGATGCTGGATGGTTTCAGAAATATAATGGGAACGGATATGGCTTATCAGGTTGAGATGATAAGCCGGGGTATTACATTTTATTTATGCGTAATTGTGTGTGGTATCATCACATTGGCAGGATATTTGATCAGGAGAAGAAAATGATAGGCGTATATGATTATACTGTTATTCTTACATATATTTCAATGATATCGGGAGTGATCGGTATCATTACTTCAATGACAGGTTTGGGACACCCGTATCTGGGTGTTGTGTTTTTGATGATTTCCGGACTGCTGGATGCTTTTGACGGAAAGGTTGCCGGAACCAAAAAGTCCAGGACTGAAATGGAAAAAAATTTCGGAGTTCAGATTGATTCGCTTTCGGATCTGATAGCATTCGGGGTTCTGCCTGCGGCTATAGGAATTGCGCAACTCAGAAGAAGCGGGATATTTACCGAACTTGTAAGAAGACAGGATTATGAAGGAAACATGGGTGTATTGGTGCTTCTGATCACGATTGCTATTTTCTATGTTCTGGCTGCCCTTATAAGGCTTGCGTATTTTAACGCAACAGAGGAGGAACGTAGAAAAGAAAGTGAAAAAACCGGGGCGGTATACTATCTTGGTGTACCTGTTACCTCTGCAGCACTGGTGTTTCCGTTGATAATGATCATACATAATTTTGTCAGCTTTGATCTGGTAATGTTCTATTTCTTTATGTTACTCGTCACTGCCGTGGCATTTATTCTTAATATTAAGGTCAAAAAACCCGGGAAGCTTGGAATCGCGATCATGATCCTGATAGGAATAGCAGAGATGATTACAATATTATTGATTTTGAGTAATGAATAGGAAAATGGGCATAGAAGAGAAATTATATAACACGGTTATCGGCAGGATGATCCTGAAACCGCTTATCAGCGAACCGGTTTCAAGGTTGTCGGGCTGCATCCTTGATACAAGACTTTCGAGATGTTTGATCAAGCCGTTTGTCCGTAGTGCAGGAATAAACCCGACAGACTATATTCTGACGGATATAAACTGTTTTAATGATTTTTTTCGCAGAAAGATACGAAGTGAGCTCCGCCCTTTAGATATGAGCGATGATAATCTTATTGCGCCGTGTGACGGGCTTTTAAAAGTTATCAGGATAAATGATGGTACGGTGATCCCCGCAAAGCAGAGTAAGTTCACCGTCCGGTCGCTGCTTAGGGACAGCATACTTGCTAATCATTATGAAGGCGGGCTTTGTTTTGTCTACAGACTATGCGTGGAGCATTATCACAGGTACATATATTTTGAATCCGGAACAAGGTATCCCAACAGGGCCATTAAAGGCTTTTATCATACCGTAAGACCGGCAGCACTTAGGGACTATCCCGTTTTTGTCGAAAATACAAGGGAATATTCGGTAATAGATACGAAGAATTTCGGGAGATGTGTTCAGATGGAAGTCGGTGCCATGCTCGTTGGCAGGATAGTAAACCACAAGAAGTCACGAGGCGGTATCTTACGGGGAGAAGAAAAGGGATATTTTGAGTATGGGGCATCAACAGTTATCGTTTTGATCCCTAAGGAAAAAGTGAGTCTCAGGCCGGATATTAAGAAGGCAATGGGGACTGATCTGGAGATTTCAGTCAAAATGGGAGAGGTTATAGGAGTAAAACGATAACCAAAGGCAGAGGTGTTGTATAACCTGCTTGGCGAAACACATATGCCTTTGATCATGACCGGAATTTGTATAAGGCAGTTCCGGTCTTATTTTTCGCTTTCTATAAATAATTTACGGTAAGCGTCCGATAACTTTTTTAGGGTATGCTATTTCCTTTTGTGCTCTTCAGAGCGTATAGAATAGCGAATTTCATCAGAAATTCGCTATTCGTATTCGACCAGGCTCTGCTGAAAGCAGAGACGTGTCATGCGGAACGCATGATTTCTGAATGCATTTCCTTGTTTGCATTCAGAAAGTCATAAATAATTGTACCAGTTCAACACCGGTTGAAACAAAGGAGTGGTTTGATGAAAAGATATATTACAAAAAGAATACTTGCAACACTTATGGCAACGATCATAACGGCTACATATACACTGCCTTCAGCTAACGTTTATGCAAATGAAAGCATTATTACTGATCAGGAGGTTTCCCCGGATGTGATAATTGATCAGGAAGATTCTCCGGATGTGATCATTGATCAGGGAGATGAGCTCATCTTAGAACCGGAGATCGTTATTAATGAACCGGAAGATTCCGTGAATGATGCAGTGATCACAGAACCTGAGATCACACTGCTTGAGCCGGAAGGTTCCATGGACATCATTCCCGAAGCCGGGAGTGACGATACAAGTGAAACCGAACCCATAGTAGACAAACCGGAAGAATCTGAGAATACCTTCCTTGAAACCCAGGCGGATGGATCCTCGGTTACATCATGGGAAGAATTACAGGACATCATAAACTCGGCTTCTGACAGAGACATTATCACGCTTTCAAATGACATCGATTGTACCGACAATGACAGTATCAAGGTGAATGGTAAGACAATAACCCTGGATCTTAACGGTCATAAGATGGACAGAAAACGCACGTCGAGTGAAGGCGACGGGCATGTTATTAACGTAAAGGGCGGAGCAACCCTAACCCTTAAAGACAGTGTCGGTACAGGTATGCTGACAGGCGGTTATGCCACCGATGGCGGCGGGATCAAGATTGAGAAAGATTCCACCTGTATCATTGATGGAAATGTCACGATCTCGGGAAATAAGGCAAGCAAGGACGGCGGCGGCATTTATGCGTGGGGTACTCTTATAATGAATGGCGGCGTCATAGCAGGCAATGAAGCAGAAGATGAAGGCGGCGGTATTTATGTGGAATACACAGGAAAGCTTGAGCTCAGTAATGTAAATATTAAAGACAACCTTTCAGATGATGACGGCGGCGGACTGAATGTTCACCTTGCTACGGACGGAAGTATAACCGATTGTGTTATCTCAGGAAACAGATCCGGGACGGACGGTGGCGGACTGAAACTGAATTCGGATAAGAAAACTCTGACTGTAAATAATACAGATATAAACGATAATACGGCCGATGATCAGGGCGGTGGAGTCAATGTGGATTCCGGAACGATAGTCATGGAGGGCGGCTCTGTAAATAATAACACCGCCGTGGATGGCGGAGGTATATATAACGATAACAGTACCATCCGGCTTAACAATGTAACGATAAACGGCAATAAAACGATTAAATATGGTGGGGCGGGCATTAACAATAAGGGTAATGCCACAGTTACTTCCTGCCGGATAAGTAATAATACCTCTGCATTAAGCGGAGCAGGTATTTATACGGAGAACGTCATAACCCTGGAAAACTGCACCATAGACGGAAATACTTCACAAGATCATGGAGGAGGCATCTGTGTCGATAACAACGGCAGGGCAGTGCTGTCGAGCAATACCATAAACAATAATACGGGAATTAAGGCCGGAGGCGGCATATATGTAGGCAGCAAAGGCAACGTGGATTTAAGCGGTGTCAATACAATGACGGATAATAAAGTCAGTGATATCTATCTTCTTACAGGCAGGAAGCTTAAGATCACCGGCCCACTTTCTGATGGAAATAATAAATCAAAATTCCGCATGGTCTTTGAAGCTCTGAGCGGAGTATTTACGGAGGGATTTACTGAATATAACGCCGGAGAAGATCCGGTCGATTATTTTGTTCCCGAGATCGGATACTCCATTGTTCTTGATGATAGCGGAGAAGCGAAATTTATTTCTTCATCATGGGGCAGCCTTCAGCATGATATTGACACAGCGCCCGAGAATGCTGTGATCACTCTGGATAAAGATTATAAAGCCCAGGCCGAAGATAAAACCCTGACGATTCCCCAGGGAAAGACTTTAACAATCGACTTAAACAGCCATAAGCTCGACCGGGGCCTTAATTCATATAAAGAAAACGGCGAAGCCATAACAGTTAAGGGAAATCTGACCATCATGGACTCATCGGAAGCCGGTGGAGGAAAGGTATGCGGAGGTTACGGAGCCGGAGGCGGAGTATCAGTTGAAGACGGTGCGGTATTTATTTTTGAAAACGGCAGTATAACGGGTAATAAGGGTAATACCGGCGGTGGAGGAATCCGTGTGAACAATGGGGGCAATGTAACCATAAAAGCCGGTAAAGTTGAAAACAACAATGCGCCTGATGGTGGTGGTATATATTCGGAGGGTTCTGTAGAAATCGAAGAAACGGCTGTCATCAATAGTAACAATGCGGCCGGAAAAGGCGGCGGTATTTACCTCGCGGCCGGAGAGATTAATAACGGTGGCGATGTTTCATCGAATCAGGCAGATAAAGGTGGCGGTATATATATCGAGGGCGGTACTCTTAATCTTAATGGAAATATCACATCAAACACTGCAAACACGGAAGCCGGCGGTATATGGATCGGCTCATCGGACTCGCAGTCTGCACTTAATATAATGGGTGCGTCGTCTGTTTCCGGTAATGCTTCTGTAATTGGAAAAAATATCCTCCTAAAAGGCGGCAGTGTGATAGATGTTGCCGGAAATCTTGAAGAAAACGCTTCACTTGACGTGACCACTGATACGACTGCAGCTCCCATCACCGGAGATCTGGGTGGTAACGTAAGCGAAGCTGATGCACTTAAGATATTTACTTACGAAGGCAGAAATGACCGGCTTGAGATAAGAAATGAAGATAATGTAAAGAGAATATATCTTAAGAATATCGAAGGTGATTATGCAGACAGTTGGGAAGGTTTACAGGATGCCATAAACAATGCTTCAGAAGGAGATATCATCACTCTTTCAAACGATATTGAATGTACCAATGATGACAGTATCAAGGTTGACGGCAAGAAAGTCATCGTGGATCTTAACGGTTATAAGATGGACAGGAAGCGTTCGTCATCGAACGGAGACGGACATGTTTTCAATGTTAAGAACCATGGAGAACTGACCTTAAGAGACAGTGCCGGCACAGGTGTGTTGACTGGCGGTTATGCAACCGACGGCGGCGGTATCAAGATCGAGGAAGATTCAACATGTATCATTGAAGGCGGTACGATCAAAGGCAATAAGGCTGAAAAGGACGGCGCCGGTATTTATGTCTGGGGCACTCTTAAAATGACAGGCGGTTCTGTCATAGGCAATGAAGCCGCTGATGAAGGTGGTGGTATTTATGTAGAGGATACAGGCACCATAGATCTTAATAATGTTGTTATCTCCGGAAACAGCTCATTTAACAATGAGGAAGGATCCGGAGGCGGAGGTCTCATGCTCCGTATCAAACAGGACAGTGTCATCAGCAATTGTATCATTGCCGATAACAGGACAGTGCAGTTTACCAATAATAGAGGAGTACTTGTTCGGGCGAACGGCGGCGGTCTTTGCCTTGATGCGCACGGTAAAACACTTACTGTCAACAATACGGTCATACGCGGTAACAGCGCCGATGATTATGCAGGTGGGATCTATCTTAATTCCGGAACCATACATATGAATGGCGGCGAGTTGAACAGTAATTCCGGAGATGATGCCGGCGGGATCATGGTCACATCCAATACCACCTTTACTGCGGAAAATGTAAGCTTTTCTGATAATAATTCACGCAGTGAAAGCGGCGGAGGCGTCAACAATAAGGGTACAACCCAAATGACTGACTGTACGTTTACGAACAACCGGTCATCTAAGGATAGCGGGGGTGCAGTTTATAATAAGTCCAACATTACTCTCACACGCTGTACATTCACAGGGAACAGAGCGGATTCCAAGGGAGGAGCTGTGTTCAGTAAGGGCGATGCAATAATAGAAAACTGTACATTTGACTCTAACAAGGCGGCACAGGGTGGCGGTATTTATCAGGCTGATAATAAAATGACCATCCTGAGTGCCAATATGATAAAAAACGAAGCAAAGTCAAGCAGTGATCTGCAGGGAAATGGCGGCGCCATATACGTTGAAGATGGAGATACACTTATCGATGGCGGAGATATCACAGATAACAGTGCACAGCTTTTCGGAGGCGGTATTTATGTAGATGATGAACTGAAGATAAAGGGCGCGCTGACAGTTTCGGGTAATACAAATAATAACGTATATCTGTACGATGGTGAAAAACTTAATATAAGCGGAGACATTCAGGGAGCCATCGTGTATATATCCCTTGAAGATGATTGCGGGACATTCACCACAAATATGAAGAATACAAATCCGGATCTGGATCCTGTCGGTGTCTTTGTTTCTGATGACGGATATACTGTATGCAGAAATGGTGACGGAGAAGGTCAGCTTGTGGATACCGTATGGCCGGGGCTGCAGAAGCTCATCAATGACACTGCCAATACGGATGCAGGATCCGGTGATGCGCCTGTCCTTATCATAACACAGGACTGGATAGGTGCCGGAAATGATAAAATGCTTTCATTACCCTCCGGTAAGAGGCTGGTGATCGATCTTAACGGACATTCCATAAAAATGAACCGCTCAAGCATGGATAAGGACGGTCATGTCTTTATCGTGGATAACGGCTGCTCTCTTACCATAAGGGACAGCTCTGAAGCAAAGACCGGAACGATCATGGGAGGATGGGCTGATAAAGGCGGTGCCATCAACTTGCAGACCGGATCGATGTGCAGAATCGAAAGCGGTAAAATAACAGGCAATAAAGCAGGTAAAGGCGGAGCTGTTTATGTTCACGGAGGAAGTGAGCTTACTGTAACAGGCGGCAGTATTGATAATAACGAAGCCGTAAATGGCGGCGGAATTTATCTGGAAGATGAAGATACGGATACTGCTAAAGCTGTTATTACAGGTGGTATCATCACGGGTAACACGGCTACTGTGGAAGCCGGTGGTATTTTTGCCGGCAAAAGAGGAGAATTGAGTGCGTCCGGTGCTCCTTTTATCAAAGGTAATGAAGGGGCTGTCGGAAAGAATATCCTTCTGGAATCAGGTAACGTGCTTAAGATTACCGGAGCTCTTAGTGCCGGCGATGACAGCAGCATTGGGGCAAAGATTGACATTTCGGCAAAAAGTATTGATACGACAGACAACAGTGACAGTGCAAAACTGACGGATGGTTTGACAACGTCAGGCAGCGTGACGGTTGCGGGCGGAATATTTACATATAATGAGCAAAGTTATGAGACTTCACTGGAAATTGCAGACGGTGAGCTTCGCCACAGGGCAATAACGGCTGATGGCCGAATCAGTAGCTGGAAGGCTTTGCAGGATTACGTTGACAATAGTGACAACAATGGTAAAACTGTAGCTCTTAGCGCAGATATAGATGCTTCAGGAGAAGATTACAGCATCAAAGTTGACGGTGATAATGTTAAGGATATAACGATCGACCTGAATGGCCATAAAATGGACAGGAAGCGCTCGGGATCCACGGGAGACGGTCATGTGATCAATGTTAAAGACGGTGCAACACTGACCATTACAGACAGCATTGGTACAGGCATCATTACGGGCGGAAATACCAATGACGAAGGTGGCGGTATTAAGATAGAAAAGAATTCCACCTGCATTATTGAGGGTGGTACCATAACGGGTAACCGTTCCGAAGAAAAAAGTGACAGTAATGGTGATGGCGGCGGAATCTTTGTCAAGGGCAAGCTCATCATGAAGGGCGGTTCGGTAGTAGGTAATTATGCCGAAGACACCGGAGGTGGCATTCACTGTGCGGATAGCGGAATGTTTGAGATAGAAAACGCAGTTATTTCCGGCAACACTTCAAAGAACGACGGAGGAGGACTTATCGTCCACCTTGGCAGTGATGCGATCATTAAGAACTCACAAGTAACCGGCAACTGCTCCGAAACAGAAGACGGCGGCGGTATGCGAGTGGAGGCCGGGAGTAAAACGCTTACCATTATGGATACGGAAATAAGCGGAAACCGGGCTGAAAACGACGGTGGCGGCATGGTAATATATGCCGGCAGGGTAGTCATGGAAAACGGAAAGATTTCCGGCAACATATCCGAAGACGGAGGCGGAGTGTACAATGACGGAGGTACTATCGAGTTTAAGGGAGTTGAGATAAGCGCCAACACTTCTTATAAAAAAGGCGGTGTAGGTATTAATAACAGGCAAAGTGCAACACTCACCGACTGTAATATCATCGGTAATACAGGTGAGGCTGACGGCGGCGGTATCTATACGACAAATGATATGACCATAATCGGAGGTTCGATTTCCGCAAACAGTGTAAAGGAAGACGGCGGCGGTATCTTTGTTAAAGGAGGTAAGATAAGTATAACCGGTACCTCGATCGGTCTTAACAGAGCAGGAAAGGACGGCGGTGCCATATTTACCGATGGGGATATCGAACTTAAGGATTGTACACTTAAGGAAAACAATGCCGGTGTATCCGGAGGTGCGATACGTGTAAGAGATTGCGCTGTCACTCTTGATAACTGTTCGATACAGGATAACAGCTGTGCGGATTACGGCGGCGGTATATACATTGATGAAGGCGATGCCAAACTGACTGTAAAAGGAGGAAGTATAACGTGGAACCTATCCGGTCTGTCCGGCAGCGGTATCTTTGTGGATGACGGCACCGATGATGTTTATATCAGTGGAAATACAGAAATATCCGATAATCTCGGAGGAAGCGACATTTATCTGAAAAAGGATAAAAAGCTCACTGTGACAGGTCCTCTTTATGCCGGTGAGGGAGACAGCGCTGTGTATGCACGAATAGGAGTCGCTACAGAGGAAGGATTGGATACAGCCTTTACCAAAGACTATAACAATTATAATGAAGGGATCGAGCCTTCTTTGGTATTTTTCTCAAATGATAAGCATGAAGTATATCTCAAAGATTATGAAGCGGCTTTTAAGAAGTCGAGCAAGGAGGAGGAAGAAGCCAATCCGTTTATACCAAAGAGCAGCCAGATGGAGCGCAACTGGCAGAAACTTAAGGGAAATGACTGGATGTCAGGTCTTTCGGGAGAAAGATACTTAAACGAAGTGAATCTTCCGGGTACACACGATTCGGGAACAGCAAATATCCATGGTAATACAAGCACATCATATGCAGCCTGGATATTAAAAGGTGTGATCACCGTTTTTTCCGGTCCTTTTGGCGGGCTTATAAGCTATTTCTCGGATGATGTGTATACAGCGATCACAGACGGGTTTGCAAAATGTCAGAGGCGTTATGTGGATGAACAGCTTCAGGACGGGATACGTAAATTCGACTTCAGGGTAAATACATACCATGCGGACAATATGAGCAGGTCTGATAACGGTAAAGATCTATGGATAATGCATGGTAAAGATAAAATGATGGGCACGTATTATGCCATGGATCATAACGATGATCCGCTGACACTGGCAAAAGTTTTTGACTGGATCAAGGAATTCCTGAAGGAAAATCCGGAAGAAACAGTAATAATAGATATCGACGCTCAGGGTATCGATCTGGATGAAGATGAAGCAAAGAGCAGGATACAAAAACATATAAGAGCCCTTTCGCAGGAAATAAATCCCTCGACCGGAGAGCCTTATCTATACACTGAGGATGGAGATTATACCAAAGGGTTAACGAGATATCCTCAGCTTAAGGAATGCAGGGGTAAGATCATTTACGGACTTAATAATAGTGCGGGTATTGAGGGAGGCGTTAAAGATGTTTTCGGAAGCTTTCATGATGATGCCAAAACCAAGATAAAAAATCTCACAGATTTTTATGAAGTAAATGGTTATGACCCTCTGCCGACAGACGCAGGTAAAGCGGCCTTTAATTATTATATGTCGGCAGGGACCAACGGTACGGACGAGCCATCGAATACACCGCTTGACATTGCGGATAAGGTTCTTCCGGTACTGTTTGGTGAAGGAGGTTTACTTACCGACCGTATCGGTAAATTCATCGGTCTTGTAAATATGGATGGTGAAAATTCAAAGGTAGCAAGACAGGTATGGTCCACCAATTTCTTTGACGGGATTGAATACCGCACAGTAACAGTAAAGTCAGGTGAAGATGATACGACACCGAAGATATATGCGGTACTGAAAAACACGCCGATAACAATCCCTGAGTGTATATATGATGATCCGAATCCGGACGGCAATTATTTCCAGTACTGGAAAGCAGCTGATAACGAATGCTATTATCCTTATGATACCTTTACCGTGACGAATGATGTTACCTTCACTGCTGTATGGGAAACTTCGGACAGCAGCAGTATTCGTGCAGTCTGGAATGACGGAGATAATGCGGACGGAACGAGACCGACATGGCTTTCGGTAACTTTTACCAAAGAAGGTACGGAACCCGAAGAAAAAGGAGATGTAATTCTTAGAGCTTCCGACAACAACTGGAGAACAAACCTTGAATATAAGGTTAAGGGAGTTACGCTGACTCCACCCGGAGGGTACAGCTGTGAAGTAAAGGGTACTACAATATATCTTACTCATACACCCGAAAAAACTGTTCATGTTTCCGGAAGCATAATCTGGAATGATA
>JAEEGL012844003.1_pt1 | contig 11706 bp, 5 predicted proteins | sample 9134231 | NCBI WGS metagenome assembly JAEEGL01 (sample SAMN16246548, study PRJNA631951) | gut metagenome | biome: gut microbiome; feature: rumen; material: fiber-attached | host: Bos | place: Iran: Karaj | collected 2018-10
AGGTCATTGCGGTCTGCGTCCCGAACGAAAAAGGCTGCGGCAAAAACGGAAGCTGGCAGCAGTACCTGTGCAGTATAGATTATATAGAAGAAAGCACCGGCTGCGATTTTTTTGAACTTTTACCGGATAATCTCGAAGAAGAAATTGAATCTCGCGTCATGTCATGGTAAACTTAAAACCATGGAAAATAAAATTAAAGAATTATTGTCAAAACTCACACTTGAAGAAAAGGCCGGACTTTGTTCCGGAAAAGATTTCTGGCGGACAAAGCCTGTTGAACGACTCGGAATCCCATCAGTAATGGTAAGCGACGGTCCAAGCGGCTTGCGCACACAGGCAGAAAACGGCGCAAACGAGAACGATTCACGAATTGCGGTAAGTTTCCCTTCCGGATGTGCAACAGCCTCTTCTTTTGACAGAGACCTGCTTCGTCAGCTAGGTGAAATTCTTGGAGAAGAAGCAAACAACTACGGCGTATCAACAGTACTCGGTCCGGCAATCAATATTAAGCGCTCCCCATTGTGCGGACGCAACTTTGAATATCTCTCAGAGGATCCTTATGTAGCAGGCGAACTCGGTGCCGCTTACATCAACGGTGTTCAGTCAAAAAACGCAGGAACTTCCGTAAAACACTTTGCGGCAAATAATCAGGAAACCCGCCGTTATTCAGTAAGCGAAGAAATCGACGAACGAACACTCCGCGAAATCTATCTTGCCGGCTTTGAAACCTGTGTTAAAAAAGCGGCACCTACAACGATCATGTGCTCCTACAACGAAATAAACGGTGAACTTTCAAGCCAGAATAAATGGCTTTTGAAAGATGTCCTCCGAGATGAATGGGGCTATAAAGGAATGGTTGTTTCTGACTGGGGCGCTGTTTACGACCGCGTAAAGGGAATTAAGGCAGACTTAAGCCTTGAGATGCCTTACAGCGGCGGCCAGACAGATAATGATATTGTGGAAGCCGTAAAGTCAGGCGCTCTTACAATGGAAGAACTTGATGAAGCTGTTTCTCATGTCCTTGAAATGGTTTTGAACTACACAGAGCATAAACAGAGCGGCGTTTTTGATATGGATAAAGACCATGCAGAATCAGGCCGCATCGCCCAGGAGTCCTGCGTTCTCTTAAAGAATGATAATGCAGCGCTCCCTTTGAACTGTCCTCCGGAAAAAGTGCTTTTCGTAGGAGATTTTGCAGAAGAGCCTCGTTATGGTGGCGGCGGAAGTTCAAAAATCAGATGTTATAAAATGACAAGCGCAGTAGATGCGGCACGCGAAGCCGGACTTCCTGTAAAGTTCATCCGCGACTATGGCGAGGAAGCTCTTGATGCGGCTCGTACTGCGGAGGCTGTAGTGGTTTTTGCGGGGCTCCCGGAAAGCTATGAAACAGAGGGGGCCGACAGAACTTCCCTTGATATGCCTCAGCTTCAGAATGATTTTATAGATAAACTAACCGCAATAAACAAACGCGTAATTGTAGTCCTTCATAACGGCTCACCAATTGCAATGCCTTGGGTAAATAAGGTCCAGGCAATTCTTGAATGTTATCTTGGCGGCGAGAATATCGGAACAGCTCAGATAAACCTTCTTTTTGGAAAAGCAAATCCATGCGGAAAACTGGCAGAAAGCTTTCCTCTTCGTATAGAAGATACACCATGCTATCTTACCTTCCCGGGTAACGGCCGTACCAGTATTTATTCAGAAGGAGTCTTCGTAGGCTACCGCTGGTATGACAGCCGGAAGATGCCGTTACTTTTCCCATTCGGACATGGCCTTAGTTATACAAGCTTTGAATATTCAGACCTTAAGGTTTCAAAAACAGCCTTCAAAGATACCGAAGGGGTAGAAGTAAGCATCAAAATCAAAAATACAGGCAGCGTAGAAGGAAAAGAAATAGTACAGCTTTATGTCAGCGATAAAACCGGCGTAGAAATCAGACCTGAAAAAGAACTTAAAGGCTTTGAAAAGGTTAATCTCAAACCTGGCGAGGCAAAGACCCTTACTTTTAAACTGGACCGCCGTTCCTTTGCTTTCTGGAATGTAGATATCAATAACTGGTATGCACCTTCTGGAAAGTATATTATTAGTGTCGGTGCTTCAAGCCGGGATATCCGTGCGACAACAGAGGTTGATGTAACCTCTTCAATTAAGAAGGCCTTTACAATCACTCCTCAGTCAACAATAGGAGATATGCTCAGCAACCGCGAAATGGCAGCAATTATCAGACCGGAGTTTGAGAAAAACTGCGAAACAGTAATTGGTAATATTTCTGATGAAGATTTTGCAAAGAAGTTTCCGTTTACAAAGGAAGCTATGGTTGAAATGATTAAGAGTAATCCATTCCGTCTCAGCCGCGGCCAAAACGGAAAGACAATGGAAGATATACTGAAACAGGTAGAAGAGTACAACCGCGCATTAGATAAATAATGCCCGGCCTAAACTTCAACGTGAACCATGCTGGCAACAGGCTGTGAATATGCATTTGCATAAACACTCCTGTTGTTTTTATATGGATTCTTGAAGCCTTCTATCTGTGTTCTAAGCTGATCAATGTGGACACGAAGCAGATCGCGGTTAATTGCGTTCTGTTTCAAAACCTTGTCCTGAAGGTCAGAAAGATCATTCTGAATACGGGCAATTTCAGCATCTTCAGTGATACCTGCTTTACTGCTGCTTGATTTATACATCTTTGCCATTGGAACAATTACCTTCTGAAGGCTTGCAATGTTCTTTACAACCTGCTGTTCAAGCTCAGTGTGGGCAAGTAAAGCTTCCGGATTTTCAGATGTTATAGAATTCTGCTGTTTTTCGAGCACGTTCAGATATTCTCTGAATTTTCCGCGCTGTTCTTCAAGTAAGCTTCTGAAGCGGCGGAGCAGTGCAACGCGCTCGTTTAATTCTTCCTGTGTAATTTCAGCCATGATCTTCCTCCCGTATCCAGCTAACCTTCGATATTTACTGCATTAGCAACTTTAGCAGCAGGAGCATTTGCAGTACTGTTGGCAATAGTTCTCCAGGATTCTGTAAGATCATTTACCATTTTAAGAATAGTCTGAAGCTTCTGACGACTATGATTGATAGTTGCATCCATTATTTCTTCATTAAAATAAACATAAAGCGCCATAAGATTACGCGCAATGTCTCCACCCTTTTCCATATCAAGCGAAACCTGAAGCTCCGTAATGATAGCCTGAGTTTTCTGAAGGTGAATACCAAACTGTTCAATATCACCAGGTTTGAGCTTCCCCTCGGCATCAAACAGGTTTATTGCAGCATTAAGATGTTTTACAGCACCTTCATAAAGTAAAACAACAAGACGTCCCTGACTTGCAGTGTTTACATTAGTTTTTTGATATGCAGCATAAGCATTCTGATAGGCCATATGCATTCCTCCTTGAATTATCACCGCATAAAACGGGTATTCTTCTCTGATTTTCGGACGTTAAAAAAAATAGTTTAGAAAAAAAGTTTAAAAAAGTGGAAAAAAAAGCGTCATGCTGAACTTGTTTCAGCATCTAAAAAACGAATTCAGTGGAAAAAAAATGACATCTTTACTATATTATAAATAACTAAATAATTCAGGACACTACAATGGCAGAGAATCAGAACGACGACAACATGCAGAAAAACGACGAGAACGATCCATACAAGTTCTTTAAGTTTGCCGGCCCGGACAATAATGACGATAAAGATAAAAAAGATAAGAAGAATGGTAAGCGAAAATTCCCATTCTGGCCTTTTTTGCTGATAATTTTGTTTTCATTAGTCATGGCAGAATTCTTCCTTTCGCCAAAACAGGATTCTCTTATAGATTATTCTGATTTTAAGCTCAAAATAGAAACAGGTGAAATCAAATCTGTAGTAATCAGTGATAATTATTTCATCGGATATGGTGCAGTAATGGAAAAATCCGTTTCAAACGGAAAAGGCTTACAGATTTTTACAGTGCCGGCACAAAAAACAGCCGCACAGTACAAAACTTCAGCCGTTCTGACCCAGAGTTTCCTTGATTTCCTTGAAGATAACAATGTTCATTACAAATTTGCCGCAAAACAGAATAACTGGTTCCTTCAGCTTCTGTTAAATCTTATAGTTCCGTTCGGACTAATTTTCCTGCTTTACTTCTTTATGTTCAGAAAGATGGGCGGCGGTTCTGGTGGCGGTGGAATCGGCAGCATTTTCAGTGTCGGCAACTCCCGCGCTAAGGTTGTCGAAGAAGGCAAAATCAAAACCCGCTTTACAGACGTAGCCGGTGTAGACGAAGCAAAGGAAGAACTGGTAGAAGTTGTAGATTTCCTTAAAACACCTAAAAAATATACAGATATCGGTGGAAAGATTCCAAAGGGAGTTCTTCTTGTAGGTGATCCTGGAACCGGTAAAACTCTGCTTGCCCGTGCCGTAGCAGGTGAGGCTGGAGTTCCTTTCTTCAGTATTTCGGGTTCAGACTTCGTAGAAATGTTTGTCGGTGTCGGTGCCAGCCGTGTACGAGACCTTTTTAAGCAGGCCCGCGAAAAAGCACCTTGTATTGTATTTATTGATGAAATTGATGCCCTTGCCAAGAGCCGAGCTAACGGTTTCTCAAGTAACGACGAGCGTGAACAGACACTCAACCAGCTCCTGGTAGAAATGGATGGTTTTGATAATGAAAAAGGACTTATCGTGCTTGCCGCAACTAACCGTGTAGACGTTCTTGACCCTGCAATTTTGCGTCCAGGACGTTTTGACCGCCAGGTTCCTGTAGAAAAGCCTGATGTAAAGGGCCGCGAAGAGATTCTCCGCATCCACGCTAAGAACGTAAAACTCGACAAGGACGTTGATTTTGAATCAGTTGCTCATGGAACTACAGGTTTTGCCGGTGCAGATCTTGCAAACGTAGTAAATGAAGCAGCACTTCTTGCAGTACGTAACGGTCGTAAGAAGGTTACAATGGAAGATTTCAACGATGCTATTGATAAAGTAAGCATCGGTCTTAAGAAAAAGAGCCGCAAAGACAATAAAAAACAGATGCGCCTTGTTTCTGTTCATGAAACAGGACATGCCCTCGTTGCGGCTTTTAATCCTGACCACGAGCCAGTAAACAAGATTACAGTAGTACCAAGAAGCCACGGAGTAGGCGGCTTTACCCAGTACCGCGAAGAAGGCGAAGAAAAGTTCAATATGACCCGCAAGGATATGATTGATGAAGTAGACAGCCTTCTTGGAGGACGTGCCGCAGAAGAGGTTATTCTTGGAGATATTTCAACCGGTGCATCAAATGATATCGCCCGTGCAACAGACATCATTAAGCGTATGATTACAGACTTTGGTATGTCAGACAAGTTCAAGAACATGACCCTTGGAAAGGGCGTTCTCGGTGCCCGCGGCGGCGACGCAAACCTTATCCGCGAGTACAGCGAACAGTCTCAGAATTATATTGATGAAGAGATTGCACGTATTATGAACGAGCGTTATAATTACGTAGTTAAGCTTCTTAAAAGTCACAAAGAGCTTCTTGAATATATTGCTAACCGCCTGGTAGAAGTAGAAACCATGGATGGCAAAGAGTTCTACGAAATCGTCAAGGGAGAACAGCATTGCAAGGAGCTTACTGCCGGCGCCACCGCATCAGAAGACGCGCCTGCAAAAAAGCCTCGCACACGAAAAACTAAAGAGGAATAATAGAAAAAAGATTGGAGTGTTTATCAATGAAAAAGATTCTGCATTCGGCATTTATTGCCGCAATGCTGCTTATTGTCTCTGCATGCCAGAATGGTCTGGTTCTTCCTTTTTTTGATAATTTAGAGGCAGAGTCTCAGATTTTAAATTCAGAAACAGAACCGGAATACGTAATCTTTACAGGAGATGTACAGATTGGCGGCGGTGCCGCACCTCAGGTACTTGTAAATCCGCTTTTATATTCAACTTCAGACCCGGCAGCCCGCAGTGCAATTCCAACACTTACAGGAACATATTTTGCTACCGCCACAGCAACCGGAAAAACACCTGTCCAGGGGCAGTTTGGTTCAGGCGCAAATGCTAAAAATTTCGAAATCAAACTTGAACGAGGCTATAACTGGAACCTTACCTGTGGGGTAAAGGATGCCTCAGATAACGTTCTTCTGCAGGATTCAATTACAGTTGACCTCAGAGATGGAACTCCCGAACTCACACATACCTTTGCTCCGCAGCCAGTCAAAACTGGAACCGGCTCAATTCAGCTTCCCATGAAGGTTCCTGTAGATAGTTCAAATGAAGGCTATTACGTAATAAACAGAATTCTTGCTGAATGGGTAGACAGCCGTGGGCCTCAGTCAGTTGAAATAAATGCATCTGAAATAGATAGTAATGGAGAAACCACTCTTTCTATAAATGATGTTCCAAGCGGTTGTTATAATTTTTATTTTACTTTTTATGTACTTTCAGCTATTCCGGTTTATACAGAAATTCAGGCGATAAATGTCTTTGATAATCTGACTACAAATACATGGGTATATGACCATTCTGCCTGTTTATTAAATGGTACGTTTGAGTTGACTCAAGTAACTTTGGTTGCCTGCAATCGAAATACTTTTTATATCGGTGACCTTCAGATAAAAGACAGTAACGGTAACCTTATTGGAAAGCGCTATAGCGATGATAATCAGGGTACACCTTATGAGCCTTTGGAAACTCTTGAAGAAGCCTTTATACGAGCAGAAAGAAACGCTAAGGCAGATGCTGCCTCAAGCTGGCCGCTCGCCGACTATATATTCTATATATATGGAACAGTTAAAGGTACTACAACTATTTCAGACTATTTTTATTATGATTCTGGCTCTAAGAAGATTATTATCAAAGGTTACCAGGGACTTGGATCAGATGGAAAACCGCAGGATTGTCTTGATGCCGATTTAGGCGAAGGAGAAACCGGTGCAACGCTTACAATTAACTGTGGACGTAATGTTGTTATTCAGAATCTTAGAATAACAGGCGGTAATAATCCTGGCAATGGTGGTTTTGGTGGTGGAATTAGCTGCAATTATGATTCTTCTGATGAAACAATGCTTAATGTGAATTTAACAAACTGCGAAATAACTGGTAATACAGCAGAATACGGTGGCGGAATCAGTTTGCAGAATAATGTTGTAGTAGAGCTTATCGGCACTAGTATTCATGACAATACGGCTACAGACAGTGGCGGCGGTATAATTGCCTGCTGCGATGAGAACTGCGGACCTGTAATAAAAGAAGATACATCAATTTCTTCTAATACCGCAAGATTTGGCGGCGGTATTACACTTGAATATGGTAAACTTGATATCCGTAGTGGTACTATTTCAGAAAATGAAGCCAGTCGCTATGGTGGTGCTATAGAATTACATGAGTCTGGAACACTGCTTATGAGCGGCGGTACAATTTCACGGAACCGTGCGACTGGAGAAAGAGATGATTATGGAGATTTTCTCTCTGAACCAAATAACGGTAATGGTGGCGGAATATTCATTTATGACATATCTCCGGATGAAGTTACTGTGAAAATTTCTGGCGGTGAAATAAAACAAAATACCGCCGAAGGTCCAGACAAACAAGGTGGAGCCATATATTTTTGTGGCGGTCTTGTAAACGAGGACTATGGTGACGGCACCTGTATGTCTATTTCCGGTGGTGTGCACATTCCTTATGGTGATTCACAAGGCAATAAAGCAAAAGGTAAAAACGATGTTTATCTTGTATGTTGGACTCCATTAGGGTATGAAGATTATGCAGCAGTAGTGGTAGTAGACGGTCCCCTTACAAGCCACAATGCCAGCGATAAAATCAGGCTGGAGAGTGATGGCATTGCTCGCGGCGATGTAGTTGTTCGTCCAGACGGTACCCACGTAACAGATCTTACAAATTATGTTGACTGTTTTGATTTTGGCGATGACGACTGGTTCGTTTATATGCCTTCCGCTTCTGTAGATAAAATTGCCGTTAATTCTCCAATCTTTGTTTCTGGTAGTTCAAATGCAAGCGATACAACAGGAGATGGAACAAGGGCGCATCCGTATGAGACTATTGATAAAGCGGTAAAAACCATGAATTCAGCTACAATGGACTATTTTATTGGCATTGATGGTTCAGTTAAAGGTAAACAAACTATAAAAAAGAGCTACGGTGATTTGGAAATTAATGCCGGATCAATTACATTGCAGGGTGTAAACGGCTTGTATGAGAGTGGAGCCCATATTGGTGAACCAAAAGATGTATTAAATGGAAATTATTCAGACGTAGTGTCAGGTGGATATACATTGGGGATAATTTTACCTTGTAATGTAACAATTAAAAATCTCAAAATAACTGGTGGAAAAAATGCTAGTGTTGGTATTGATTGCGGTGGTGGAATTTATTGCTACAATTATTTTGATAACACCACTTGTAAACTGATAATAGACGAAGGAACTCTCATAACAGGAAATCATTCACAGAATGGTGGAGGAATTTATCTTAGAAATAAAGCCAATCTTGTTATGCAGGGCGGTACAATAAAAAATAATACACTTCGCACAAATTATAGTAACGGTTCTGCCATTTGCTGTGATAGTAATTCTCTTATTACAATAAAAGATGACGCTAAAATTGAAGGTGATATATATCTGAAAGGAAACAAGCTTACTTTAGGTGGAAGTCTTTCAAAACACAGCAGTACTTCGCCGGTTACTATTTCTGTAGACAATTCAAACGTTCCTCGTGGAACCACCGTTGTTGAGTCAGAAACTGCCATGGCCGAAACCGACATAAACAGCTTCAATATTCTGCTTCCAACGACTGAATGGAATACCTTTGTTTCTGCAGATAAAAAACAAATCATAATTAATGCTCCAATTTATGTAGCCGGCTCAGACCACAGTTCTGCAACAGGTGCTCCAAGTGCATCTGGAAGTGGTTCTGCCTCTTCTCCGTTGAATTCACTTTCGGCGGCTCTTGCATTATGTAACAATGCCGCTTCGCAGTATATCATCAAAATTGATGGCACCCTGATAGGTACAAACGCAATAGCAGTCGCCAACACAGCAGCTGCTTCTATTTTACTGGAAGGTGTGCAGGACCTTGATGAAAACGGTATGCCAAAAGATGTTCTTAATGGAAATGAAACTGGATCAACCCTTACCGTTTCTGGAAATGCACCGGTTACAATTAAAAAACTTAAAATAACCGGTGGTACTGGCGGAGGCTCGGGAACGGGAAGTAATAATTTTGTTTACCGTGGTGGTGGAATTGATATTCAGTCAGGTGCAACGGTTATTCTTGATGAACATGTTGTAATAACAGGAAACACCGCAACATTTTCTCCAAATAATGCCCCGGAAGGAAGGGGTGGCGGAATTGCCAATGCCGGAACTCTTATTGCTCGTGATGCACTTATCAATGGAAATACAACAAACGGCTATGCAGCAGGTATTTATAACTGCGGTACAGCATATATTTATGGAACAACAGTTATAGGCGACGAAAGTAAGAAAAATGATTATGCAGAACTTGATGATTTTGGAAATAAAGCTTATGGCTCACAATATGTTGATGGCTGGGATACTGTAACGCATCATGCTGGAGGGGGTATTAGTTCAGAAAAAACAGGCAGCAAACTTTACCTTGGATACAATGAGAATGGCGAAGAATCAGAATGGGCAGGTGGAATTTATCATAATTATGGTGGTGGAGTTTATGTTGAGGATTCTGAATTTAAAATGAGTTCAGGTACAATAAGTGGCAATCATTGGGGGGGTATTTATTTTTATCGTGCTAATAATCCTTCTATTTCTGGTGGTTTGATTACAAAAAATGACGAATCTGGTGGCGGTATATATCTTTATTATTCTGTTTTAACTATGACTGGAGGTGTCATAAAAGGAAATGAAGTAAGCGGTGCTGCAAACGATGTTGATTATAATACTGAATCCAATTATACAAAATTAATCCTGAGTGGAAGCTCTAGTATAGGAAATACTTGGATAAAAGATAGAAATTCAAATCACGCACCTCTATATATAGCAGGGGCTCTTGAACTGCCAGAAGGAGTTACTGAAAGTGCAATTCTTAGCAGTTCTAACTACAGAACTGGAGAAATTATTGTAGTGGGTGAAGATTATACAGTAACAGCCCAGGATATGGAAAAAATAAAGTTCTCTTTTACAAATCCACGTATGGAAATTTTCCCTGTAGATGAAGAACCAAATAAATACTGTGTAGACGCTCCTATTTATGTTGCCGGTGCAGATCATAGTTCTAAAACAGGTGCGCCAAGTGATTCATGGGGATCTGATGTCAGTGATCGTGGAAGTAAGGCAAAGCCGTTTGCTTCTATTGAAGGTGCCATCACTCTAATGAACGATCCCACAGCAACTTACACAGTATTAATTGACGGAACACTTACCGAAGGCCAGAGAATTGTAAATATTTGTTCTAGTAATAGTATTAGCACTCAAAATAAGGCTTCAGAAATTGTTCTAAAAGGTTTAAATGGTCTTGATGAAAATGGCATTCCAAAAGATTCAATTACCTGTAATTATTCTGAAACTAATCCGGGAACAGTACTTACTCTTGTTCAAAATGCTCATAACGGAAATTATAATGATGATTATTCTACTGTTCGAAAGTTAACAATTCGAGATCTTAAATTAGCAGGAGGTTATAATCCTGGTAATGATTCTGCATCTGGAATTTATGCAGAAACATCTGGTTACCCAACATTACAGTTATATGGTGGAACATACATTTCTAGTAATGCAGGTCATGCTGTAAATGTCGTTTATCCATGTCTTAGAGGAAGCGCATATATTCCGACAAACGAAAACGGTTCAAATGATATCTATTTGAGAGATAATTATTCTAAATTATATTATTATGGTGAATTAACAAAACATTCTGCGCAAGATACAGTTCGTATAACTCCTTATACTTATTACGATCCAAGTGATCCAGCCAATGTATCAACAAAAGCCTGGCTGGGTATAGAGCATCCTGATAATATTTATACATATAGTATTTCTACAGAAAAAGATAAAGTATCTGTAACCCCATATAATAAAGGAACTGAAGAAACGCCGATTTACGAGAATTTTACTTTTGATAACAACGGTAAACTGGTGAAGCAGGAATAAAAGGTGACTTTAGAGAGATGAAGAAAATTAATTTGTTTATCAGTTTAATAAGTCTCTTTTTAATTTTTCAGGTATGTGCATCTTGTGTTTTATTCGAAAATGATGTTGCAGATTATATGGAAAAATACACTGAAACTGCCGCAATAGAGGCACATGAGTTTTCTGTAAAAACCTATGTTGACGAGCTTCAGAATATCTGTATTTCTTCGGAGGCGGCTGCAGATGTAAACCTGTATATGCGAAACCCTAAAAGGTTTAGCCTTATTCCGTCTTTTACTCTTGAACAGCTTGAGTCTGGAATCGACAGCTCAAGTGTTTCAGTTACACAAACTGCTTCAGATGCAATGCTGCTCAAACTGCCACAGGAATTCCTTATAGCAGCCGACGAAGGTAAAAACATTACTACAAAAATCAGTTTGTACGAGCCTATGAGTGGTCGTAACTTCCAGGCCTATACTGTAAATTTAAGCTGCAACACAATTCCACCGCTTTTATTAAATCCTACAATTATCAATAACAACGAAACAACCTTTGTTATTGCCTTTGATATGCCTAATGCCGAGGAAATGGCAATCCGTCATAAGGATGTCTGCGCAGTAGAAATTGA
>JAEEGL013634132.1_pt1 | contig 11706 bp, 10 predicted proteins | sample 9134231 | NCBI WGS metagenome assembly JAEEGL01 (sample SAMN16246548, study PRJNA631951) | gut metagenome | biome: gut microbiome; feature: rumen; material: fiber-attached | host: Bos | place: Iran: Karaj | collected 2018-10
GAATCAAAAATTTATCATAAACGCACAAGGCAGTGCAGGATTACTCATTACATATTGTAACGAATAGGGATGTGAAAGTCAAGCATCCAATCATGAAGAATATTTTAACTCAGTTTTCACACAGCCGACGCTCAGAAATCAAATAAAGAAATCTGTTTTTTCTTTGGCATTCCTTCAAAGCATCCAAGCTGCTCCAGAGAAGAGATTATACCGGTATTTGCTCCTGTCTGTTCGGCGAAGTCCTCAATGGTTGCGTATCTGACGCCCTCCTTCCGTTTTGAAACAATATCCTCTGCAGCGCTGTTGCCGACACCTGGAATTGAATTGAACGGCGGGCGAATTGCATTCCCTTCGATCAGGAAACGAGTCGCTGCGCTTTTGTAGATATCGACATTCAGCATCTCGATTCCCCTTAGATTCATTTCGTATACCAGTTCCAAGATTGTCTGAAGTTCTTTGTCTTTTTTCTTTTCACTGTCTGTTTTCTGATTTGATCCGTCCTCAAGACTCCGTATCTGCTGAAGAACTGCATCCGGACCGCCTACCGATTTTGTAATATCGAATGCGTCTGCTCTGACAGTGTAATAAACCGAATAGAACTCTCTAGGAAAATGTACTTTATAATATGCTACACGGAAAGACATCATCGTATACGCGACAGCATGCCCCCTGGGGAACATGTATTTGATTTTCTTACACGAGCTGATAAACCATTCCGGGATTTTCCCGGTGACCATCGCCTGCTCCATCTCATCCGTGAGTCCTTTGCCTTTTCTGACCCGTTCCATGATTTTGAAAGACATTGAGGCTTCCATATCATGCGCGATCAGATAGTTCATAATATCATCACGCGTGCAAAGAACCTCATTCAGTTTGGCGATCCCGCTCATAACCAAAGGCTCGGCGTTATTAAGCCATACATCGGTTCCGTGGGTCAGTCCTGCAATTCGAACGAGTTCCTCGATTGTCTTCGGGCGGGTGTTTTCAAGAACCTGACGGACAAATCCTGTTCCGAACTCCGGAACTCCCAGTGTTCCAAGGGAGCAATCGATATCTTTCAAATCGATATGAAGGGAATCCGTTGACCAGAACAATTCTCTTGTTTCAGGGTCGTCCAGCGGGATTGAACGAGGATTTAACCCCGTGATATCCTCCAGCATCCGGAGCGCAGTAGGATCATCATGTCCTAGTATGTCCAGCTTTACCAGACGGTCATCCATTGCATGGAAGTCAAAGTGAGTCGTTATCGTGTTCTTGTCGACTTTATCCGCAGGATACTGAACCGGAGTATAATCATAGATCTCAACAAATTCATCATTGTCTTTCGGTACAATAACGATTCCGCCCGGATGCTGGCCTGTCGTTACTTTAACGTTAAGGCATCCTTTGCAGAGCCTTTCTCTTTCCGCCGCGCTGTACGTACGTCCGGTCGTTTCCTGAAAAGAGTATACGCATTCATACCCTTTCTTCTCGGCAATACCAGATATCGTGCCTGCCCGGAATGCATGACCCTTGCCAAACATTTCCTCCACATAATGATGAGCAACAGGCTGATATTCGCCGGAAAAGTTCAGATCGATATCAGGTGTTTTGTCGCCGTGGAATCCAAGGAACACTTCAAACGGAATATCAAATCCGTCCTTTCTCAAGTTCGTTCCGCAAACCGGGCATGCCTTGTTCGGAAGGTCCGGTCCGACCGTATAGACCTTATGATCAACATCAAAATCCGAATACTTGCATTTCGGACATACATAATGAGCGGGAAGAGAATTCACTTCCGTAATGCCTGCCATCGTAGCAACAAAGGAGGAACCGACCGAACCTCTGGAGCCGACCAGGTATCCGTCTGAAAGAGATTTATGTACCAAGCGCTGCGCCATCAGATACAGAGATGAAAAATCATTTCCTATGATGGATTTCAGTTCTTTGTCAAGTCTTGCCTGAACAATATCGGGAAGCGGGTCCCCATAGATCTCATGCGCTTTATTGACAGCCATGGATCTCAGTTCTTCAGCCGCATTCGGAATTTTGGGAGCATGAGTACCATCCGGGAACGGTTTCAGCGGATCGCACATATCAGCAATCTGGTTTGGAACATCGATCACAACTTCATGCGCCTTCTCCGGTCCCAGATAACTGAATTCCTGCAGCATTTCATCCGTTGTTTTCAGATAGAGCGGAGCCTGCATTTCCGCATCTTCAAAGCCGAGTTTGCTCAGCAGTATTTCCCTGTAAATTGCATCTTCAGGCTCCAGGAAATGCACATCTCCCGTCGCTGCAACAGGCAGATTCAATTTTTCACCGAGAGCTACAATCTTCCGATTCAGATTGCGCAGCCCTTCATCATCAGCTACCTTTCCTTCCCTTACCAGAAAAGCATTGTTGCAAATCGGCTGTATTTCAAGATAGTTATAAAAGCGAGCAATTTTCTCAATCTTCTCTTCCGGTTCCTGATTCAGAATCGCACGGAAAAGCTCTCCGGCTTCACAGGCGGAGCCTAAAATCAAACCGCTTCTGAAAACGGAAAGCATGCTCTTTGGGATCATTGGCTTTCCATGAAGATGATCCAGATGGGAATAACTGATCAGCCTGTATAGATTTTTCATCCCCTTCTGGGTCTTTGCAAGGATGATGATATGGTTGGAGCGATGTTTTTCCTTTGTTGTCAGCTGATGCTGATAAGCTTCATTTGCATCCGGTATCACCGGCAGTGTATGCACATCTTTTTCTTTCAGCATCCGCATGAATTCCAAAAGGATCATTGCGCAGCTGTTTGCATCATCGTCCGCACGATGATGGCTTCCCATATCGACCTTGAACCAGTCGCAGATCGTATCCAGTTTGTGATTCGGAAGTTCATCGTGAAGAAGATACCTGGAGAGCATCAGCGTATCCGCATACGGCATTGGGAAAGTAATCCCGAATCTTGCACCGTGATGAGTAATGAAGCCAACATCAAAAGAGGCGTTGTGCGCAACCAATGTCGTGCCGTCGGCATATTTACGGAACTTCTCAAGAACTTCTCTCGTCGTCGGCGCTCCCTGGACCATTTCCTCCGTGATCCCGGTCAGGTCCGTGATGCTTTTCGGTATAGTCAACCCGTCATCAATAAAAGAGTGAAATCTGCTGGTGACCTTGCCTTCTTCCACCCTCACGGCTCCGATTTCTATTATCTCATTATGTTCTGACTTCAGACCTGTGGTTTCTATATCGAACACGGTATAGACAGCGCCTTCGATCGGCTGCATTTCCGTATCCGGAATCAGATAGCCTTCCACGCCGTATAAAGCTTTTACTCCGGTCGATTTTGCAGCCTTGGCCGCTTCCGGGAAGGCCTGCACGACGCCGTGGTCCGTGACCGCTATCGCCTTGTGTCCCCACCGTTTTGCCGTCCGAAATGCTTCCGTCAGATTCGTGATTCCGTCCATTGTGGACATGCGGGAATGAAGATGAAGTTCAACGCGTTTTTCTTCCGACGGATCCATCCGGAAAACGCGCGGACTGAGTTCGATCACATCAACGTAAAAGACTCTTTCGCCGGTCTTTTTCTTGGTCTTGCAGACGCCTTTCACCTTCAGATTTTTTTCTGATTTGTCAGCCGCAGCCAGCCAGTTGTTCAGGCGAACCGCCATCCATTCCTCATTAACGCTTGCAGAACAGTAAACGGAATCCGTAAAGTCCGTAATATTGAACTGTATCCTGCAATTGGGCTTTCTTTCTCTGTTGGACCAGTCATCGCGCAGCTCGCAGGATACAAGTCTTCCCTCAATGACTGTTTCCGGTTCATCGTCTTCAATGGAACAGACAGCCGTGATTTCATTCTTTTTGATAGGTTGTTTTCCATACAGGATTCCTGATTCCGGAATCGGCGCTTCCACATCATTTTTCTTTGTTTTCGTAGCGACCACAGCTTTTTGCTCACCTATCGGTGCCAGATAAGTATATGAAACAGACCAGTCGCTCAGGAGTTCTCTCATTTGCCTCTCCCAATCTGATAACTGATCATCACTAACCGCACCGTCTTTTCGGCTGCAGATAATATTCATTTCTGATGAACCGCGTATTACAACGACTTTCTGAATATGAAGATCCTTTTCGTTGATTTTCGCGGAATCATAGATTTTCTGTAGTTCCTCTTTCATCGATCTCCCCGAAAGCCGTCATGCTTCCGCTGACAGAAGTTCATTGGCTGTCTCAACTACCCTTTTCAGCATCATTTCGTAACTTCCGTGCTCAATAATTGTTCCATGTTTGAATAATACGCCTTTTCCGTCTCCAAACGCGACTCCAAGATCCGCTGCCGCCGCCTCCCCGGGGCCGTTTACCGCACATCCCATGACCGCAATCTTCAGATAACCGGCATTATGTTTTACATGGCTGTTGACATATGCGACAGCCTCTTCCACATTGCATCTTGTTCTTCCGCATGTCGGGCAGGAAACGATGTCTACATCATCCTTTAATGCTCCTACAGCACGTAAGATGGATTTTCCGACTTCCACCTCTTTTACAGGATCTCCTGTCAACGAGACACGGATTGTATCTCCGATCCCGTCCATTATAAGGGAACCGATGCCAGCGGCAGATTTTATAATTCCATTTTCGATTGGACCGGTTTCCGTAATTCCGACATGAAGCGGATAATCTGTTTTTTCATGCGCGAGTCTGTAAGCTGCCACCGTGGCAGATACCGTTGTGCATTTCAGTGACAGCACGATGTCATCAAAATGACAGCGTTCCAGAATTCTGACATGAGAAAGAGCGCTCTTCAGCATGGCTCCGGCGGGATCTGTCGCATACTGTTCTCTCAGATCCTTTTCAAGTGACCCACCGTTGACGCCGATCCTTATCGGAACATGATGACTTTTACAGCAGTCGGCTACCATACGGACTCGGTCTTCGTTTCCGATATTACCCGGATTAATGCGAAGCTTATCGACTCCGTTCTCAACGGCACGCAACGCCAGCCGGTAATCAAAATGCACATCCGCCACCAAAGGAATCCGGATTCTCTCCTTGATTGTCTTCACAGCGTCTGCCGCAGTCATATCAAATACCGCAACTCGAATAATATCGCAGCCCGCATCCTCCAGACGTTTGATCTGTTTTACGGTAGCTTCGACATCCCGTGTGTCTGTGTTGCACATGGATTGCACCGTTACGGGAGCTCCTCCGCCGATCGGAAGTTCTTTTACCAATACCTGTTTTGTCATATTATCCTCTGAAACAGTTAATCAGGTCGCTGACCATCAGCACCGCGATCAGTGCAAGCAGAAGTATCATCCCGATAAAATGAACAATGCCTTCCTTTTCCGGATCGATCGGTTTACCGCGGAGCATTTCCAGGATGATAAACACCAGACGTCCACCATCCAGTGCGGGGATCGGAAGCAGATTCACAACCGCGAAATTTACCGAAATCAGCGCTCCGAGCACGAGAATCACATACATAACGTCTGCAATTCCATAGGCGCTTGCCTGCTCCATACTTTCGGACATGACCGAAACCGTTCCAATCACGCCTGACATCTCATTGATGCAAGCTTTCCCGGTAATCAGATTCCCGAGCGCCGAATATACTTGTTTGATCATGTTGCCGCAATACGGAAAAGCGCCGATGGCGGCTGTAAAAACGTTATACTCCGTATAGGACGCGCTTTTATATGCTATGGAAAGGCTGACACCCAGCCTGTTGTTCCCTGTTCGGATATCCCTGATATCTGTTGCCTGAAGTACGGTTGTCTCCCCGCCGGTAGGAACAACATCAATAAAGACAGTGTCTCCCTCTTTTCTTTCGATCCGTTCCAACGTTGCTCCGCGCAAAACCGTTACTTCCGTTTCATTCTCTTTTACCGCGTCAAACGCAATTTTAAAGCCGTCATAGTCCGCAAAAGCCTTGCCGTTGATTCCCGTAAGAATATCACCTTCGACGACACCGGCCGTTTCTGCAGCGCTGCCCGCTTCAACACCGGTTACCAGAAGATAGTTATCCGTTCCGATCGTTTCACTGGTTCCAAAGGAAAGGAGCAGAATCGCAGCCAGCACAAGTGCCGTCAGATAGTTCATGAAAGGTCCTGAAAGGACAACAATAAACCGTTTCCAGACTTTCTGCGCATTGAAGCTCTTTCCGTCCGAAGCCGCTTCATCTTCACCATTGAACCGGCAAGCTCCTCCGATCAGAAACGCTCTTAACGTAAAGTCGGTATGCTTCCCTTTATGTTTATAGATGATCGGTCCCATTCCGACTGAGAACTCCAGGATCTCAAATCCAAGCCATCTGCCGGCCAGATAGTGACCCAGCTCATGAAGAACGATCAGAACCGATAAAATCAAGATTGCTAAAAACGCATATAATACAGAACTCATGCTCCGCTTTTACCTTAACCTTTCAACATACGCCGATACTGCCCGTCTGGAGAATGCATCGGCTTCCATAATATCATCAATTGAAGAAATCGCATGCGGCAGATACGAATCCAAAGCCGCTTTCACGCAGTCTTCAATCTGCAGAAAACTGATCTGATGATCAAAGAACAACTCCGCCGCGCGTTCGTTCGCCCCATTGTAAACGATGGGACAGCCACCCTCAGTTCTCAGCGCATCGAACGCGAGTTTCAGCGCACCGAAGCGTGATTCGTCCGCAGGATAAAACTGCAGATCGTGCGCTGCTCCCAAATCAAGCGGATTCGTCAGCGACGGAACGCGTTCCGGATAGGTCAGAGCATACTGGATCGGAAGCCGCATATCCGGAACAGCAAGATTTGCAATAACGGAACTGTCTTTGTATTCCACCATGGAATGGACAATGGACTGCGGATGAATCAGCACGCCAATCTGATCTGCTCCGAAACCGAACAGCCGGGAAGCTTCGATCACTTCAAGTCCTTTGTTAAAGAGAGTAGCGGAATCCAGCGTGATTTTCTTTCCCATTTTCCATGTCGGGTGAGCAAGCGCTTCATCCAGAGATACATTTTTCAGTTCTTCTCTGTTTTTTCTGAAAAACGGTCCTCCCGATGCCGTCAGAATCAGCCTCTTTACCTCTTCTCGTCTTCCGTTCTGAAGGCATTGAAAAAGTGCACTCTGTTCACTGTCAATGGGAACAAGATGTGCCCGATAACGTTCAAGGGCAGTTTGGACCAATTCTCCACCACAAACAAGACTTTCTTTGTTTGCAATTGCGATCCTGCCGCCGTTCCCAATTGCCGCCAGAAGTGGTTTCAGGGCTGCAAAGCCGGAAATTGCGAGCACTGTGATATCTGCCTTTATGCCGGCAAGTTGTTCGGAAGCTTTCTCTCCGGTCAAAAGCTCTGTTCCTGACGGATAAAAAGCCGGGTCCGCTTCTTCCATGCACGCTATATATTTCGGCTGAAATTCTCTGGCCTGGTTCCGCAATTTCTCAGAATCATGCTCTGCGGAGATCCCAAGCAGGGTAAATCGGTCTTCCAGCTTTTTCAGGACCTCCAGAGTCTGTGTCCCGATGGAACCGGTGCTTCCGAGAACCAAAACTGTTTTTCTCATGACAATTCCTTTATAATCTTACTTTGCAGTCAGTCCGCCGAATCTGCGTGAACGTTTTGCAAATGCAGTCAGCGCTTTGATGTATTCCTCTCTCGTAAAATCCGGCCAGTAAACGTCCGTAAAATACAGTTCCGCATATGCCAGCTGATACAGGAGAAAATTGGAAATGCGTTCCTCTCCGCTGGTCCGGATCAGCAGATCCACAGGAGGAAGCCCGGCAGTATATAATCCGGCCTCAAAATCTTCTTTTTCAGGTTCCCTGTTTTCCCTTCTCGCGACTTCCGCGGCATACTTAACGGCATGCACGATCTCAGCCTGCGAACCGTAATTCAGCGCAATATTCAGTTTGAGCCCTTCATTATCAGCGGTTCTTGCTTCCGCGTTCAGAACAGCCGCCTGTACATTCTCCGGAAACCAGGACAGATCTCCGATACTTTTGATCCGGACACGATTTTCATCCAGTTCATCGATCTCTTTTTTGAAGTATTCAATCAAAAGGCCACACAGAACGCCGATTTCTTCAGGAGGCCGCTTTTTATTTTCCGTTGAGAAAGCATATACCGTCAGTGCTTCCACTCCGGAATCGGAGGAGAAGCGGATAATATCCCTCAGTGCGTCTACACCTGCCCGGTGTCCTGCGCTTCGCATCTGTCCACGTGCCTTTGCCCATCGCCCGTTTCCGTCCATGATGATTGCAACATGCCGGGGAATCGACTCCGAAGCAAGTCCGAATGCATTCAGTTCTTTTTCTGTATATTTCATATAGATATTGCCATTCGTAATTTATTAAGAGAGTGCAAAGCACATGCGCTTTGCACCTCCCCGATTACTCCGTTTTCGTTTGAAAATAAGCCCAGTAAACGATCGTCTCGTCTTCCTTATCCACGACCCGGATTACTCTGGAATCATCCCCTTTTGATCCTTTCCGGCTCCGGACCTCGATCATTGTAATCTGTTTACCGGTTCCTTTCAGGCACTGAAGTGCCTTTTCGAGAGGAAATCCAAGTACTTCCATCAGACGGAAAGGATCTCCTTTTCTTTCGCCGCGAGAATCGCATCAATTTCCTTGATAAAATCATCTGTCAGCTTCTGTGCTTTCGTTTCAAGCTGCTTCTGATCATCTTCCGTGATCTCGCTGTTTTTCTTCTGCTTCTTCAGCTGTTCCATTACATCCCTGCGGATCGAGCGGATTGCAACTTTAGATTCCTCGCCTTTTTTACGTACCGTCTTGACAAGATCCTTTCTGCGTTCTTCCGTCAATTCCGGGAAGATTAACCGGATTACTTTTCCGTCATTCGCGGGGTTAATTCCAAGATCGGATTTCTGAATGGCTTTTTCGACAGCAGAGATCATCTTGGTATCCCAGAGCGCGATAATCAGCATGCGCGGTTCCGGCGTAGAGATATTGCCAAGCTGCGTGATCGGCGTCATAGTCCCCCAGTAGTCCACCATAATGCGATCCAGAACCTGCGCGTTCGCGCGTCCGGCTCTGAGGCTGGAAAGATCATTCTTCAGCACATTGATGGTTTTATTCATTCTTTCTTTGGTTTCATCCATTATGTCAGCCATTTCTTTATCCTCCTGATCGTCTTTGCTGTTGTTCATTGTTCAATAGAATCGATACGTGTTCCGACCGTTTCACCTGCGGCTACGCGCCCGATTTCTTTCAATGCAAATACCAGTATTGGCAGATTTTGTTCACGGCAGAGCGTGATTGCTGTAAGGTCTGTAGCCTGAAGATTGTCCGCAAGTACTTTTTCATATGTCAGGTGACTGTATTTTTTGGCATCCGGAACCTTCCTCGGATCAGCAGAATATACTGCATCAACATTTTTCGCAAGAAGCAATGCATCCGCTTTTATTTCGAGCGCCCGCAATGCGGACGCAGTATCCGTAGAAAAATACGGACATCCGGAACCTGCGGCAAAAACAACGACCTTACCGTTGTCAAGAGCTTCACATGCGCCCCGGGCTGAGAACTCTTCACAGAACCGGTTCATGGCCACAGCGCTCATCACAACAGTCGGAACTCCCAGCCGAATCAGACAATCCTGAAGGGCAAGCGCGTTGATTGCCGTCGCAAGCATGCCCATATTGTCCATGCGGCTTCTATCTTGCGCGACGGTATCTCTTCCCCTCATGATGTTGCCGCCGCCTGTTACGATTCCTACTTGAATACCTGCATCATAAAGCTGCTTGACATCTGCTGCCGTCTGCTCGATTTTTTCAAAACATACCGGCCGTTCCACTGTCGACAGTGCTTCACCGCTGATTTTCAACAATACACGCTTATACATATCGCGCCTCCATTGCATTCTTTGATTAGTATAGCATACCCATTGCAAAAAAGAAAGTACGAAAAGCAAACCGAAGGTGAAAAAACGATGACCCTGCTTTATCCGTTCTGGCTGTAAAAGTGATTAATTGCAAATGGTTTTCTTCCATGCTATACTGATTTCAATCGTATCGAATCGAGTAAACCTATGAATCTTTACACTCAGTTATTATCCTATCAGCCCTATAACGAGCAGGAAGAAGCCGACAGAAACATTATGATGGATGCGCTTTTGCGTTACGAGGATCTTTATGATCGTTCCAATCTTGTTCTTCATCTGACTGCTTCCTCTTGGATCACCAATCCCGGTCGTGACCGGATTCTGATGATCTATCATAACATCTATCACTCCTGGGCATGGACCGGCGGTCATGCTGACGGAGACCGCGATCTTCTTGCCGTTGCCATACGAGAAGCGGAAGAAGAAACCGGTCTGCGATCCGTCCGGCCTGTTTCCGATCAACTGTTCTCCATTGAGACCTTGACTGTCAATCCGCACGTAAAACGGGGAAAATTTGTTCCCGCTCATTTGCATTTAAACGTCACTTACCTTCTGGAAGCAGACGATCATGAATCTCTGAAAGTCAAACCGGATGAAAACAGCGATGTCCGCTGGTTCTCTTTGGAAGGAGCTGTTGAAGCATGCAGCGAGCCATGGATGTGGCCTGTCTACCGCAAACTGAATGAAAAACTGGAGGCCTTATGCAAAAACTGATTCTGATTACGGGAGACCTTGCAGCCGGAAAATCAACCCTTGCCGAACACATTTCCAAGCGTTATCGGATTCCCACATTTACCAAAGACAGAATCAAAGAGCTCTTATGCGACCGGTTCGGATTTTCAAACCGGGAGGAGAATCTCAATCTCAGTTATCTTTCTTTCGATCTTCTTTATCATATTTTTGAATGTTTTGCCAATACAGGAAGTTCTTTGGTTCTGGAAAGCAATTTCCGCCAGAGCGAACTGGACCGTTTAAAAACTGCAGCCGAACAAACCGGATACGAAATCGTAACGATCTTTCTTACCGGCGACCTTCATATTCTGCATCAGAGGTATCTGAACCGCGCATCTTCCGGAACCCGACATCCCGCGCACCTTTCTCAGAATCTTGATTCAGTAGATGACTTTATCACTGTTTCAAAGGCAAATGTTCCAAAGTTCCTTTATGGAACGATCATCCCGATTGATACTACTCTTCCCGGCAAACCCTTTGATCTCTCCGGCGATGAAAGAATTGTTTCTGTTCTTTCCACTTTCACGAAATGATATCTTTTCGAAAGGGTTCCACTTTCAAATACAGCAAAACGGTCTGCAATCGCAGACCGTTTTAACTTTTCATTTATGGAGTTCAGCGGGTGTTTAGATGATATTCAATCCGGATTCCGCATTGAACAGGTGCATCAGATCAGGATTGAACGTAATGTTTACAGTATCCCCGTAAGTGAACCCTTTCTTATACTCTGCCGGCAAGTCGATGTTCTGAAGAACCAGAACAACATCTTTGCCTTCTGTATTCACATGCAGATGTGTAGAGGAACCCATCATCTCAGAGACATCAACGTTCGCGCTCAAGTGCGGAACCTGAACGTCTTTTGCACAGAGCGAAATGTGTTCTGGACGAATACCGAGCACAACAGCCTGCGCCTCAACGTTTTTCTCTTCGAACTCAGCCTGCTTCTCTTCTGTGAACGGGAATTCGACGCCATTTACAACAACGCTGTATTTTCCGTTGTTTTTGCGGAGTTCCGCATCAAAGAAGTTCATCTGAGGAGATCCGATGAATCCTGCAACGAACTTATTGTACGGCTCATTATAGAGATTCATAGGAGTATCGATCTGCTGCACATATCCGA
>JAEEGL014805920.1_pt1 | contig 11706 bp, 11 predicted proteins | sample 9134231 | NCBI WGS metagenome assembly JAEEGL01 (sample SAMN16246548, study PRJNA631951) | gut metagenome | biome: gut microbiome; feature: rumen; material: fiber-attached | host: Bos | place: Iran: Karaj | collected 2018-10
ATGAAACTTCCATTTAATAACTGTAATAGTGATGAATTATTCAGTTCATTCACAGATGAAGATAATGAATACTTCTATGGAAATCTAGATGGATTAACTCGTGAAGGTTATACTTTTGCAGGATTTGATATGCCAGATTCATTATCAGATGGTGATATCATTAATATCCTTTGGGAAGAAGATAGTTCTCCTCTTCCACCAAAAGTTATTAAAGTAAATGGAAACGGTGGAGCATATCCATTTAATGGAAATGAATTAGAATCAATCTTAGTTTATGAAGGGAATTATGATAAAATTTATGAATTCGTAAACGAAAACTTATCTGTAGCAGGTTTTGATGATAATCCAGAATGTTCTAACGTCTTCGGAGGAGGATTCAGAGGAGTTTCTGATACCGAAGAACTATATGTTTGCTGGACTGATGATGTAGTAATAAAATAAAAATAAATAAAATGATAAAAAAGAGTAGAAATACTCTTTTTTTGTTGTATAATGATAATAAGGAGGATAAAAATGAAAAAGAAAATTTGTTTATTGTTAATAGTGATATTAGCGGTAGTATGCGTTCCTACTTTCGCAGAAGAATTACTTGATGAAGAATTAATTGCACCAAAAGATAATAAAGTAGATAATGGGTTCGTTGTTAAAGATGAAGTTCAACTAAAGAAATCATTCAACACTTCTACATTTGTAGCAGGAAATAATGTTGAAATGTATTCTGAAGTAGATGGACTTAACTTTGTAGCAGGAAATAATGTAAAAGTATCATCTATTCAAGATTACTTATTTGCTGCAGGTAATAGTGTGGCATTAGAAGGAGTTTCTGCTAAAGATGTATTTGCAGCAGGAAGTAGTGTTGAAATTACATCATCTATGGTTCGTGATATTTATGCAGCAGCTTCAACAGTAAAAATTGAATCTTCAATGTCTAGAAACGTATATGTAGGAGGAGATAAAGTAGTTATTAACTCTTATATTGATGGAGATGTAAAAGTAGCTGCAGATAATATTACAATTGGAGAAGAAGCAGTAATTACTGGTAAATTATTATATCCAAAAGAAGCTACAATCAATATTGATGATAGTGCTCAAGTAAACACTACAGAAACTTATACAGGAAGTGCTGAAGAAGTTGAATCAACACCAAAAGATGTTGTTTCAGAATTCATTATCAGTTATGTAGGATTATTAATTGTAGCATTCATTTTATTAGCAGTTCATAAGAAATTCTTTAAAGCAATTGAAAAAGAGGATAAAGATCCTGCAAGTATTATTAAAACAATGGCAATCGGATTTGGTGTTTTAGTAGTATTACCAATCGCTGCTATTATCGGATTAGTAACAGTAGTAGGAATACCTGTATCTATCATTGCATTATTGCTATATGGAATTTGCATTTATCTTTCACCAATCCCAACAGCATTCTTTGTTGGTAACTGGATTATGAAAGATAATAAACCAAACGAATATCTATTATTAGCATTATCATTATTAGCATTACTAATCTTAAAAGTTCTTCCATTCGTTGGAGGATTAGTAGGATTCGTTTCTCTAATCTTTGGATTAGGATTCTTCGCAACATTTGTAATCAATTCTTCAAAAGAAAAAGAAACAAAAACAGCAAAGAAGTAACATTTGTTACTTCTTTTTTTATGATATAATGAAGTTGGTGATCGTATGATGTACACAATTCTAGTAAATAAAAACAATCCAATCAAAGAAAACTATATCAATAGAGTCTCTCTTGTATCAACAAAAGATATAGAGGATGAAGATATCCAAGTAGAAGAAAAAGCCTATCAAGCTTATTTAGAATTAAAAAAAAGATTAGAACAAGAAAGAATTGATATAGGAATAGAATCTGCTTATCGAAGCATTGAAAAACAAAAAGAAGTTTATCAAGAAATATTAGATGAAAAAGGATTAGAGTATACAAAAAAATATGTAGCAGATCCTTATACTTCAGAACATCATACAGGACTAGCAATTGATATTGCTCTTTTACCAAAAATAAAGATAGATGAAAATACAGAAGAAAAAGTATTAGAAGATAGAAAAGAAAAATGGAGTATCATTCATAAACTACTTCCAGAGTATGGTTTTATTCTTCGTTATCCAAAAGGAAAAGAAGAAATAACTGGCTACTCTTATGAATGCTGGCATATTCGATATGTAGGAAAATTTCCAGCAAAGATTATGACAGAGAATCAATTAACATTAGAAGAATATTTATCTTCTTATGGTTGTGTAATAGCTGTGAATAAAGAAAAAGGATGTACTTCATTTGATGTCGTAAATGAAATTAGTCATTTATTTGGTATTAAAAAAGTAGGACATACTGGTACACTAGATCCTATGGCAACGGGAGTATTATTAGTAGCTGTTGGTAAAGCAACGAAAATTATTGAGTTAATAACAGCTTATGATAAAGAATATATCGCAACAGCAGAATTAGGAATAAATACAGATACTTATGATAATACTGGAACAGTACTAGAGCAAATGGAAGTACCTAATGATTTACCAATAGAAGAAATAGTAAACTCTTATCAAAAAACCTATCTTCAAGAAGTACCAATTTATTCTGCTGTAAAAGTAAATGGTAAAAAATTATATGATTATGCTAGAAGTAATAAGAAAGTAGAACTTCCAAAAAAAGAAGTAACAATAAAAGAAATAGAATTATTAGAAAAAACATCAAATACTTTTAAAATAAAAGCTCATGTTACAAAAGGTTGCTATATCAGAAGTTTAATTCATGATATAGGATTATCTCTAAATAATGCTGCTATTATGACATCTCTAACAAGAACAAGACAAGGAAATGTAGCAATAGAAAATACAAATACTTTAGAAGAAATCAAAAAAGGAGAATATACTTCTTTATCCATAGAAGATGTATTAAAATATCCTGTAATTAAAGTAGAGGAAGATTTAGAATTTAAAATAAAAAATGGAGTAAAAATTCCTAATAATTGGAATATCAAAGATAAAGTAATTATCAAAAACAAACAAAATAGTATTCTAGGTATTTATGAAGTAGAAAATCAAAAATTAAAAGTATGGAAAAACTTTAATTAGTATGGTACAATAAAAAAGAATAGAGTAAAGGGAGAAGAAATATGAAAAAAGAATTACAAAAAAAGACAGATTTATTCTTAGAGAACAGACTAATCATGAGAGAAGGAGCCAAACTAGAAAGTGAATCTAATTACTTGTTTGGAGCAATGTTATATACAGATGAAAATCAAGTAGCAAAGAAAAACGTTTTAGATAATAGTTTAAAAATATTTAAAGAGAACACAACTTTATTATCAGATCTTAGGTTTTTCTCATTCCCAATTATTGTAAAAATGTCTCTTCATAAGAATCCGGCAGAGTATTTAGAAAATTTAAAGAAGAATTATAAAGTTTTATCTAAAAAGAGTATTTTTGGATCATTTTATAGAATATTAACATCTATGATAGTTTGTGATTATGAAAAGAATATTAGTGTAGATAAATTATCGGTGAAAGAGAAAAAAATATATGACATGATGAAAAAGAAACATCCGATTTTAACAGGAGATGAAGATCTTGCTTTTGCTGCTTTATTTGCACTATCTGGAAGAGATGAAGAAAAAATTATCAATGAAATGGAAGCATATTATTCTGTATTAAAAGATTATATTAAAGGAAATAATAATGCTCAAGAAATTGCAGAAATTCTTACACTAGAAAGTGGTAGAAAAGAAGAAAAACTAAGAAAAGCAATTGAAATCTATTCCTTACTAACAAATAATAAAAAGAAGTTAAATAATGATTTTTCACATGCACTTATTGCTTCTTTAGCAACTCTAAAAGAAAGTTCAACAGAAATTGTAGAAGCTATCTTGGAAGTAGATAGTTATATAGGAGCACAAAAAGGAAAAGGATTATGGTCCCTAGGCAAAGGAACAAGACTTATGATTGCTATGATGATTGTAGAAAGTTACTACAGTAAAAATGATAGAAAATTAAAAGGTATTTCTTTAATGAGTGCTGTTATATTAGAAGAAATTCTAACATTTATAGCTACTATACCAGCTTTAGTAGATTAAAATAATATAAAGAAACCCTTGTAAAATATTAATATTATGTTATAATACAAACAGAAAGGAGTGGGAAAGAAAAAATCCCACTCTTATTATTTGGGAGGTGTATGATGAAAGAAAAAATAGAAAGTCTATGTAATGAATCTATCAAGGAATTAAATGTCTTTGTAAGCGATGCATTTATAGAAACAGTAGAAGGAAAGAAAGTATTTAATATTGTTCTTGATAGTGAAGAGGTAATTGACTTAAATAGAATCACAGAAGCCTCTAGAATCATCAACAAGATTATGGATGCAAATGAAAAGATATTACAAGATGCCGATGAGTTAGATATTTATTCAAAAGAGAAGGGAGATAATAACTAAAATGAACGGAAAAGAATTTAAAAAAGCATTAGACAATATAGTATTAGAAAAAGGAATTGATCCAGAAGTTGTATATAGTGCTATGGAGTTAGCTTTAACTTCTGCTTACAAAAAGAATTTTAATTCTAAAACAAATGTAAAAGTAATATTTGATCGTAATACAGGAGAAATCAAAGTATACTCTTATCTTACTGTAGTACCAGATGATAAGATGACAAAAGAAGAATATGAAGATGCATTATTTGAAAAATATGCAGAAGATGAAGATTTAGATACAAAACAAGAAGAAGTAGTAGAAGAATCTTCAGAAGAAGGAGAAGGAGAAGAAAAAGAAGAGGAAAAAGAGGCTATTTCATTCTTCAATCCTGAAACAGAAATTAAATTAAAAGATGCAAAGAAGATTGATAAAGTATTAGAAGTTGGAGATACCATTGATACAGAAGTAACTCCAAAAGACTTTGGTAGAGTTGCAACTTCAACAGCAAAACAAGTAGTTGTTCAAAAAATTCGTGAAGCAGAAAGAAATAGTATCATGGATGAATTTGGAGATAAACAAGATGAATTACTTGTTGGAACAGTTGCTCTAGAAGATACAGATAACTACTTTATTGATTTAGGTAGAACAAATGGAATTCTTCCTAAAAAGGATTGTATTCCAGGAGAAAAAATTGAGATGGGTTCTCAAATAAAAGTTTATGTATCTAAAGTAGATAATAATGGAAAGAATTTATTAATTCTTTTAAGTAGAACACATTATGGATTTGTAAAAAGATTATTTGAATTAGAAATACCAGAAATCAATGATGGAACAGTAATGATTTATAGTGTTGCAAGAGATGCTGGAAATAGAAGTAAAGTAGCAGTTTACTCTGAAAATCCAAATGTTGATCCTATTGGAGCATGTATTGGAGAAAAAGGTTCTAGAATTGCTAGAATTATTAATGAATTACACGGAGAAAAATTAGACGTAGTAAAATATGATCCAGATCCAGCTGTATTTATTGAAAATGCTTTATCTCCAGCAAAAGAATTAACAGTAGCAATTACAGATCCTAAGAAATTAGAAGCAATGGTAATTGCTGATGGAGATAATTTCTCTTTAGCAATTGGTAAAAAAGGACAAAATGCCAGACTTGCTACTAGATTAACGAAATTCAAAAAAATTGATATTAAAACAACAGAACAAGCTAGAGAAGCAGGCATTAACTTTCGTTAGAGGTGAGTTATGAAAACAAGAAAAATTCCATTAAGAACTTGTGTAGTAACAAAAGAGTCTCTTCCAAAACAAGAATTACTTCGAATTGTTAGAACTCCAGATGGAGATATCGAAGTAGATGAAACAGGTAAATTAAATGGAAGAGGAGCCTATATTAAGAAAGATTTAGAGGTTTTAGAAAAAGCCAGAAAAAGCAAAATATTAGAGAATAGATTAGAATGTCCAATTGAGGATTCTATTTATGAAAAAATAAAAAATTGTATAGAAAAGTGAGGTGTTAATATATGATGACATTACAAGATTATGCAGAAGACGTAGGAATGTCCGTAGAAGAAGTAAAAGCTTTATGTGAAAAAATTGGTATTAATGTTCAAGATGAAAATACTTTACTAGATGATATCAGTATTACTCTTCTAGATAATGAACTTCAAGATCAAGAAGATTATGTCGAAGGAGATATAGAAGACTTAGAAGAAAGACGTTTAGAAGAAGAAGTAGAGGATAGAGCAGAAGAATTAGCACATGATACTAATATTGATTTAGAAAACGAACAATCATTTACCAAAGTAAAGCAAATCAAACAATCTCAAAAAGTTGAAAAAGAAAATACAACAAATAAAAAAGACTTCTTAAAAGAAAGAAAAAAGATGTATAAACATCGTGAAAAACTTCAAAGTAATGAAACAGTTCAAGATAAAAATGTTATTTTATTTAAAGAAGGAATGACGGTAACAGAACTTGCTAATCTTTTAGAGATTGCTCCTGTAGAATTAGTAAAGAAGTTTATGAATGTAGGAGTAATGGCAGGTATCAATCAATCTGTTGATTTTGATAGTGCAGAAGTAATTGTCTCAGAATTTGATAAAGTATTAAAGAAAGAAGAAGTTGCAGATATTTCAAATTTTGAAAACTATGAAATTGAAGATAGAGCAGAAGATTTAGTAGAACGTCCTCCAGTAGTAACCATTATGGGTCACGTTGATCATGGAAAAACTACTTTATTAGATTACATTCGTAAGAGTAATGTAGTAAGTGGAGAAGCAGGAGGAATTACTCAAGCAATTGGAGCTTACTCTGTAAAATGTAATGGAAAAGATATTACATTTATTGATACTCCAGGACATGCTGCTTTTACAGAAATGAGAGCAAGAGGAGCACAAATTACAGATATCGTAATTATTATTGTTGCTGCAGATGACGGTATTATGCCACAAACAAGAGAAGCAATTGATCATGCAAAGGCTGCCAAAGTACCAATCATTGTTGCCATCAATAAAATTGATAAACCAGAAGCAAATATTGATAGAGTAATGACTGGTTTAGTAGAAAATGGATTAACTCCAGAAGAATGGGGTGGAGATATTATCGTAAATAAGATCTCTGCTAAGTCTGGAGAAGGTGTTGAAAACTTATTAGAAAACATTCTATTAGTTGCAGAAATGCAAGAGTATAAAGCAAATCCAAATCGTTATGCAACAGGAGCTGTTGTAGAAGCTAAGAAAGATTCGAAAGTAGGATCTGTTGCTACATTATTAATTCAAAATGGTACTCTTCGTTTAGGAGATCCAATTGTCATTGGTAACTTTGCTGGTAAAGTAAGAACATTAAAGAATGATAAAGGACAAAATATTGTAGAAGCAGGACCATCTACTCCAGTAGAAGTAACTGGTATTTCAGAAGTACCATCAGCTGGAGATAAATTTATGGCTTTTGAATCAGAAAAACAAGCCAAAGATATTGCAGCTGCAAGAAGCCTAAGAAGTAAAGAAAAAGATTCTAACTTCAGTGGAATGAGTCTAGAAGATTTATTCGGTAGAATTAAAGAAGGCCAAAAAGAAATCAATGTTGTCTTAAAAGCCGATGTTAATGGTTCTCTAGAAGCAGTACGTAATGCCTTAGAAAAGATTAATGTAGAAGGTGTTAAAGTATCTGTTATTAGAGGTGGAGTAGGTGCTATCACAGAAAGTGATGTTGTACTTGCTTCTGCATCTCATGCATTAATTATTGGATTCAATGTAAGAGCAGCTTCTTCTACAACCGATATTGCAAAACAATATGGTATTGAAATTAAAACATACGATATTATCTATAAAGTAGTAGAAGATATGGAAAATGCTATGAAAGGTATGTTAGACCCAGAATTTGAAGAAAAAGTAATTGGTACTGCTGAAATCAGACAATTATTTAAATTCTCAAAAGTTGGTCTAATTGCTGGTTGTCATGTTACAAGTGGATTAATTAAAGCCAATGCAAAAGCTCGTATCATTCGTGATGATATTGTAGTTTATAATGGATCTGTTAATACACTACAACATGAAAAAGATCAAGTAAAAGAGATTAAAAAGGATATGGATTGTGGTATTACACTAGAGAATTGTCAAGACTACAAAGAAGGAGACATTATCGAAGTATACGAACTAGTTGAAGTAAAACGATAATAGAATAAAAACATGAAGAAGACAATGAGAGAAGAAATGGAAGGTCGTTATCTAAGACGAATCCTAATTCATGATAACGCATTACTTCTATATCGATATAATGATAAAGATAAAGACAAGGTAGATATTAGTATTCGTTATGTAGAAGGAAATAAAATTCATGATCAATATCTAACTACATTGCCAAAAGATAAACTATATGTTGGATTATTAGAGATTAGTCATGATGGAAAATCGATCGCAACTTATAAAGAAGTAGGAGAAGACTATGTATTAGATAGACTCTATGATACAGAAGACCATTCATTTGGTATTCCTGAGTTTTTAGATTTAGAATACAAAAAAGCATTTCCAAATAACGAATTATCACCTCAATTTGTAAAGAAAAGAGGGACAAAGGATGGCAAGCATTAAAATTGAACGAATTAATCATGCAATTCAAGAAGAAATAAGCGTGATTCTAATGAGAGAAATTAAAGATGAAAACATCAAGTTTGTAACAATAACTGGAGTAGAAACCGCTTCTGATTTAGGATCTGCAAAAGTATATTACACAGTACTAAATAGAGAAAAATTAGAAGAGACAAAAGAAGCTTTAGAAAGAGCATCTTCCTTCATTCGTACTAAATTAGCAGAAAGAATTGAAGTACGTCATACTCCAGAATTAAGATTTATCTATGATACTTCTATTGAATATGGAGAACATATTGAAAAGATAATAGGAGATATAAAAGAAAAAGAGAAGAAAGATTAATCTTTCTTTTTTTTTGGAAAAAAGATATAATGGTAACATAAGGAGAATAGGATAATGGAAATTAAGAAACCAAATCAGTCAAACCAACCATCTATTACAACAGAAATTATTGCTATTATAGTAACAGTAATATTCTTAATCGTATATTTTTTAGTCCTTCATCCTATGATTACTTCTAAGAGAAAACCACCTTCTTATCAAAAAGAAGATATAATAGAAGAAGAGATAGAAGAAGAAGTACAAGAAGAACCAGAAGAAAAGGAAGAAAAAGCTTCCCTAGTAATTGCCAATAGTAAGAGAATTGGCTTATTTGATCAAAATTTCAACTTAATATGGGATTATAAATTAGAAAATGGAACAATTGTTTCCAATGATATTTCTAGAGATGATAATTATATTTACTTTTTAGAGCAAAACAACAATCAGCTGAAAAGAATCAATATAGAAACAAAAGAAATAGAAAACTTAGATGTTGACTTAAAAGACGTAGTTAACTTACATGTTATAGGAAATATATTAGTCTATAATAATGAAAATGATACAGAAATTATAAATCTAGATGATAAAACAAAAAAACATATCGATCATTCTATGTATTCTTTCTCATTTGTAAAAGATTATGTATTCTATACAAGAAAAGATTTAAAAGATTTAATTTCTTATAGTATAAAAAATGATGATAGAAAAATAATAGATAAAAAAGGAAAAGTAATCTCTTATAATAAGAATTATGTTTTATATTTAGATCATGAAAATAAATACTATTTATATGATGTAGAAAAAGATAAAAAAACATACATTCTAAAAGGAAAAGAAAAAGAATTAAAAGTAGATGAACAAGAAACAGATACTCTCCATCTATATAAAAACAAAGTCTATTATCTAACAAGTGATACACTATACACAGTAAAAGATAATAAAAAGACAAAAGTATATGAATTCTCTTTAAATGATAACGAATCTATCGTAAGAATTGTTTGGTTAGATGATAATAGATTAGTAGCTTCCAAATTAATTCAGTTAAGATCACAAAAGAAATATAAAAACGTATTAATCAATATCAAAGAGAATAAAACAGAAGAAATAGGATATGAAACATGGATAAGTGAACCTACTTATGAAATACAATATATTAATTAGGATAAGGAGGAATAAAAATGCCTAAGAAAAAGAAAGTAGAAGAAGTTGTAGAAGAAGTAAAAGAAGAAGTAGAAGAAGAAGCACCAGTTGAAGAAAAAGAAGAAGTAGTAGAAGAAACACTAAAGGAAGAACCAGTAGTAGAAACAGAAAAGAAGAAAGGAAATCCTCTAGGACCAGTAGTAGTTGTATTAGTCGCTATTATTGTTCTTTTAATTGGATATCTAATATTCATACATCCAGCAGTACTTGAAATGATGAAAGAAAAAGATACACCTACAGAAGAAAAAGAAAAGAAAGAAGAAACAAAAGAAGAACAAAAAGAAGAGAATAATAAAGAGGAAAAAGAAACAACACCTAGTCAAGAAATATCTAAAACTACACCAGTAGTTGCAGTTGGAAACAACAAACGTATTGGTTTATTTGATGAGAATTATAATCTTGTATGGTCTCATGATACAGAAGATTATATCCCTTATAGTGATGTTTCGGCAGCAGGAGAATATGCTTATTATGGAGTTCATCAAGATAATAAAAGATTTAAAATTTATAGAGTAAATATCAAAACAAAAAATATAGAAGACTTAAATATTGAAGTAAATGATGTGTGGCATTATGATGTAGATGGCAATCTATTACTAATTACTTCTTTATATGATTATTACCTTATTAATCTTGATACAAAAACTCAAGAACAATTAGAAATTCACGGAAATAATGCTACCGCCTTTATAAATGAAACAGTTTATTATACAGACAAAGATACTCAAAACTTAAGAGCTTATAATATAAAAACAAAAGAAGATAAAGTATTAGAAGAAAACGGTAGAATTGTTGCTAAAAGTAGCAGCAGTATTCTATATGTAAATTCAGATAATAAATATTATTTATATAATGGTAAAGAAAAAAGTAAAACATTTATCCGACAAGGAGGAGAATATGCTCTTCAATCAGGAGATTATAATATTATTCTAACGTTATATAAAAATACAGTATATGCTATAAAAGATAAAGCTCTTTATACGATAAAAGAAGATAATTTAACAAAAATAGCTGATTTTAATTTAAAGGAAGATGAATCTATTCAAGAAATCTTAGTATTAAGTGATAATAAGTTCCTTTTAAGAAAATATATCGATAATGGAGAACCTTGTACCTCAGATACTTGTGGACCAACAGGAGATTTCAAAAATGTAGTATTTGATAAAAATAAAAAGGAATTAAAAGAAGTCGGAAATGATGATTGGGGATGGCCTGTTCTAAATCTTTATGGCTTCACAAACATCGAATAAAAAAGGTTGAGTTTTTCTCAATCTTTTTCTTTTTTTTCAAAAAAAAGTGTGTTACAATGAAAAAGAATAGGAGTGGTACTATGAAGAAATTAATGCTACTAATGGTATGTGTTCTTTTATTACCAATGTCTGTTTTCGCAAGAACTGCAACAAAAGATGATTTAATCGTAATTATTGATTCTGTAGAAAACGTACAAGTAGATGATAATATTAGAATTCTTAGTATGAATGTAGAACAAGATCAAATAGAAGTCACTCTATTAGAAAATGATTTACCAGAAATTAGATATATTCCTTATACCTTTGAAAATAATACTTTATCTTTTAAAGGAGGAGAATATAATCTAGATACAAAAGAAGTAATAAATAATCAATATGCTTTTTACTTATATTCTATTTTAGAAAGTAAATCAACAGCTTCCTATGAAGAA
>JAEEGL016007958.1_pt1 | contig 11706 bp, 10 predicted proteins | sample 9134231 | NCBI WGS metagenome assembly JAEEGL01 (sample SAMN16246548, study PRJNA631951) | gut metagenome | biome: gut microbiome; feature: rumen; material: fiber-attached | host: Bos | place: Iran: Karaj | collected 2018-10
AAAACCGAAATCTATAAATTCGGAATTGCTTGGATAGATGATGTAGGATTCGATGATCCGATAGATCAAGAAAATGATCGGGATGCACAGACTTGGTTTGGAGCGGACCCATCGATTCCGCTGTAGATAGTTGGTAGCTTATATCGGAATAAGGAAATGTGACTATGAATAATCCTTATCAGAATGAGCACCTGAATGCTCAGGTAAAAAAGAACATGTTTGACATGCAGTTCTTCATCATAATGGAACTGCTTGGTATTTTTTTGTGTATTTTAAGTGTGCTGAATACATACAGAGATATCTATACGCATAAAGAGATAAGGTTCTCCGATCTTCTGGGTCTGGCGGATGACACGATATATAACATCGAGATAACCGAAATGCCTCTTGAACTGTATCCGTCGTATTATATGGTGCAAATGGGCGAGAATGCATTGCTTGTTACAGGTATCGATGATGAACTTGAGAAGCTTGAGCAGACAGGCAGTGTAACAGTACAGGGACAGCTGCGTGCATTTATCGGCGAAAAAGAGGTTATTAAACAGGTAGCACGGGATTACTTCGAAACTAATGGTTATTACAGGGATAATCAGAAAATATTTAATCGTGCAGCCGGTCATTATCTTCAGTGTTCAGACTATAGTTTTATTCGGATAATGTGTGATGATCATCCGCTCGGACTTGTTTTCGGACTGGTCATTCTTATAATAAACAGTTTGTGTATGTGTTCGGAAGGAACATGGTATGTTTACAAAAACTTACACCCTGCCTGCGGAAGCATCAGGCTTTCGCCGCAGGAAATAGATGAGCAGGCGAACATGCCTGAGTCACAGTGGTTTGAAAGACCGGGACTTTATTGCACACCCGAGATTCTCATAGGAGTGAAAAACGGCATGACCGCAGTCAGGTATGACGACATTGAAAAGATCTGTATACGTAAAAAAACGCATATAGATTGGTCGACCGCTCCAAATACCGGAGGAATGAGAACAAGCAGAACATATGCAGCATCAAAAGCCGGGGACATCCTCATTTGGGCTAATTCAGATAGTTCCGAATACAAATCTTATCAGCTTATCGCAGTATGTAAAAATCAAAAAAAGCTGAAACTGTGCGATGCCACATATATCGACCAGGATGTAATTGACTGCATCAAGGAAAAGTGCGGACCGGAAGTGTTTGATGTTCAAGAAGAAACCGAAGATACATCATCACAGAATAATCGAATGACGATTAGTTGTGATAATAATACATATCAGTGCAATACAGCCGAGGAATTTGAAAGAGCATTACGGAAACTGTTATCAAAAGATTCTGCTGAAGTATGGATATCCGAAAACGGTGAAAGGGATGAATATCCTTGTATAGCTTTACTGGTTGGTGAGGACGGTGCAATGCTGAATTATTTTGGCGAAGACGGAAGCTGCTATTCATCATTTAACGGAACTTCTGAAGATAAGTTTGAATCATTATGCGACGGACAATATGAAATCCATACATTTCAGATTATCAGCAAGAAAGATGCGCTGAAGGCATTATTGGATTTTTATCAAGATAAAAGCATGTCATCTGCAATCAAGTGGGATCAGCTTTATTAACAGACTTGCAGAGAAATTGGAGATTACTATGTGTGGAATTTGTGACAGAATTAATCAAACCAAAGCCGGTAACAACCCGTTTCTGGTAAAAGAACTCGAAACAGGCTATGTGGTGATCGGTGATTATCAGCACTTTAAAGGCTATACACTGTTCCTGTATAAAGACCATGTTGTCGAGCTCTTTGATCTGGATGAGAAAACAAGAGCTAAACATTTGCATGAAATGACGCTGGTTGCAGAAGCGGTCAAAAATGCTTTCGGCGCTGAAAAGATGAACTATGAATGCCTTGGAAACGGAGAAGGCGGTGCACATATTCATTGGCATCTGTTTCCAAGAAGAGCAGGCGATATAGGCAGTTACGGCAACAACGGCAAAGGACCCGTCTGGTGGTATCCCATGGATGAGATGTACGCAGAGAAAAATAGACCTTCCACTGAAGAACTTGAAAGTATGAAAGCAAAACTGCTTAAAGAATTGGACAAATTGAAAAAATAGTATTTTTTCCTCAAAAGGTATAACGAAGTGTTATCAAGGCGTAGATCGGTGATCTCCGGAGTGCCGGTGCTACGTTTTTTTATTTGTATAAACGACTTGCTCTTGTCTGCGTTCTTGTTTATACTTTGTACAGTTTCATCTATGTATAGTTATAGAAGTCATTTATAATTTTATTGTTTTGAGGGAGATTTATATGTGGTTTTTGATTTTTCTATTTCTATTTTTACCTATAATTGTCTTGGTTTTGGGTGGAATAAAGATATACATGGATGATTATAAAAAGAAACGTAAAAGAGAATGGAAATTACGTTGGATATTCTCTTTCATATATCTGGTCATATGTATTATTTATTATTATACAAAAAGTGTTGATCTGTTTGCTATAATGGTTGTTCCCTTTTTGATTGTTTTTTATATTCTGTTATTTAGGGCCAAAAGAAAAGACAAAATTGAGTATCAACAGGAGTCTCAACCATATTACAGACCATAGATTTTATTGAAATTCGGCAAAAAACCATTTGCCGAATTTCGTGATTATACGGATCAGTTTTCGCGGATGTAGCTCAGTGGCAGAGCGGTAAACAGCTGAATTTCCCAACTCATTTGTGACAAAACTGGTCATTTTCCTGCACTGCCCTTGTTTTAGCGTATAATAGTATCCGTAAAAATCTGTTTTTACGGGGGGCGGCCATGACAAAAAGACTTCTGAGAAAAACTCTTATAGCTATTTCCATTGCCGTAGTACTGGTAATTGCTGCCAGATTATTTTTATGGGCGTGCATATCTCTTGAAAAAAAATCCAACCATGCTAACGTCCAGAAGATCATCGCTCAGGATCTGACATACGAGTCGGATACTCTGGATGAGCAGCTTTCCCTTGGGCTTGAGTGGCTGGAGCACCGCCATTTATATGACTGTGACAAAGGAAGACTCTGTGAGAGGATCAGCCTTATCTATCTGATCCGCGGAGAAGAACTTGCCTATTACAGATATCTCGGATATGCGCTTCATTATCTCGAAGAGAGCGGAGAAAAAGACTACTCCGTAAACATCTATCTGGATCTTGCAAATTACTATATCAACAATTTTTCCTATGACGCAGCACAGCGGATGATCGATTCCGCAAAAGAGGTTGAACCTTTCGAGGAAATCGAAAGCCTTCAGATAAAGAGCTATGCTTACCGTATTCAGGGAATTCTTTATATTTTCCGCGGAGAATATATAGCAGCGGAAGAATACCTGCACAGATCACTGGATGCTACGGCTCTTTCCGATACGGGAGTTTTTGAAGATGCATATGAAGCTATAACGGAGGTATGGCTTGCCAGAGTATATTTTGAGGCCGGACGCAGGGAAGAATGTGAACAGATCCTCCTCAAATACGAAGACAGTCCGCTTTTCGAAATGCAATCTTACAGAGAGATTATGATCAGGGATTTAGTGATCCCCTATGAGGAGACGAAATGCTTATTCATTATTTCCGGTATCTGGGATAAATATGATGGTATCATGTCCGATGACATGGAGGCAGAACTTATGACTTCCGATGCACTTATTGAGGACTTCATTAGAGTCTGTGAAGAGAACGGTTACGAGAAGCATGAATTTGCTGTCCTTATGAGACTGCAAACCGAATATCCTGCAGAAAGCCTCCGCATAAACGATGACATGTATGCCAATCTCAAAAGACTTTACAGGTTACTGCTTAGCAGGCAGAATGACAGCTATTCCGAGATCATCGACAGTCAGATAGAAGCTTCCATATATGAAACGGAAAGTGATGAAGCATCAGTAAATAGAAAACGCAGGAGAGAGATCATCTTCTTTGCTGCAGCATTTGTTTTGGTTGTACTCCTGATGGCCGGTATGTGGATGGTCATAAGCTATTCATACGACGGACTCACCCAGGTGCTCAACAGAAGGCGCTTTGACTTAAAGCTTGCCTCACTTCGTAAAAGAAAACAGCCCTACGGAATCCTAATGATGGATATAGACAATTTCAAGAAGGTAAATGACGTATACGGTCACCAGGCCGGTGACAGAGTGCTTCAGCGCCTCGGAAAGATTTTGTCCAGAGAAGAAACTACGAGTGTTCAGGCTTATCGCTATGGCGGCGAAGAGTTTGCCATTATTCTGAAAAAAGAAGCCTTTAGAAATGCCCTGGCGGTTGCACAGAGAATCAGAACTTCCATGGAACATGAAAGATGGGATTTTGACCCGGATAAAGTTATTACCCTGAGCCTCGGACTTGCAGGCGGAAGCGGAGATGAGGACGTGGTTTCCATGGCAGATGCAAACCTCTACACCTCTAAAAATACAGGAAAGAACCGCGTAACGGGTGATGTTACTCCGAAATAATTTACAAAAACTACACTTCTTCTCTTAAACTGTAGTTTGTGTCTTCATCAATCATATCAAGCATGTACTTGGCTATATCGGGATCGAAATGCGTGCCCATGCACCTTTCGATCTCTTTTCTTACCTCCGCCTGAGAACGGGGAGATGAATAGGAACGTTTGGATGTCATTGCATCGTAGCAGTCCGCAACGCAGATGATGCGTGCTTCTTCAGGGATATCCTTGCCTGATAAGCCGTCAGGGTAGCCTGTCCCATCGTATTTTTCATGGTGCCACTTGGCGCCCGTGCTCAATTTGGGAAGCTCCTTAATGGACTGCAGGATTTCCCATCCGATAACCGTGTGAGTCTTGATGACCTCAAATTCTTCATCTGTAAGCTTGCCCTTCTTATTGATAATTCCTACAGGTATACCGATCTTGCCGATATCGTGAAGAAGGCCCAGAGCGTATATCTCGTCTTGCTCAGCTTTGCTCTTTCCCATGCGCTTGGCAATCTCACTTGCGTATATCGCCACACGCTGTGAATGGCCGTTAGTATAATGGTCCTTGGCATCAACCGCCTTCGAAAAAGCAAGCATCATTTCGGTCGAAAGCTTCTCTTTGACCTTAAGGGCCGCCTCTCTTTCTTTTGCTTCGGTCAGCTCGGCTCTTGCTTCCAGGAGCCTTACATAATCCGGTGTTTCCAGTGACAGGAATATAACCAGAACTCCCAGAGAAGCGATAAAGAGAGTTATGAGCATGTCATCAAAATAAAGCATCTGGATCAGGAACATGGAACCTGCAACTATGCTTGCAATTCCCATGGCTCTGATCTGGGCTTTTCTGTATTTCTCCGTATGGGTAACCATGTACAGACATCCGATAAAAAAGAACAGAATGGGAAATCCGTAAGCTACAGGTACAAACAGCTTCTCATGAATGTAATTGCCCTGACTGTCATAGGTAAATACCCAGCCTGTGATGGGATTGGTGAGAAGAAGCAGAAGATTGATCCCAAGCAAAGAAAAATTCGTAACGTTTCTTCGAACTTTGCTCACTATCCTCATATCGGAATAGGCATAGATATAGTATGTAAAAGCAAAAGCTGCCAGGGATGTGAGGATGGAATCGGTGATGTTAAAGAAATAGTGAACGGAATTAGGAACTGCGGCGTGAGCGCTTGTGACGATAGCTGTAGCCACATCGAAGATATCCGCTATCATTACCACAAAAGCAAACCTTCTGAAGGCTACATTTACCCTGGTCATGTTGGTATAACGCAGCCACAGATATACGTACAGAGCTATATCCAGCGGAATAACCGCAACTTCCATGTAGATATTATAATCAAGTACCATTACAAACTTTATCCCCCAAAATAATCTCTCGGACCTGTGAGTTTACGTCTGTAAAGCCTAAATTTAGTCTATCACAAATCAGATAAATGCTGCCATATACAGTGGCAATGTTATAATACCGGAATCATCGGTTCCGATGTTTCCGTCTATAAACTTGTATCCGAAAGATATATTCTTCTTCGACTTGATAAAAGTTTTTAATGAAGTAGCGCGATTGTTGCTGCTCTTTATTTCAATAGGTACAATCTTTCCGTCTTGCTGGATTATAAGGTCGATTTCTGATCTTGTGGATTCATTCTTGTAAAAATACAATGTATAACCTTTTTTGAACAGAACATCAGCGATGGCACATTCATATAATCCGCCTTTTGTATTGCCATCCAATGTGTTTTCAATGATGTGCTGTTTGAGACTGAAATCTTTCATCGATATCAAAAGAGAAAGATCGGTGGTATAAGCTCTGAAGAAATCATCCCTTGCGTAATCGCTGAGATCATATCTGGCATCGGTTACCAACTTGCATATGTGTATCATATCTGCACGGAGCAGCCATTCTATACTTGAATAATATTTTTGTGCCCTTGCTCCGCTTTCGATTTCTTTGTACTGGAACTTATGGTTTTCTTTATCAAGAAGCTGTCTGGAAAGTGTAAGATAACACTTTTCGGCTTTTACTTTTTCTTCGGCTGAAGCGTAGTGAGCAATGTCGTATTGATATCCCTGAAGAATACTTCTTTGAATGATATCTACTTCCCTGAAATCTCCGGTGCTGATATATTTCTGAACTGCTTCAGGCATTCCGCCTACAGCAATATATTCTCTGAAATAAGTCATCATTTGGCTGTTGACCGCTTCCGGAACCGGCTCTTTCTTGTTCAGAAATTCGTGTACGGAATCTATGATATCTGCAGATAATCCTTTTGCCCAAAGGAATTCCTCGAAATCCAGTCCGTACATTCTTAGATAGTCTACGTAGCCCAAAGGATATGATGATGCACGTTTATAATCGATTCCCAAAAGAGAACCGGATGCGATAACATCATACCTATTATCAATTGCCCAAAATTTCAAAGAAGTAATGGCTTCTTCACATTCCTGAATTTCATCCAGAAATATGAGAGTTTTTCCCGGGGTGATGGTTTTATCCGGGTACCTGAAACGCATGGCAAGAACCATTTTATCGACGGTAAGATCTCCGGAAAATATTTCGGAAGCTGAAGGTGTTTCCTTGAAGTTTATCTCCAAAAGTTCGTCATAGTTTGATTCCGCAAACCGTTCTACGATATATGTTTTACCGGTTTGCCTTGCACCTTGTATTATCAGGCATTTCTTATTCTTATTATTTTTCCATGTTTTTATGTGTTCTAAGGCTTTTCTTCTTAACATAAAACACCTCGCATCAACATTTTGCAATGTAAAAATGTCCGTTTATCAACATTTTGCAATGCAAAAATGTCCATTCATCAACATTTTTGTATATTTTACCCCTTTTTGGGATTTCTCTCAAGTGATAATATGAATGGAGATGTTCGAGATATCGAATGTGTACCTCCATTACCATCAGATATAAAGAAAACAGACCCTGGCTTTTTGAAGCCGTAGATAAATCATGAAAAGACTTCACTTTGCCTTTGCAGCAATATTACTTCTGATAATTGAAATCTTCATAGGAATGTATGCGAGCGGCTGGGTCAGAAACTACCTGGGCGACGTCCTCGTAGTCATACTGCTGTACACCCTTTGCAGAACCCTGCTTCCTGCAGGCAAACCGGCCAAGTGGTACATCCTTCCCACCGCTATCCTGATCTTTGCCTTCGCAGTTGAATTCCTTCAGCTCTGGGGATTCTGCGACAGATTCGGCATCACCAACAGACTCCTAAGAATCATAATCGGAACCGGCTTTTCCCCGGAAGATCTCTTAAGCTACGCCATCGGATCCATCACCTGCTACATAACAGAGCGGTTCTTCACTTAAAAAACTCCACCGGCTTAAACTCCCCGAGGTTATCTACATACGCATATCTGTAGAAAACCTCGAAGCGCTCATATAACTCTTTCTCGTCGACTATCTTGTCTACCAGCTTTGACTGATTTCCTTCTTCCAGTCCCACCTGCAGATCATATCCGCCCGGCGCAGAAGCAGCCTGCATATATCTGACACCATAAACAGATTGCTTCAAAGTAAGAAGCACATGCTCGTCGTTTACATCCATCATCTTGCGAATACGTACAAGAACATCATCCCATTTGGGATTCTGAACCGGCTGATCATAGAAGTTTTCCAGAACTGAGCCGTCCATGTACTCCACGCGCTGAAAAGTAACGTCACTTGTTAACTTATTCTTATTAACAGCCGCGCAAATCGCAGCAGCAATAACCGCAATAATAATCAGTCCAAAGAGCATCAGCGCCAATATGATCATAAATACCTCCTGTTCAAACGCCCCGCGCTACAGAAATTGTACCACGTTCCCAAGGCTCCTTCCAATTTATACCTCCGGTATAATAGACAACTTCATAAACTTGTGATACTGTACGATATAAAGAATTGAAAGAAGGGCCACCCGCCCGGAAAGGAAAAGCGATGAATTCAGTATTATTCGGATATCTCTATAGTGAATGCCTCGATGCACTGCGCGAATACGAGCAGAGCACAGATTTCATGTGTTCATATCAAGATAAGAATTCCGGATATGCTGCGACCTTATATATCCGGTAAAACGGAAAAAGTAGAAACAAATTTACCGCTTATCTTGTATGACAACAGGGTAAGCGGTTTTTTTATGCACAGCCGGCTCCCGGAAAAACATCGACGTAATGAAGCACATCTACAACTTTAAGGCATCAGACTGAGAACTCCTTGTTCCGGTCTGAGCCGGAACAGGAGAAAAGAATGAATACATGCTTACCCGTTATCGACATGATCGGTACCGGAAATAGAATCTTAGAGCTGAGAAAAGCTGCGGGATTATCCGTAAGCGACCTCCAGAGAATATTCGGCTTTGGCACACCTCAGGCCATATACAAGTGGCAGCACGGCGTGGCAATGCCCACCATCGATAACCTGGTCGCATTATCCGTCGCCTTCGGTGTAACTGTTGATGATATCATAGTACTCTCAAATGCCGATCAGATAGTAATCGGCTCGTTTCAAGCAGGAGCCTAGGCTCCTGCACATGGTCCCCGAGTTTCTCAGGTTCAAATCCGGCCTCGCCCACAGCATGTTTATGCGTTATCATGTAAAAAGAATACATACAAAAGGGGAACTTTATGGCTAATTATGTGATTTCCGACATACATGGTGAATATGAAATGTTCATGAGACTCCTGGAAAAAATAAATCTGAAGGAGTCGGATGATCTGTACATTCTCGGAGATGTCCTTGATCGTGGACCGCATCCCATTAAAACACTTTTGAAGCTCATGGAGATGCCTAATGTAATACCCATAGTCGGAAATCATGAGATCATGGCTCTTGACGGTCTCAAGTTCCTTAATACCGAAATAACCGAGAAATCCATCGAGTCCGTCGATGCGCAGACGCTGGGTAATCTGATGTCCTGGCAGCGGAACGGAAGTGAATCAACTATTTCGGAATTTAAGGCTCTTGATCCTGAAATGCGTGAGGAGGTTCTGGATTATATCCTGAGCTTTTCTATGTATGAGGAAGTGACGGCGGGTGATAAAAACTATCTGCTGGTTCATGCAGGACTTGGTAATTATAATCCCGGAAAAAAGATAGAAGAGTATTCACTAAAAGAGATCATCTGGGACAGTGCAGATTACAACGTGAAGTATTTCGATGATGTATATGTAGTAACCGGACATACTCCGACTCTTAATATTCCGGGTAATGACCGTCCCGGATATATATACAGAAAAAATAATCATATCGCCATCGACTGCGGAGCATTTATACCCGGTGGCAGACTTGCTGCTTATTGTCTCGATACCGAAAAAGAGTTTTATGTGGAACAGAACTGGAAGACAACTTAGTAGATGGAATAGTATATTACAAGCTGTGTAATCCCACAAATTACATGGATGAATAAAAAAGCGATGGGGCCTGGCTCCATCGCTTCTTCTCATATATCTTCAATTTATTCAGTTAACCGCGACTCCGTTTACATACAATGTGTATCCGTTACTGATTATGCTGGAAATATCTCCGTCAAAGGAAGTGATATAAGTGTCTTCGGTAAGAGTCCAGGTGCTGCTTTCATCAATAGTGACATGTACTTCGCCGACCTCTATGGAGACGGTTTTGCCTTTGGCGTTTGTAATCTCTCCGCTGATAGAACCCGTGTATACGGATCCGTCTGTCAGCTTAAGAGTAAGGGTAGAGTTACTTCCGACCAGGATCTTGCCTTCGAGAACCTGACCTGATGCATTAACCGTAGCGATATTATCTGCGCCGCTCCAGCCATCATCACATACCGAGAGCAGAATGTTGTCAGAATCCAGATTGGTGATCTTAACGCCGCTTAAGTTGATCACCGCATATGTATTCGTTACATGGAATACGTGACCGCTCTTGCTGGTGAGACTTCCGCCGGTCATGTTAAAAGAAGACGTACCGCTGTCCGCATCACCCGACATGGACTGATAGATCATGATGGAATCCAGGAATGTAGCGTTACCGTTGGTTTCGGTATTTTCTGCCGTCATATCGCAATCGGTCAAAGTAATGGAATTTTTGCCTTCGATACATACAGCTTCGGAAAGATTTGATACGAGTACAGCATTCGATACAGTAATATCCGCTGTTGAATAGATTGTAGGTGATCCCAGACCGTTTGTAGTATAGGTTCCACCGTCAACAGTTACAGTTCCGCCACCACGGTCGGTACGGATGGCTGCTGATGACTGTCCGCTGGTTTCAACAGTGAGATTTGAAGCTTCAGTGATACCGCCGCCTGTTGTCATAATACCGCCGGAACCGTTGCCCGTTGTGGTTATCACAGAATCGGAGATGATCACGGTGGTTCCGTCACCCTCAGCACCGTTTTGTCCGCCGTTTCCTCCATATGAAAAGACGCCGTTTGCACCGTCGGCATCAGAAGTAATTGTTGCTCCGGTTATGGTAGTTACGGATCCGTCCTTTACCAGGACAGTGGCATTGAGCCCATAGAAGTTGCAGTTGTCTCCGCCGTCCGAATCACCGGTTTTGCTTACGGTTGCATCGAAGATTGTTACCTCATCGCCTGTTGCGATTAAAAGAGCACTTTCATCTGAAGTGGTGCTGGTATAAGTCTTTCCGGACTGAGTTTCACTTGAAGTGATCTCTACCGATCCTGTGTAATCGATATCCGCACTGCTCATTCCGCCGCCACCGAATCCGCCGCCGAATTCTCCACCGGGTGCATCGCCGGGAGCTCCCTCAGGCCTGTCTTCACTGGGAGGTTCGCCGGGAGCTTCTCCGTCAGGCTTCTCAGGTGCTTCGCCCTCGGGCATCTCGCTTTCAGTTTCTTCCTCTGAAGAAATGCTTGTTTCTATTACGGTATCAGTAGCTGTGGTTGATACGGATGTATTCTGTCCGCAGGCTGTTAATGAAACACACATTACAATAACGGATAAACCTGGGATAAGCTTTTTTAATTCGATTCTCTTCATTTTAGTTCCTCCTTGTTGTTAAGTTTTTTTGTTTTTGTTGATTGAAGGATACATGTATAACCTGAAATGAACCTGAAATGGAAAATAAACAATTCATAAAATCAGAACGGGGAAATGTCAAAATACCGGATTGCAAAATGTAAGATATATATTGCATTTTGCAATCTGCCATGTTATAGTGATTTTACCAAAGGCGGAGAGACTGCAGATCCCCGCGCATAGGTGAAATCACTGTTTTAATATGGAGATTAAGAAAATGCTGTTTAATAAAAAGAAACCCGCGGATGAAAGAATTCAGAAGCGTA
>JAEEGL016469735.1_pt1 | contig 11706 bp, 8 predicted proteins | sample 9134231 | NCBI WGS metagenome assembly JAEEGL01 (sample SAMN16246548, study PRJNA631951) | gut metagenome | biome: gut microbiome; feature: rumen; material: fiber-attached | host: Bos | place: Iran: Karaj | collected 2018-10
GGAGAAATCAAGAATATCATTGATGATATTAAGAAGGTTTCTTCCGGAAGAATTTATCTGATTAAGGCAGTCTCTGACGTTTGAAGGAATAGCCTGCTCTCTTAAGGCAATTTCAGCAAGTCCGATAACTGCATTCATGGGAGTTCTTAACTCATGGCTCATGTTGGCAAGGAAATCGGACTTCATCTTTGCCGTTCTTTCCAGTTCGAAATTAACCTCCTCCATATTTTTGATCTGGGTAATGGTGGAAGTCGTATCATGGAAAGTAAAGACGGTTCCTACAAAAGCATTCTCATTTCCAATGATCGTTTTCTTTACTCTGAAATATAATTTATACTTTTCATCTCCGTAAGGAACTACCTCAAAGCCTTCGATGGTTTCGGTCCTGGAAATAAAAGCTTCAAGGCGGTTAATATCTTCCAACGCAGCAAGATAAGCATCTGAAACGGAAAGCTTAATGAGATGGTTCACAAAAATAAGGTCATTATGTTTGTTGTAAACAGCCAGTCCGTCGGACATCTCGTTTGCGAAATCATAAAGGACAGTATCCCTTAATTTAATATCGGAATACAGGAAGACAAAATAGAATGTTATATAAACAACAAAATTAATTACAATTGTGTGGATCCACACAGGCATTTTATATACAAAAGTAGGTATCACAAAACAAAGAACGAAAAACTGCATGATGCCAAGATTTATATATTTGGGTTTGAATACTTTGGGAACACTCTTGATAAAATAAGCCAGCGTTCCAAGAATGATAAGAGCACATAAAAGTACTAGTGCAAAATATATTTTAAAAGCACTGATCTTATCATTCTTGGGGAATTCCGCAATCCACCAAATACGGCCGAATAATATTTCCCTGCTGAATATGATCAGTCCGTTTTTCATGTACGAAAAACCAACAATGATAGTCTGAATTCCACAGATCAGACTCATGATCAGACCACAGTCATAATGCTTTTTTGTCGAATAAGATGAATCAATGGTCCACAAGTAACCGAAGAAAAGCCAGGGATAAAAAAGATAATACAAAATAAGAAAAGTTCTGACTTCCCTTATGGTATCGGCAGCCAGAATAAAAAGACACATAACGTCAAGAACCACTATGCAGATCGTGGTAAATAAGAAACCGAAATTTTTATGTTTTTGCTTTAAACTGAATATGATCGTAAAAGCACATATGATCATAAGCAGTGTAAAAACTATGTAAAATCCCATATTTTACCCTGTTATCCGATGAATTTTTCTACAGTTCCGAGAAGCATGTCCTTATCAATGGGCTTGAGAAGATAGCCCTGAGGCTTGAGCATAAGAACTTCTGTGATCTTTTCTTTGTCGGAAACACCGGTAAGGAAAACAATGGGGGTATCAAGAAGGTCAAAATTAGTACGTAAATTGACGTATGTAGTGGGACCATCCTCTCCGGGCATTTCATAGTCTAGGAGGATCATATCGGTAGTTTTATTCTCAAGGAATTTATATGCGATCTTGGAATTGATGGCAGTTGCAACATCATATTTTTCGCTGAGCTGCTCTTTGACCACCTTAAGCATAATAGGATCATCGTCAATGATCATTACATGTTTTCTTCTCTCTTCTTCCTTGACTTCATCAACCTTCTTGAGCATCTTGGCTTCTTCGAGAGCCTTTCTTTCTTTCTCACGCATATAATCCATAATGCCCTCTTTGATAAGGTTTATGGAAATAGGCTTTTCGAAGGTCTCATTTGCAAGATAAACAACACACTCATTAAAGAGTCTGCAGTCTTCTTTATCACCTACGATAAATACGATTACATCCTCTCTTGCCAGGATTCTCTTCAGCTCCATGAAAACACTGAAATCATCTCTGTTTTCATTGCTGAGACATATAAGAAAAATATCGGGATGGAAAAGATTGATGTGATTAACGATGTCCTCATATCTCATGGAAGTAGACAGCAGATTAAAATCATCGGAAAGATGATTGAAAAAATCCTCAAAAACGATACGCTGTTTACCGGTAAGGAGTACGTTGTATTTCTTCATTTGTTTTCCCCCATATAGAAACAAATTTTCAGTTAAATTGTACTATACATTATAACAGAAGATATTGTATCAATAAAGAGGGGATTTCACGGCTCCGGGGCATATTCCGGCACCGAAAGTAGCGGCTCCGCAGCCGCTGCAACCGGTCCTGCAGTTTGTGGTTATCTCACCCCTTGCAGCCTTCTTGTATTCCTTAAGCAAAAACCGCTTATTTACGCCGATATCAATGAAATCCCAGGGGAATATCTCTTCGTCTCCACGTTCCCTAAAAGCGTAAAAATCAAGGTCCAGACCACATTCTTCCAGTGCTTCCATCCATCTTTCATGGGAATAATAATCGGACCAGGCATCATAAATTCCGCCCTTTTCATAGACCTTTTTGATGACGGCGGCTACTTTTCTGTCACCTCTGGCAAGTAATGCCTCAATTACGCTTGTATCCGCATCGTGCCAGTTGTAATGGATCCTTTTCTGGTTAAGCTGGTCTGCTATGCCTTTTCTGCAGACATAGGCCTTCCTTACGAATTCCTCGGACCTGCACTGTGGCGCCCACTGAAAGGCCGTAAAGGGCTTGGGAACAAAAAATGAGGTGCTTACGGTTATGGAGATGGGGCCGTTGGTCCTCTTTTCCTTGGGGACCATTTCAAAGAACTCGGCAGCTACTTTATTGGCAAGATCACCGATTCCCACAATATCTTCGTCAGTCTCAAAGGGATGCCCCAGCATGAAATAGAACTTGAATTTGGTCCATCCTCCGGCTATGGCCTGAGCAGCTCCCGAAAGAATATCTTCTTCTGAAAGGCCTTTGTTTATTACATTTCTAAGCCTCTGAGAACCGGCTTCAGGGGCAAAGGTAACGGAAGTCTTCTTGATGTCTTCAACCTTATTCATGACATCAAGGGAAAATGCATCAATTCTAAGGGATGGGAGGGTAATATTAACCTTTCTCTTCTCACATTCGACAATGAGTTTATCAAGAAGTTCCGGGAGTTTGGTGTAGTCCGAAGAAGAAAGGGAACTTAACGAAACCTCCTCATATCCTGTGGAATCAAGCATTTCATATACGGTTTCAAGGAGTTTTTCAACACTTCTTTCCCTTACGGGTCTGTATAATTCTCCCGCCTGGCAGAATCTGCAGCCCCTTATACAGCCTCTCATGATCTCAAGAGTGACTCTGTCCTGAACGCATCTGATATAGGGGACCACAGGTTTCTTGGGATAATATGTATCATCCAGGTCCTTGACCACTTCTTTACGGACAGTGGCAGGGATTCCTTCCACAATAGGTTTGAACTCTTTTATGGTTCCGTCTTCGTTATAAGTAGTCTCATAAAACCTTGGTACGTAAAGACCGCCGATTTTGGCTGCTTCCATCAGGAATTCATCTCTGGATCTTCCTTCATCCTTACATTTTTCGTAAAGATCCAAAAGTTCACGATACCTGGTTTCACCTTCACCTATATAGAAAATATCAAAGAAATCGGCGATAGGCTCGGGATTATATGTGCAGGGGCCTCCTCCGATAACTATTGGGTCTTCTTCTGTACGGTCTTTTGATTCCAGTGGAATCCCGGAAAGATCCAGAACCTGCAAAATGTTGGTATAACACATCTCATACTGAATGGTTATGCCAAGAAAATCAGCCTCCTTTACAGGCCTTTGGGATTCAAGGGTAAAAAGCGGGATATTCTGCTCCCTCATGACCTTATCGAGATCCACCCAGGGAGAATAAACTCTTTCACACCAGACATCTTCAAATGAATTAAACATATCGTAGAGGATCTGTATTCCCAGATGGCTCATTCCTATCTCATAAACATCGGGAAAACACATGACAAAACGGACCCTGACAGAATCAGGGTCCTTTATGCATGAATTAACTTCGTGTCCGATATATCTTTCGGGTTTTTCTATCGACATTAATATGTCGTTAGATAAGAATAATTTGTCTGAACTCATTTTTTACCTTCCGGCCAGTTCTTTAGTTACCTCTTCCCAGGTGATCTCTTTCTGGGCCATAAGTACCATGAGATGATACAACAGATCGCTGATCTCGTAAACTATCTCCTGGTTTGAAGCATTCTTGGAAGCGATGATAGTCTCAGTCGCTTCCTCTCCCACTTTCTTAAGGATCTTATCAAGGCCCTTATCAAGAAGATAATTTGTATATGAACCTTCCTTCGGATGAAGCTTTCTGTCAAGGATTACATCATATACTTTTTCAAAAACCTGAAGCGGATTAGCGTTGTCGGTTTCTATGGGATCAGTGATCTCGTTAAAGAAACAGCTTCTGTTTCCCGTATGACAGGCCGCACCTATCTGGGAAACCTTTGCAAGTATGGTATCCTTGTCACAATCTGCTGTAAGACTCTTAACATACTGGTAATGACCGCTGGTCTCGCCCTTTACCCACTGCTCCTCACGACTTCTTGAGTAATAAGTCATAAGACCGGTTGAAATGGTATTAAGAAATGCTTCCTCGTTCATATATGCAAGCATAAGAACTTCATCGTTTTTATAATCCTGTACGATGACAGGAACAAGGTCGTTGGGGCCCTTTTTCAGGTCGCTCCATTTGATCTTGCTTTCGAGATGTCTGACGATGATACCATTTTCGGTGCATATATTCTTAATAGATGAGATCTCCGAAGAATTAATGGAGATAACATTTCCCGTAACGCCTGAAACGGAATCCTTTTTGAGGAATTCGATTATCTTATTAAATGCAAGATCCTTTGCACTGATGATTATGGGAAGTTTGATATCATTCTCAATAACATCAAGTGCATGTATGTTTTTAAGAAGGAGACCGGAACAATACTTGGTGGCATAATCAGATACATCACCGGAATCTTTCTCATCACTTGCATGATAATTGGTATCGGTACCGATAAGAAGACTTCTATCCAAGGTCTCAACCTTTGTGGTAAGGGTCTTGGGGAAAGAAACCGCAGCATATATCTTATCCCTGCCGAATCTTCCGCTGGCGGCTGAAGTCAAAAGGATATTAACATCCTTATCATAATCAAGGATGACTTTGGAACAACCGGCATATATGAGCTTCTTTACATCTTCAAGACGATTGATGTTACCTGTGGCATAGACAGGCACCTCGCTGTCTCCGCAGATGGCACGGATGATTTTCAAAGCCTCTTCATGGGCTTCATCACCTTCACCTTCGGAAAGATCATAAATTATGATACCGTCGGCAAGATCCCTGCAGAATTTCATTGCAAGAGAATATGCATCAGCTTCTATGATGGTATCATCTTCGTCACTGGTAACAGCACTGCCGTTCTTAAGATATATACAGGGTAAAAATTTCTTAACGTACATTAAAGAGCTCCTTTCGTGGAGAGAACTCCATCGATCCTTGCATCGCGGCTTGTTGCCATATCAAGAGCCTTGGCAAAGGCCTTGAACATGGCTTCTGTAACATGGTGAGCATTGCCGTCGGATAGAACCTTGAAGTGAAGATTCATGCCGGCAGAATATGATAAAGCGTAAAAGAACTCTCTCACGAGTTCTGTATCAAGATCTCCGATCATGGGAACTCTGTACTCATATTCAAATCCAAGGTAAGGCCTGTCACAAAGATCCAGGCTGCAGAGAACCAGAACTTCGTCCATGGGAAGAATGAAATATCCGTATCTGCAGATACCTTTCTTGTCACCTATTGCCTTTTTAATCGCAGTTCCGAGAACTATTCCGCAATCCTCAACGCTGTGATGACCGTCCACATTAAGGTCGCCCTTTACTTTGCAGTCAAGATCAAACAAACCATGCTTTGAAAAAGCACTGAGCATGTGATCAAAAAATCCAATGCCTGTATTTACGGTATTCTTTCCTGTTCCGTCGATATTTAAACTGATCTTGATATCGGTTTCACCGGTTTTTCTTGCACAATCTGCTTTTCTAACCTTTTTTATTGCGGGCATAGCCTTCTCCTTTATTATTCGAAACGAACCTTTATGCTGTTTGCATGTGCGGTAAGTCCCTCATTATTGGCAAATAACTGTATTGCCTTTGAATCTCTTTCAAGAGCTTCCTTTGAATAGTATATAACGGAACTCTTTTTAATGAAATCATCAACATTAACAGGGCTGAAAAATCTTGCGGTTCCGTTTGTGGGAAGTATATGGTTTGGTCCTGCAAAATAATCTCCGAGAGGTTCTGAAGAATATTCTCCAAGGAAAATGGCACCGGCATTGCGGATCTTGGTCATAACCTCAAAAGGATTTGCGGTAAGGACTTCAAGATGCTCACTTGCGATGGTGTTGACTGTATCTATTGCCTGATCAAGGTTTTCCGCTACAAGCGCATATCCGTAATTATCAAGGGACTTTCTTATGATATCTGCTCTTGAGAGGGTCTTAAGATATCCTTCAATCTCTTCATTAACCTTGTCTGCAAGGGTTTTATCAGTAGTCACCAGAATAGCACTTGCAAGCTCATCATGCTCAGCCTGGCTTAAAAGATCAGCGGCAACGAAATGCGCATTTGCTGTTTCATCTGCAAGTACCATTACCTCTGAAGGACCGGCGATTGAATCTATGCTGACAAATCCGTAAACAGCTTTCTTGGCAAGTGCAACGAAGATATTACCGGGACCTGTGATCTTAAAGACCTTGGGTATGGATTTTGTTCCATAAGCCATGGCTCCGATTGCCTGAGCTCCGCCTGCTCTGTATATTTCATCTGCTCCTGCAATATCTGCTGCAACAAGGGTTCCGGGATCGATGACACCGGTCTTTCCGGGAGGTGTGCACATAATGATTCGGTCAACCCCCGCAACCTTTGCGGGAACTATATTCATAAGAACAGATGAAGGATATGCAGCCTTGCCGCCGGGAACATAAACTCCCAGTCTTTCGATGGCAGTTATCTTCATTCCAAGCATAGTACCGTCGGGTTTAGTCTCAAACCAGGAATTTCTGAGCTGTTTAGCATGAAATTCGCGGATGTTTTCAGCTGCCTTTTTGATGACTTCGATATATTCCTTATCAAGTTTTGAATATGCTTCATCAATCTCTTCTCTGGTAACTCTTATATTGTCTTCTGTAAGAGTAAAACCATCGAATTTAGCGGTATATTCAAAAAGTGCCTTGTCACCGTTTTCCCTGATATCAGCAAGAATGTCATTAACAGTCTTCTCATATTCAGTATACTGTGCGGGACTTCTTTTAAGAAGTGCACTCTGAATCTCGGATATGGATTCGTTAGTGAGATTAACGATCTTCATAATATTTCCTCCAAAATACTTTAACTCATCAGATAAGTTCTTTAAGCTTTAATACAAGTTCCTTGATACGATCCCCTTTAAGCTGCATGCTTACGGGATTTACTATCATCCTTGCAGACAGGGGACATATCTCTTCAAGAACCGTAAGACCGTTCTCCCTGAGTGTGGAACCTGTCTCTACGATATCAACGATAACATCTGCAAGCCCGACAATGGGTCCAAGTTCAACGCTGCCGTTAAGCTTTATGATGTCCACGGTCTGGTTTTTCTTGTTATTAAAATACTCTTTGGCAATAACCGGATATTTACTTGCAACCCTTATTCTTTCGTGATGGAGAAGCTTATCGGAAGCGGATTCCGGACCGCATACACACATCCTGCACTTCCCGAAACCAAGGTCTAAGATTTCGTAGACATTTCTGTTTTCTTCAAGTATCGTATCTCTTCCCACAACTCCGATATCCGCAGCACCATATTCAACATATGTGGGAACATCGGGACCCTTTGACAGGAAAAACCTGGTCTTGGTCTCTTCACTGGTAAAAATAAGCTTTCTTGAAGAAGGATCCTTCATCTCTTCACAGGTTATGCCTATCTTTTCAAAGAGCTCCATGGTCTTATTTGAAAGTCTGCCCTTTCCAAGGGCAAAAGTAAGATAATCGTCGTAACTGTTCATATTCATTCTCTCGTTTTGTTTATCAATACTGCTCTCTTGCCTTCTTTTCTAAGAGAAGTAACTTTGTTCAGTGCCTGTACATAACTTCCGGATTCGTTCATATCATATAAAACTTCAATGATTTCCTCTTCTTCGGGGAAAGACAGATTTTGTCTTTCAAGAAGCTTTTCGACTTCATCGGGAAGTATGACAAATCCAACAGCAGGTGCATCTTTACCGAAATATGAAAGAAGCTTGTCGTACCTGCCTCCCATGGCAATGGGCGAACCGGTGCCAAGGGCAAAAGCTTTAAAAACTATTCCCGTGTAATACTGGTGTTTTGAAAGCATTCCCAGATCAAAGGAAACATATTTTTCAAATCCACGGAGTTTCAAAAGTTCAAACAGAGCACTGAGCCTGTCAATTGCTATCTCGGAAATATCATTACCGGCATCGGAAGCAAGTTCATTAAGTTTCGAATGATCTGCGAAAGTATCGGTGATCCTTAATAGCTTTTCTCTCATCTCATCGGAGATATCACATTCTTTTAACAGGTCAGAAGCTGCAATGGGATTCTTTGATGATATAAGATCTCTCAGATCATTTTCTTCTTCGGTTGAAAGATTTGCTTCTCTGCAAAGTCCCTTAAAATAGTCAACTTCTCCAATTGAGATCCTGAAGTTTTCAAGGCCTGTTTTAAGAAGGCTCTCAATCAGGAGTGAAATCATCTCTGCATCTGCATAAACGGTTCCGTCATTAATGAGTTCAGCGCCTTCCTGTATAACCTCACAATATTTTCCCTGAAGGGATGAAATATTCTGGAAAGTAGATCCGATATATGAAAATCTGAGGGGCTTATTTTCATCCATGAAATACTTTGCCGCGCATCTTGCAATGGATGGCGTAAAATCAGGTCGAAGTGCCAGAGTCTCATTTTCCTTATCAAAGAATTTATACAGTTCTCTTGAAGGGATAGTTCCAACTTCTTTAGAAAATACGTCAAAATACTCAAATGAAGGAGTCTGGATATCGGAATAACCATAGGAAGAAATAACATCGGAAATAGTCTTTCTGACAAATTTGATATTGTCATATTCTTTTCCGTAGATATCCCTTACACCATCCGGGGTATGAAGAAGATTGTTATTTGATCTGCTCATATTACTCTCTCTTTGCCTGTATTTCATGGTACAATACATAAGTATATAACAAATCCTGTACCATGAATATGTTATTAATACTTTACTATGCTAATTTGCTAATTTGCTAACACAGTGAATTATACAAACGATTAATAATGGTGTCAATATGGAAAGCGTATATTTTGGAAAAGAAAACACAGAAGCCCTTTTGCATCCGGATGAAAATAAATCCGGCAATAACGGAAATCGGAATGAAAATTTAAAAGAATACTATTTTCCCGATGAAAGCAGGAATGGGTTTAAGATATTAAGGCTTATCTGCGCTCTTCTGCTTACATCTTTCGTGGATTTTCTGGTCATTGGTGTAGGTTTCGATATCTATTTTGCGGAAGCAGCCTATGATCATCCCTATATGAATCATATAGACGTAATGGATTTTGTTTTGTTATGGGGGATCATGCTTGTTTATGCATTTTTTTGTCTTCTCATCACTCCGCTTTTTTATAATGCAGGACGTGAAAAGACTTATGTAAGATATGGAAACACTTTTTATATTCTTAAAACCTCGGTCAGGGTTAAGACTAATAAGATGTGTTTTCTTTTACCAAAAGAATTTGCTGAAAAAAGGATCCATTACAGCTATTCAAAGCAAATAGCAAAACTGGATCGTATGATCGAGAAAGGCAGAAAAGTTAAAAAGGTTCTGACAGACTGTAAAATATCCGACGATATCGGTGCAAAAGAAGGAACATACGAGGGATATAATGAGAAGAAAATGAGGGATGAAGAATTCCGCATTCCTGCCGGTTATGCTAAATATGATCCCGAAAAGAAATATTATAAGCCAAGTGTTCTTCCTATTTTCTTTTTCATTATCATAAAAGCCGCAATGTATATTTCGGTTTTTATGATCTTCGTTAACAACGGAAAAGCAAATTACAGCGTATATCAGAATAATCTGGATCCGTACATTGAAAGAAAATCAGTGATCCTGGCTCCCTTCGATTATGTATATGCCGGTGATAATGAGTATCGGTCGGATCACAATGTGGAATTTAAATATGAAGAAGATCCGTATAAGGAAGTCAGATTTTATACCGGATTAAATGATTCAGGTATGATATGTGATCATTCCATAAGCATTGACCTTCATATGTATTATGATGAGGATCTTGCATCTGTTTATAACCTGGTCAGGGCGGTTGCAAATATTGATATCGAAGGAACTGACCTGGAGAAAGATATTGAAGATTTTAAAGACGGAGATAAGGATGAAATTGTCCGGCAGGAATATGTCTCGGGGAATTACGTCTCCTATACCATAAGACAGTCCTACTGTGAAGATTATCACTTAAATATATTTATAGTTTATTAAAAATCAGTCCGGGCGATCCGCCAGATCCTGCTTAACTTTATCCAGGTATGGAACGGGGATACCCGGACTTTCTTCTATGATGTAATCGGGATTTAATTCATCATGCCTGAAGGACTTTCTTCCGCCCTCTTCAGCTCTCTTCCAGAAGAAGTCAAGCATCTGATAGGGAAGGTAATAAAGCTCATTCCTTCCGGTAAAATAGATAAGGAAAAAGGCAATTCCTCCCTGGGCCTCGAACCTTTTCATGAAATCCACCTGATGTTCATGGATGTTATTCAGTGAAAATGTATCAGTCGCACATTCCTTTGCATCAAAGCAGATGGGATAGCCCTGAACGGCGCCTATATAGTCAACGGTACTCTTCTGCTCAAAATACGCCAGTGTGATATGTCTGGTCGTTTTATCGATATTAATGGGAGTTATGGGCGTAGGGATCTTCTGAACCAGGGCAAGGCCTGCTTCTTTGTATTTTTCATTGCTTCTGTTTATGAGATCTTCAAGGTTCGATCCTCTCAAACCTCTCGATTTCCAGGTAGTCATTTTAGATATTCCTCTATGGGACCGAATTCCCTTATACAGATATCAGTCATATCCTTTGGAAGGTCAGCCTTGAAATTGAAGTTCATGAATCTCCCGTACTCTTCAGGTTCCATACTGTATGCATGAAGGAGCTGTCTTGATACACCAAATTCTTTATCTTTCTTTCCGTATTTTGTATCTCCTATGATAGGAAAACCGAAATGTGAAAGGTGTGCTCTTATCTGATGACTTCTGCCGGTGTAAAGTCTTACCTTTACCAGTGATATCTTACCGTTTGTCTTAACGAGTTCAAATCCTGTTTTGATATCGAGTGCATCCGGATCATCTTTATCGGTAAAATAGACCTTATTTTCCTGCTCGTCCTTTTTTATATAGTCTTCAAAGACTCCTTCCCTATCAAACTTTCCGTGTACAAGAGCCAGGTAATTTTTGGAATAGGATGAATTATATGCCTTGAAGAATCTGTCGCCTTTAAGATTCATGGAACAAAATATAAGCCCGGAAGTATTCCTGTCTAGGCGGTTTAAGATCGAAGGCTTGCTCATCTTAAAGGATTCTTCGGTAATGTATCCGGTATTAAAAAGAAATCCTATAAGATAATCGTTGATGCTCATATCTCCTGTCTTATCTGACTGGGAAAGAATACCTGCAGGCTTATTGAATACGACAAAACCGAGGTCTTCACTGAAAGCAACGACCTCGATGCTGTTCTTATA
>JAEEGL016678267.1_pt1 | contig 11706 bp, 10 predicted proteins | sample 9134231 | NCBI WGS metagenome assembly JAEEGL01 (sample SAMN16246548, study PRJNA631951) | gut metagenome | biome: gut microbiome; feature: rumen; material: fiber-attached | host: Bos | place: Iran: Karaj | collected 2018-10
CATCGAAAATCATGCTTTTTTGCGTAAAATTCATGTTTTTATGCTCAGTTTACAATGCGATATTTTGCCATCGTATTGATAATCAGTTGGTTAATAAAAGCCCTCTATTTTCTCATATTTTCGGCCAAGTCTAAACCCTTTTGAAATAGTGCCTGTTTTTTGGGGGTAAAATTGCGAAATTCCATAACACTTTTGGAAGCCGAGAGTTAATATACGTTAAAATTATTCTCATAAATATACACTATTCGTTTTTTTTCTATATTTGCAACAAATAACATGGAAAGGAGGAACATTATGAAAAATACATCATCTATTATAGCAAGATTATTCGTTTTCATATTGCTCATGCTTCTGCCCGCCATATCCCGTTCACAAACGGTGGAATGGGAAGGAGTGGTCTATGAGATAGACACCACAATCGGCGAGGCTAAGGTAGTCAAGGTAACTAATATTACACAAAAGGAATACCCCATCCAAGAGTCATTTGTATTGGGCGGCCATACATATCCCGTAACCAGTATAGTTGCGGGAGCTTTCTGGTGGTGCTTTAATATGGAATCATTGACCATACCGAAATACGTGGTGAACATCGGGTTTCCTATATTTAATTATTCCTATCCTCCACTGTCTTCGATAGAGGTAGCTCCCGAGAACCCCAAATACGATTCCCGTAACGGTTGCAACGCCTTGATAGAGACTTCTACCAACACGTTGTTGTTAGGCAGTAACAATACCATAATCCCCAATAACGTGACCACCATCGGCAAGAATGCTTTTAGGGGTCTAAAGGGTCTGACATCGCTTTCCTTGCCCAATTCGGTGAAGGAAATCTGCGATTCGGCATTCCTTGGTACTTCATATCTAAGGGACCTAACTTTATCCGACTCCCTGACGTTCATCGGCAACGCCGCCTTTTATCGCTGCGCCATAACCACCATCAAGCTGCCCAATAGCTTGAGACATATCGGCGACGATGCTTTCGCAGATTTGTTAAACCCAGCTCGAATTTCTCGTACTCTAACTCTTCCCGACTCCATGGACTACATAGGTAGAAGGGCTTTTGCTAACTTGTACATATCTTCAACGGTTGTTTTTCCGAGAAACCTGAAATCCATAATGTCAGGTACTTTCCAAAATTGCAAATGGATACCTTCCATAACCATACCAGAGACAGTCGTATCGATAGAGGAGTTTGCCTTCAGAAATTGCAGTAAATTATCCGAGGTGAAAATACTCGGTTCTTCGCTGCAGAGGATTGGCTATTCTGCATTCAAGGATTGCACGGGTCTTACGAGCATCAACGTTCCGAATTCGGTGAGGGAAATCGGCGACTCTGCATTTCTGCGGTGCAGGGGTATTTCAAGTATCAACATTCCAGCCAATTTGTCGGAAATCCGCGACGGGACATTTTCCCATTGCAGCCTTGAATCGATAATCATTCCCAACTCAGTGAAACGTATCGGTAAATCCGCTTTCGCCTACTGTAAATTTAGTACGGCCAATTTGCCGGACGGCCTGGAATCCATCGAGGACAGTACCTTTCATACGTGTAAATTCAGCAGGATTATTCCTTCAACCATGGCAGAGGAAGGTGGTGACTCTTGCCTAATTTTGCCTCCTTCGTTGAAACATATCGGGAAATATGCCTTTGCCGATAATCGTAGGTTGACCTGCGTCATCCTTCCCAATTCGTTGAAGACAATCGGATATCAGGCATTTTCCAATTACACTGATACTCACCGAATCCTGAAAACAGTAGTGATACCTGCTGGCGTAGAGGAGATAGGCAGACTTGCCTTTTTCCATGGATGGGGTTATGGCTCTCCTGCGCCATCCTTGGTTGATGACTTGAAGGACATTTATTGCCATATTGTAGTTCCCCTCGATTGTTACGATTGTTACCCTTTCAAAACGGATTCCGATAAGACGCTGCATGTCCCCGCCCAATCCGTGGGGTTGTACCGCAACCATAAGTATTGGGGGATGTTCAAGAAAATTGTCCCGTTGACTGACGAGGAGACGGGGATTCGTCCAACTACGATGAGAGAGCCCGATGAAGGTATTCACTATTCCCTCTCTGGCTCCCGCATATCTCCCGACAGCAAAGGCATTCACTTGGTGAGATACGATGACGGAACGGTAAGGAAGGTGATTTGCAAGTAACCTTATTATATTTGAACACCAAAAAACAGAACGCATCATGAGCAATATCTCATTTATAAACGACAACAATCTGGCGAACTCGTATTGGTATGTGATAGGTCCAAGACACACCATGCAACAATGTTATTTCAATGACGAGTGCATTTTCACGTATGACGACTTCTTTACCAAGCCCGTGTCAGGAATTACTAATCCCATCAGCCTGCCATCTGGCAAAGATGCCATCATCTACGACCTGCAAGGGCGCAGGGTGACAACACCGCAAAAGAACGGATTATATATCAAAAACGGGAAGAAGTATTTGATGAAATAGAGAACAACAACAGGTTGCAGATTACAAAGAACCGTTATAGCGAGAGGGCGAAAAACTCTATAATTGACATGTATGAAAGACTATTTTCCCTACTCTTGTTTAGAGAAAAACGTAGCGATAAATAATTCTTTTCTTTTTGTCGAAAACGATTCATTTGCCATGATTTTTACATTATTGTACATTTATAACTTTTCTTAATTCATACTGATTGAAAAAATATGTATATTTACCCCATAAATAATTAAGGTGCAACCGACACACCCCCCACAGGGTTTGTCGGTTGCGCTAGATTTGTTTCATTTACAATACTTGCCTGATGATGAAATGAGCTATTAGTCAGAAAATACGTAAATTTCTATCCGTTAGGGATTAAAAACAGGAATGTCAAACGTCTTATATATAAGGAAAACAAAAAACAGATAAGGAGGAATATCATGAAAAGAAAAACGAGTTTATCAATTCTGATAACGATGCTCTTGAGCATAATAAATACCAAAGCCTTTGCTTTTGACATTAAGGTAGAGAATGCAGATAATGTTACCATTTATTACAATTTCATCAATGATAAAACGGAGTTGGAAGTGACCTATTTGTATAACTCTTATCTTGGCATTAATCCAATTGGACCTTACCCGTCAACGTATAAAGGAACTGTGAACATTCCTGAAGAAGTAACTTACAATGACAAAACGCTAAAAGTGACGAGGATAGGCGACTATGCATTCGTGGATTGCAATGACCCATTCTCTGTGAATATCCCCAATAGCGTTACAACCATTGGCAATTCTGCTTTCGTTGGTTCCAGAATAGCTTCTTTATCCATTCCTGAAAGTGTAACCAGCATTGGACGCAATGCATTCTTTCAATGTTTGTCATTGTATTCTTTGTCGATACCAGCAAGTTTGAAAAAAATCGACTCCCAAGCGTTTTATGGCTGTTCCAGCTTGAGAAAGGTAATCATCAAGGATTTGGCAGCATGGTGTAGAATTAGTTTTAGTAATGAAGAGGCCAATCCATTATATTCGGCAAAACATCTTTACATGGACGAGGGTACGGAAATTACCGAATTGGTAATACCGAAAGAGATACCAAGCATTAGCAGGTTTGCTTTCTCTCATTGTAGTGGTTTAACCTCAGTAACCTTATCCGATGGTGTCTCGATTATCGGTGATTATGCGTTTGAACAGTGTACGGGGCTCACTTCCTTGACCATTGGAAACAGCGTGACAAGCATTGGAGAAGAGGCATTTGCTGGCTGTACGGGGCTTACGTCTTTGGTCATCGGTGAGTTTGTGACAAATATTGGAAATAGTGCATTTGCTTCCTGTACTGGTCTAACCTCTTTGACCATCGGTAACCAAGTGGAGAATATAGGTGATAATGCATTTTATAAATGTAGTGGTTTATCATCAGTGACCATACCCAACAGAGTAAGAACCATCGGAAATAATGCGTTTTTTGGTTGTACGGGATTAACCTCCTTGAAAATTGGTGACAATGTGACGAATATAGGTAATTCTGCGTTTGCAAGATGTAGTGGTTTAACAACGGTGACCATGCCCAACAGTGTCGCATCCATTGGAGATCGTGCGTTTCAAGAATGCACGGGGTTGCTGTATCTATCCATTCCTAATAGTGTAAATTGGATAGGAGATTGTGCTTTTAAATCTTGTGATAATCTTGTAAGCGTCGTTTCGCAGATAGAGAATCCTTTTGCTATCCCAGGGAAGTCAATGTCAAGTTTTAGGGCATTTAGTGAAAATGCTTGTAAGTATGCCACTTTGTATGTACCCTATTGGACGAAAGAAAAATATATGGCCACGACGGGTTGGAATGAGTTTTTGTTCATTCAAGAAGGAACGGACGATGTTGTGCCCGACACTCCCAATCCTCAAAAGTGTGAGAAGCCTAATATCGGTTATGATAATGGCAAACTGACGTTTTACTGTGCGACAGAGGGGGCTACTTGCCGATATACTATTACTGACACGGACATCAGGTCGGGCAGCGGTAATGAGATGCAGCTTACTGTCACTTACCATATAAGCGCCTTTGCCACGAAACAGGGAGACTATAACTCTGACATCGAGACAGCTACCTTATGCTGGATAGATGTTGTTCCAAAGATGGAGGGAATTAACAACGGTGTGGCAAGTGTAAAAGCTCTGCCAGTGCTGATACAGAGCAAGGAAGGAGTGCTACGGATTACAGGTGCGCTTGAGGGCATGCCCATCTATGTTTATAATATGAATGGACAGATGGTTGGTTCTGCAGAAGGTGACGCTGATGTCACGACGGTAAATACGATGCTTCAAAACGGAGATGTAGGCATCGTGAAAATTGGCAAGAAGACTGTAAAAGTGTTAATGAAGTAACAGCCCTTGGTATTTTTACGAATACAGGTGAATCAGAATTGGATCTTCCCCACGAGGCATTACCACGACCCATACCCTTGACGCATTGAATCGTCTTATAAGCACGACGACGGGTACCACCGTGGTAAATTATACTTATGGAACAACTGGCAATTCGGCCCAGAGATTGACGGGCATTTCCACACCAACACATGGAATTTCTTATACATATGATAGATATGGTCGTGTTATAACGGAAACCCGAAACTATGGTTCAATGCAATACGTTTTCAACCATACCTATAGTAGGCTTGGAAGACATACTCGTACAGTTTATCCAGGTGATGTCACGGTGGACTATTGCTATGATCTCAACGGTTTTTGTGATCAGATGAAGGTGAATGGTGAACGAGTTTGGTATATAAAAGATTATGATTATTATTCCAATGGTAACGACTTGTATGTAATAGATTCTTTAGGTTCAGGGCAGAATGGTTTGGCTAGGACAATAAGATATGATGAATATGGGAACCTGTCTACGATAGTTATGACCAGACAGAATTCCAATCTTCACGCAATGACATTCCAATATGATCGTTTTACTGGCAATCTTATGTCTCGTTCGGGAATGCTTCCAAATGAGAGTGAAATTTTTACTTATGATGCATTGGATAGGTTGATAAGACACCAGGATGTAGGCAGTCATTGGGATAATATTTTTCAATATACCCATGACGGGAACATACAGTACAGGACTGGTTTAGGGTATTATGACTATCAACCAACTTCAGGTATACGCCCTCATGCAGTGAAGAGGGTAGATAATATGTCAGGCAGGATATCAACGGATGACAATTACGTGACGTATAATGACATTGGCAAGGCATCTAGAATAGAGGTTTTCCACTGTGTTGACTGCTTTTGTGGAAAAATGGGAATAAGTTTTCTGGAAAAGTTGTATCTTTGCAACAGATTTACACGAAAAATTTTAAAAAACACCAAGATATAGCAATGTGGCTAAACCGCAATGCCATATCTTGGTTATTCCACGAACTATTTCATAAAGGTCAAGCAGAGAGCTAGACCAAATGACAAAGCCCCAAAGAAAAGAGCAGCGTAACTGTAAATTGCAAATTTACGGTCCTCTCTCATAAAGTTGTCGGTTCCCTCCTTTATGCCCTTGACGGAAGCATTCCCGACCTTCTCGGGCAAGGCTTTCGCCATGCTTTCGAAAGTTCGGTACACTTCCATAGTCTTTTCTGGAATGACTATGGGTATTCCAGACGGAATTTTATTGACAGCGGACTCCAATCTTTCTATAAGAGTTCGCAACTCGTCGATTGTGTCCTTTGCTTTCTTTTTGTTTATGGGGGAGACCTTTGGTTCTTTTTCTCCCCTAACTGGATGTTGGTTCTTTTTCATAATAATTGAATTTTACATGGATAATCCTTTTCTTCTTTTTGCCTCCCACTCCTCGTCGTCCAGACGCCTGTCGTTGCTTGCGGCGGATTGACTGCTATCTTGAGCGGCAGCAGATGAACCATAGCCCTTGAAACGAGGCAGGAAGGATGCTCCAGGGTTGATGCTGTTCCATACCCGTGGAATTTCCCTTGATTGCCTCTTTGGATTTCTTTGGGGAGAGAGACGGGAACTGACATGTTTTTTCAATACATTCGTGTTCAATTTCAGCCAGGTATCCTCAATCCGCCCAAGCGTCAGGCTCCTGTCAATCTCGCTGGCCTTGTATTCCGTGCCAGAGCTTGCGGCAATGTAATACCCCTGCATCCTCCCGCTTTTGGAGTATGCCTCCCGGATGGGATGCCCGTTCTCACTCATCAATCGCTTGAACAGGTCAAATGAGAACTCTGGCATCTTCCCCAGGACATTGAAGGCTGCTTCTTGAATTTCCCGCTTGTTTCTCTGGGATATGACCTGTGCATTGCTAAGACCGTATTTTTCACTCATGGCATTGGCTACGCTTATGGCCTTTTTACCGATATGAGAATCGGAAACAAGAGTGCCGTCTATGACAATCCTATTGGCCAGGATATGCCAATGAAACAAGTTCTGGTTGTTTTCGGTCCGCCTATGCTCGTAGGCTATCCATTGCATTTCTTGGAATTGCCTTTCGGTAATTCCCAACCTCTCGACCATCAGCGTGTGCATATACTCCTCGATTAGCTTCCGACGCCCTTCTGACGACCGAACCTTGCCAGTGTCGATCTCAGACATGGAAACCATGATGTCAAGTAGGTATTTCTCCAGATTCGGGCGGTAGGCCTGTTGGATTTCGCTCATCTCATGGATAATCTCAGAAGGAGACTCCCCATAAAGGTTGTGCCTACAAGACTCATTGGCTATCAGGATGCCTTCAATACGTTTGGAAGAGTCATACTCAAGCTTTGCCTCCCCATAGCTAATCGTGTTTGCCGTTGCTACCATATAATATGCCATTAAGTTTATTCACAACCAATCGGACTTCGCGTATAACGGCTTCATACTCTTTTTTTCTGAAGAAGTTGGCGATACGTTGCAGGTCAGAGGTGATTCCCCTCACTTCACGCAACAACTCCAATTCTTCTTTGGTTAGCCGTTTCTTGGGACGGTAGTTTAGGACGACTCTTCGACAAAAGTCGGACATAGTAGTCCCGCATTCCCTTGCGGTATTCCTGATGACAAAACATTCATCTTCAGTACAACGGAAATTGATCTTTTCGTTTTTTGTCATACGTCTAATTATATTAAATGAGTTTTCTATATAAAATAACAATTGCGACAGACGGGAGATGATTGCAAGATGGATTTTGTACGACAAAAACACTTCTTGCAATCATCACAAAAGTTGTCGTTTTAGCATCCCTCATATTTCATCTGGGAAAAGAGGAAACACCCTCCACACAACTTCGTCGGTCTCCCCTCCCGACACAGTGTCGATGCATGACCATTCGTAAGGCAGAAGTTTTGGGCGCTCATTTTTTATGTGTTTTCGCTAATGGACATTTTATTGAGCTCCATACTTGTCATACCCAACTTATGAAACGTAGGGTTTAACCCTTTATTTCGGCAATAGTCCTCATAGGGAATGCATCGGGCATCATGTTCGATTTCCTTTCGACGGTTCAGCTCCTCCTCACGAATCTCATAGGCTCTTGTCCTCTCATCGAGAAACATCCTCAGGCTTGACAGAATGGCTTGGGGATCGAATCTGCCATAGAACCGCTCATAACAGCCTGCCTTGAATCGGTAAAAGAACAGCATCAGTTCGCTGGTTTTGAGCCAATGATAATCCGTGGCGATGAAAACCGTCATGAATCGGAGTTGTTCCTTCGAGGCATCCTCTTTCAACCCGCAATAGAGACTCAGGTCTGACAATTGAGGAACAAGCCATGCCTCCGCACCGTTTTCCCCGTATGTCATGTCGATTGTCGACAGCGTGGGATAGTTCCCAAAGAAACAATTTGTCGCATCTTTGCATATCTGCAACTGTAAGGATGGGTTGTTGGCATTCAGGAAATCCATAATGGAACCGTATCTTTCCCTTAATAAGATACAAGCCTCAGGCAATCGAGTGGCTGTCATCTCCAAGAAGTTCCTGAATGAGTTCCGCAGCGTCCTGCATGACGGACTGGCTTCTTGTTGCATTTGGTTCATGTCTTGCTTGGTTACCATAGTTGCGATAATTTAAAGGTTCATTCTCCCAAACCCTTTGGGAAAGGAAATTCTCGAAGTTCTTACGGAACATGACCATGGGTCTGGAGGCTACATAACCGGGAACATACTCATAGATAGCCGCCTTGTCAACATCGGACAGAAGTTCCCATCTCTTCCTTAAGAAAGCCTCATCCCCGACAAACTTGCCATACAACTTCCAGATGCCGTCGAATGAGTATTGATTATCCGTCAAAGTATTTTTTGCAATGGAAGTAGATAAAGGTTCACTATCACAGACATTATCACTATCATTATCATTAAGGATAACGTCCGATGTCGGTGGGCATCCATCGTTATCGACGGATATCGGTCGGTGTCTTTCGACATCGGCGGCGTTTTTTTGAATGTAGCAATTTCGCTTGTGGGAGTTCTCCTTGTTCTTCCAGCATATCTCCAACCACTTTTCGGTTTCACGGTCAATTTGGGAACGGAACATCTCAAACATGGCTGCGATGGCAGGATCCTCAGACTTTGATGTATTAAGGCCATTGACATACGCAAAAACCAGTTTGAACAGCCTGCCTGCTTGTTCGTTACTGAGCACATTGACGGCATTCATGAAATCCGCGAACAGTATGAAACTCTTTTTCTTTGTTACATCTGCCATAGCCTATTCCTCTACAATTTTAAGGTCTGATTCTCGATAGTATACTCTTCCTCCGACTTTCGTTTGTGTTAGGATGCCAGCTTTGCGCCAGCGCCAAAGAGTGGATTTGTCGACATGGAGTTTGTTTGCAAATTCAGTGGGTGAATAGAGCGTATCATCCCCCTTGTTGTTACCAATCTCGTTTTTCACTTCATTTGCTATGGACATTGCAAATTCCATCAGGTCGGCAGCAGTTATAACTAACTGCATGTTGGGACTCAAGGATAAAACATCCTCAATTTTTACATAATTGTTGGTCATTTTCTATAAAATAAAAATGATTGTGGTCTTGTGTCCGTCTAACAGGAAACGGTTACCTTGTATACCACTGCTTTTTGTTGCGGAGCCTGTTATCTTCCGCAATAAGCTGATGCAAAGTTATTGATTGAAAATGCGGAATGCAATTAATTGCAAAACAACTTTGACAACCTATTTAATAAGTTGTCAAAGTTGTTAAACTTGTCGTGAAAACAAATGAAAAAGAGACTGATCCTTACAACTTTTCTGGAGTGAAGCCTCTTGGGATTTTCTTCTTGAATCTGGAAAACCCCGGCTCATCTATGACTCCAGGAAAAGCATCGTTAAAGGCGCGGAAGGAGATGTCTTTGCTGATGTTTTTATCCATTTCCGGGAGGATAAATTCCTCCAAAACCTTTTGTCCTTTCCTTTCTTTCATCAAATCCTTGAGCTGTTGTACATAGGCTGTTTTATTGGAAATGTCCTTCCCTATGATAAAATCCTCGAAGGTACGTGGGTCGATCTCTTTACCCTTCTTTTCCTTCCCTAAAATCATTTCTTTTGTATTAGTTTCCGCAAATACATTTTCCATACCAGTCTCGTCTATATTTTTTTGTTTTTTCTTGTCAACTAAGAAAAATTTGAACAAGGATCCGCAGATTAGACCGACCGATAATGGGATGCTCACTCCTATGTTTTTCCTTTGATAGATGCAGAAAGTAACGTATGTCACAAAGACGGAAAAGACAAAGAGAGCCAAGGCAAATTCGTGTTTTCTGCCTTTCTTTTTGTATACATACATGATGGAAATCATCCATATGAAGAAAGTAGAAGATAGCCAGACAATTTCATGGAAGACGTTGGTGATGTTGGTCATAGATGATGATTCTAATTGTAAACGACTGAATATTTCTTTTATCAAAGTTGATTGATGACTTCCCTGAGGGTGGAATCCTCAATTTTCCTATAGCGCTTGAACGCCTGGCTACCTTCAACATGCCCGCTCATTTTTCCGATAAGGTTTGGGTCTTGTACCTTGAAATATGCATTTCCAATAAATGTACGCCGTGCCAGGTGGCTGCTTGCGATCTCATTGATAGGTCGTAATTCATTTTCTCCAGTTAAGGGATTCCTTACTTCAACGTTCCTTGTCACTCCTGCCAGTTTGAAGATTACTTTGATGGCTTCATTGTATTTTTGGGCAGATATGAAAGGGAACAGCCTTCCTTTAGGATCCAGACCATTATATTTATTAATCAAAGAAATGACCTTGGGATGTAATGGGACACGTGCTTGCATGCCTTCCTCACCATCATCTTTTGTCTTGTGTGGAGTATAAACAAGAATTCCATCCACAATATACTTGTTGGTCATCTTTAGCAGGTCTCCGACACGGCAACCTATCAGGCAATGAAACACAAAAATGTCACGTTGTATTAAAATGGTTTTAAGTGGCATTTTTATTTTCTTTTTTTCATCGGCATCCATTTTTTCCCATTCCTTTTCAATGTTTGTTTCTTCAATCTTGTTGCGTTCCTCTATAGTTATATAATAGGGAACTCCGACTTTTGCCGTACCTATCTTAATACCATCGAAAGGATGGTTGTTCGTAAAACCCTCTTCCACAAAGAACAAGAAAAGGGATTTCAGTCTGGTACGCATCTTGATTACCGTGTTTTCTCCTCGTTCTTGAATCTTGTCTTTGCCTTTTTTTACGGAGGCAGGATAGGAGGAAAGCAATTTTTTGAAGACGTTGGGATACGTCTCTGATATTTGTTTCTCATTTCGAAGGTACTCTGAGAAATTTTCTATGTCGTCACGAGTTACTTTGTCAATATCCCATTTAAACGTTTTCCGTTTCTTGTCAGTAGCACGTATATATCCTTCATATCTGGCAACAGCCCTACTTAAAACATGAAATACTCTGGCATGAGACTCTACTATTTTTCGTTTTTTTATGTAGAGTTCCACTAACTCATAGAATGAGACTTTCTCCTCTTTTTTAGGTAGATATTTCTCGGGGTGGTTATTCTTGTCTATAATGCCTATAAGCCATTTTTTTGTCAATTCTTCTTGTGGCGTAGATTCGAAGGATGTGAAAATCTGTTTCGTTATTTGGTTAATGCGTTCTGCCTGCTCTTCATTATATCTCACTTCGTCATTTCTGATGCGTCGCTTGTTGACCACAATAACACCACTGTTCCGAAGATTCCATCCATTTTTAGCTGCGGTAGCCATGGATGCTGTTATGGCATTAGCGGGTATTGGCTTTAGAGGATTGA
>JAEEGL010978749.1_pt1 | contig 11705 bp, 7 predicted proteins | sample 9134231 | NCBI WGS metagenome assembly JAEEGL01 (sample SAMN16246548, study PRJNA631951) | gut metagenome | biome: gut microbiome; feature: rumen; material: fiber-attached | host: Bos | place: Iran: Karaj | collected 2018-10
CCGGAGTGGGAGTGGGGTTGTCTGGAGTATGGTTGTTTTTTCCGCCGCATGAGAAGAAGACGGGCAGCACAAGGAGTGCCGCAACAATGTAATGAAGGCTTCTCATATTCCGTATCTATTTAGAAAAGTTTCACGAAAACGCTCACGCGCGCTACCGGAAGGACCGGAAGGGAGCGGAGCTTGTCAATATATTTGAAATATTTATCATATGATTCTTCCCTGGAGGAATTACGCATCACTCGTACAGTCTCCAAGGCACCGGCAGAAGTGATGGGAATGTTCTCAACCTCACCTCTGATGAAATTGCGGGCATCGGTACGGAGATCCAGTCCTCCGGTGTATTCAACGCCGAGGTCAAAGTTCACTCCAACACGCTTGCCGGGAATGGCAGAGCCGAAACCGAGCCCGATGAAGGGCTTGACAGCACCGCTCTTGAGAGCGCCGTAAAGGAAACCCTTCGAATCGGGATTGATGGTATAGAACTGAGTAATGTCGCCATCACGGTTCCCATCTGCGTAATAACTGATTCCGGCCTGGCGGTATGAATCCGGCAATGCCTTGGTATTGAACACCTTGAAGAAATCGTTTGCCCCAAAGAAAACGCCCGCCGTCAGTTTGAACGACTTGCCGCCGGGATGAAAGTCGAAGAGGAGATTGCCGGTGGCAGGGAACTTCCCGGTCACACCTACACCTACCTCGGGAACGTTGTATTCCTTGATCAGGAAGGAGGGTATCCCGCTGAAACCCGCACGGACATTGAGCCAGTCGGTCACGCCAAAAGCAAGGTTGACGCCGGCACCGTCCATCAGGCCGAGGGATACTCCGGCAGCCATATGGAAGCCCGATGTCGAATCTGCGAGTGCTTGCGCGGCCCCCCGAACAGGAAGCAGGAGCAAAAGAGCGGACAAAAGGACAAGTAACCTCTTCATAAATTTATGCTTTAGTATACAAATTAAGCGTTTTTCCTTGCAATCTCCAAGTTTTATGCCTAAAAACTTCAAATCCCGGCACCATCAGTGAAGGACAGGTCCTGAGGCTTGCCCTGAAGGATACGGGAGTTTTTGGGGACGGAATGCGTCAGCCAGACGTTTCCTCCTATGACGGAACCTTCCCCTATGGTTATCCTCCCAAGGATGGATGCATTGGAATAGACGGTGACATTGTCTTCCAGGACCGGATGTCTGGGGACACGCATCGGATGTCCTTCTGCATCATACGTAAAATTCTTCGCTCCCAACGTAACACCCTGGTACAAAGTAACATGACTGCCAATTACGGACGTCTCCCCTATCACGATTCCGGTTCCGTGGTCAATGGCGAAATGGTCACCGATCACGGCTGCCGGGTGGATGTCGATGCCCGTCTGGGAGTGCGCGTACTCCGTAAGCATGCGGGGAATGACGGGTACACCGAGCAGGTACAGTTCATGGGCCGTACGATAATAAAGCATTGCCGTCACGGCAGGATAGCAGAATACCACTTCGCGGGGGTCGCTTGCAGCCGGATCGTTATGCAGGACCGCCTCGACGTCGCATGCAAGTAGATCCCGTATCGCAGGAAGCCTTTCGAGAAAAGCTTCCGCGACCTCACGGGAACTGACGGCCGACAGGCGGTCGGAAATATTTGAGAGTGCGCTTTCGGGGCGCACCTCGCTGTATATTGGAAATACGACATCCTTGACGCTGGTCATCAGCGACTTAAGGTGTCCGATGGTCTGGTTCAATGATACGCTCATGGTTAAACTGGATATTCTTCGAATGCGAAAAGGACGGTGGAAAGATAGCGTTCTCCGGTGTCCGGGAGCAGGGCGACTATTCTTTTGCCGACATTCTCAGGGAGACGGGCGAGCCGGAGCGCGGCCGCGAAGGATGCTCCGGAGCTGATGCCGACGAGCAGTCCTAGCCTGGATGCCAGCAGGCGGGAAGCTCCGACCGCCTCCTTGTCCTCTACCGTCAGCACTTCGTCAACGACGGCAGCATCGTATGTGTCCGGGACGAAGCCTGCGCCGATGCCCTGGATACCGTGCTTTCCTGCTACACCCGTGGAAAGAACAGGAGATCCGGCAGGCTCGACGGCCACGACACGCACGGCTGCATCGTGGCGCTTGAGCGCCCGCCCAGTCCCGCTCACTGTTCCTCCGGTGCCGACTCCGGCCACGAAGATATCCACCCTGCCATCGGTGTCACGCCATATCTCCTCACCGGTCGTACGTTCGTGCACGGCAGGGTTGGCCGGATTCACGAACTGACCGAGAATGACCGCGCCGGGGATGGAGTCGCGAAGTTCTTCCGACTTGCGTATGGCACCCTTCATGCCTTCCGAACCAGCAGTAAGGACGAGTTCTGCGCCGAGCGCCTTCAGGAGGGAACGGCGCTCCAGGCTCATTGTCTCGGGCATCGTGAGGATAACGCGGTATCCTTTCGACCGGCCTACCCAGGCCAGTCCCACTCCGGTATTGCCGCTGGTGGGCTCGATAATGGCCGCTCCAGGCTTCAAGACTCCCTTGGACTCGGCGTCTTCGATCATTGCAAGCGCCACGCGGTCCTTCACGCTGCCCCCGGGGTTGAAGTATTCGAGTTTCAGGATGATCTCGGCCATCTGGCCGTCAATGCCGGCCACGCGCAGCATCGGAGTGCGGCCTACCAGCTCTGTCAATGAATTGTAGATCATGGTTTTGATTTGTTAAGCTTTATTAATGGGAAAGAGCCCTGCAGGTGCGGACCGGCAGAGCTCTTCAGGGATATGCTTACGGCATACGTGAACTCCTCACCTGTCCTCGGGACCGGTGCTACAGAGACAAGCGTATGCGTTCATCGTCATCATCGTGAAACAAAAATAATGAATCTTTCGCAATAAACCAAAACTAATAGATAAAACTGTCTTGTACATGCAGCGGCATAAAAGCGACTCACGGCTTTGTGCTTACGACACTCTTAAGTAGCCGGAGGTCATAGATGCCTCCGACGGATGCTCCGTCACCGGCCTTGAACTTGATGCGCACGGTTTCCTTTCCCTTGAGCATTGAAGCAGGAACGGCATACTCCTCGCTCTTGAACTGGGACTGCATCCATTTCCCCGTATTGTCTATCCCGACAAGGAGTTCGTCGTCTACGAAGATCTCGAATCTCCTGGTCGCCCATTCCGCGACGCCCCAATATTTCACATAAAGCGTGACGCCCTCCGTAACTCCGCCGGTTGCAAGGTCATAACTGAACCAGCCTCCACGGGACGCATCGCGGAAATGGACGTCGCGGGTCACGCCGGTACTGGATCGCTCCTGAAGCAGTCCATGGTCGGTTTCTGGCTGCTGCTCGCCTGGAGCCACAGCATCCAGCGTCCTCGCCTCAAGGACAAGCATCTCCTTCTCCTTGCGGGCTAGTGAATCGACATACTCCCGATACCCTTCCCCGTCGAGAGCGAGCCAATAGATCTGATAGCGGGAGTCATGGATGCCGCTGAAAGGCTCAAGCTCGGCGTCTATAGGATTGAGCATCCGAATGTTATCAAAGCGGAAATGAAGCGGCTTGCCCGGAACGGGACGGATGTGGTTCCCGATACCGTCCACGTCGCTGCAGACCAGGATGGGAGCCTGGTCAACCGGCAGCTTGGTGCCGGCGGCGTACTGGCTCCAGCGTCCGTCGTCCGCAAGCAGTCCCGCAAGGTCCTCGGTTCCGGTCCGCATTCCCAGCAGGACCGGACCGTGCATTATGGCAACATAATCCGGGACGTTGGGCATATGCTCGACCCTGTTCTGCATTGGAAGCCCGATCTCGACAACATCACCCCTCTTCCACTTGCGGGAAATGGTGAAATACGAGGAAGGAGAGGCGTCGACCTCGACAGGCTTTCCGTTGACCGAAACGGTCATCGTACCGGCCTCGAGCCATCCGGGGCAGCGCACATTGACGGCGAAGCGTCCCTTTCCGGATACGATCCGGAGAGTGGTTCCCTCCTCCGCAGGGAATGAGGTCTCCTGACGTATGGTCATACCCTTGTCTTTCCAGTCCAGTTCGGACGCAACGAAAAGGTTGACATACAAGTCATTGCCTTCATGGGTATAGATGAACTGCCCGTAACGGGACTGGTTCTCCATTCCGGAACCGACACAGCACCACATCGCCTCGTTCGGTACCGAATAGACGCGGTAATGACGGGGACGTGCCGAGGTGAAATAAACATATCCTCCATGCACCGGGTGCTGGGTCGAGAGGATGTGGTTGAACATCGTCCTTTCATAGAAGTCCGCGTACTCGGCCTTGGGAGAAACCCGGAAAAGGTCCTCCGTCAGTTTCAGCATGTTGTAGGAGTTGCAGGTCTCAGGGCCGTCGTCGTCATTGACAAAGTCTATGCACGCTTCGGCGCTCGGGAAATGTTCCCTTCTACTGTTGCCGCCGAACGCCAGTGAACGCGTCTGAGAGACGGTCTGCCAGAAGAAACGTCCGGCCTCGGCATATTCGGGCGAACCGCTCAACTCACCGATACGAGTAAAGCCTATGGCCTTCGGCACCTGGGTATTTGCGTGCAGATTGTCCAGCCGGTCCTCGTCTCGGGAGAGGGGTTCAAGGATGAACTTGTGCGAGAAACGCTTAGCAGCCTGGAGATACTTCTCGTCACCGGTCATAGCAAATGCATCCGCGAACATCTCGTTCATGCCGCCCTGCTCGTTGCGCATCATCTCCTCCATCTGCTCATCCGTCAGACCTGAGACGAGCCTTATGCCCCAGTCGCAGAAGTCCAGGAAGAGTCTTCGCCCCTTTTCATTGCCGCAGTAAAGCCACGTATCCCGAAGGCCGGCGAACATCTTGTGGATGTTGTAGAACGGCGCCCACGCCGAGGAATACTGCTTGAAATCACCCTTCATGAAAGCGCTCCACATAGAGTCGCTCTGAGGCACTCCGCCTATATACCCGGCGCCCCAGGAAGGATGGTTCACCGCATTGGCCGCCGCGCACTGCTCCAGTTCGTCGAGCATATATTCCATCCTGCGGAGGCACTCGGGATTGCCCGTCATCTGCCAGTTCATGGCCATGGCGGTCAGGTAATGACCTGCGACATGGCCGTCCAGGCCGGCCCAGTTGGGATAATACTCGGCCTTTTGGGGCAGGCCGGCCTCCGCCCGGAACGGGGCCAGGAGGCGGTCTACGTCATATTGGAGCAGAACCTCGAGGTTGAGGTCGCGCGCATGCTTGAAAGGACCGTCGAGCAATTTTATGTCACCCAACGGGAATTCATTGTCATACAGCCTGTCCTGGGCATTCGTGAGCGAGGCCGCCAACAGGAGAATGACGGCCAGAAGCGTCTTTTTCATAGTTCAGTATTGGATTATTTGAACAGCATGCCGGCGAAGGCCGCCAGGGACTTGCGCCAAGGCTGCCACTCGTGGTCTCCGGGGAATGACCGGAATTCAACATTCACACCTGCGGCCCGCATCTTTTCGACTATGGCCTTGGTGTACTCGATGCGCGGATCCTGCTCGCCGCAGGAGATGAAGAAGCAGTCGAGGCCAGAGTTGAACTTGTCCGGGGCGGTAAGCATTCCGGGGACATTTGCCTCCAGATCGAAGTTGGACGAACCCTGGATGCCGCCGAACACGCCGGTGGAGAAGATGCCTACATTTGCGAACATATCGGGACGGCGCAAGCCGATGAAGAAGGACTGACCGCCTCCCATTGAAAGCCCGCACATGGCACGGTGTTTCGCATCGGCCTTGACGCGGAAGTTCTTTTCGATGAAAGGTATGATGCTACCGACGATCTCGCGCATGTAGGGCTGCATTCCCTCCCAGCTGTAACCTCCCACGGAAGCGGGGGCGCCGGGCTTGCGGGGGATGTTGGAATTGACGCTGACTACTATCATTGGAACTGCCTCGCCGCGGGCGATGAGGTTGTCAAGTATGGTAGCGGTACGTCCCTGCTGGATCCATCCCCTGTGGTCCTCACCGCCTCCGTGATGGATGTACACCACGGGATACTTCTTCCTGCCTTTCTCATAATCGGCCGGAGTATAGACGAAGACGGGACGCCATGCCTCAGCCTCTTCGGACCAATAGGTCATCTCGCGGACCTGACCGTGAGGCACGTCCTGGGTCTCGAAAAGATCCATCCCGGGCTCAGGGATGTCGATGGCGCTGGCCATGCGGCTGGTCCCGAAGTACGATTCGCTCGCGGGATCGGCGACCGATACTCCGTCGACGATCAAGGAATAATAATGGTAGCCGGGGAGCAATGGCTTCGTGACTATGGTCCACGTCCCGGATGCGTCCCTGATGCCGTCGTGGCGTCCTCCGAGGTCAATCTGGACGCGTGAAGCCTGAGGTGCACGGACCTTGAATACCACCGAATTGTCCGGAAGTATCTTCGGGAAGCCTGAAGCGTTAATGTTGGTCACCGGAGAGACGGCGGAAGATAGCTTAGGCTCGAGTTCCTTCTGGAACTTGGCGTTGCGTGCGTCATTCACGAAATCCACCATCTCAGAGAGCCACGGCTCCACGAACAGGTTGATACCGTGTCCTGCACCTTCCACCAGATTGAGGTCGGAGGTTATTCCGGCCTTGTTCCACGCATCATAGAGTTCGACTCCCTGGCAGTGAGGGACGACATTGTCCTTGGTACCGTGGAAAACTATGAGCGGAGGATCGGACGGATCGAGGTAGGTAATCGGGGAAATGGTACGGAAGAGGTCGTCCTGACCGGCGTAGTCCACGCCGAGGAGAGCCTCCTCCGGAGTACCGCCCCAAGGGCGCTCCCATTCGCACTCCATATTCAGGAGGTCGATGGGGCCGGACCAGTCACAGACGCAGTCCACTGCGCTGCTGAAGGCTGTATAAGGGCCTACTGAGCCCTCGAGATCGACCTCGTACTCCCCTACCTTGGCGGACTTGACATTGGAAGTCGCACCTGCCAGGGACGAAAGGTGGCCTCCAGAGGAGAAACCGGAAATACCTATGAAAGAAGTATCGAAGCCATACTCGTCAGCCTTGGCGCGCACGAAACGTACCGCAGCCTTGATGTCGTTGATCTGGGCGGGGAACTTGGCATCCATGCTGGAGCGGTGGTTCGGGCAGACGACAGCATAGCCGGCATCAAGCAATGCCTGACCTATGCTGTCCAGGTTCGCCATTCCCTTGGAACTGTTGGAGAACCACGCGCTGCCGTAGATATGGACCACTACGGGATAGGATTCCCGTTTCTCCGAAGGGAGATAGATGTCAAGCCTGTGATACACCTGGCCGTCGCCGGCATAATCGACGTCAAGGAATTTCTCACCGCAACGTATCTCAGGCATCCGGAAATTGAAGCCGGCCAACTGAGCGGAAGACATGCCGCCGGCAGGCTGCGCCCGGAGCCCGGCGAAGATGCCGAGCCCCAGGAGTGCCGAAAGGATCAACCTTTTCATATGTCAGAATCAAATAACTTGGAAATCAAGGGATTGGAGGTCGCAGTCACGCGAAGAGCTGCCGACGAGGATGCGATACCTTCCAGGAAGGATGGAGAGTTCGTCGATATTCTCGTCATAATACTCGAAAGCCGTAGGGGCAAGGGTGATCTTGACCTTTGTGCTCGCTCCTGGCGCGATGGAGACTTTCTTGAAGCCCTTGAGCGACTTGATCGGAGCCCCGGCGTCGTCCAGACGCTTGACATACACTTGCACGGTCTCATCACCCGCGACGGAACCGGTATTCGTGACAGGGACGGTGATGTCGACACCCTTTCCGGCCTTGACGGAAGACTTGGAGAGAGTGGCCTTCCCATAAGAGAAGGTAGTATAGCTCAGACCGTATCCGAACGCATAGAGAGGCTCTCCGCGGAAATAGCGGTAGGTATGGCCCTCCATATTGTAATCCAGGAAGTCGGGGAGCTGGGAATCGGAAGCATAGAAGGTGACGGGGAGCTTGCCCGAAGGGTTGTAGTCGCCGAAGATGACGTCGGCGAGTCCGGCCGCACCGGCCTGACCACCGTACCATGCCTGGAGCAGGGCGTCATACTGGTCCTCGACGCTCGCGAAAGCGATGGCGGAACCGGAGCAGCTGACGAACACTACAGGACGTCCGGTAGCGTGCATGGCTTTGACAAGACGCTGCTGGACGACCGGGAGTTCGATGGAGCTGCGGTCACCGCCTTCACCCTCGAAACGGGCGGAGATGCCGCCGACGACAATGATGGCGTCGGCGTCCTTGACCTGCTCGGCGAGATCGCTGAAGTCGGCGAGGCTGCGCTCGCAGAACTCAGCGTTGAGCGATGCGAACTGGCCGGAACCCTGGGTGTATTCGATCTTGATGTCATAGGTCTTGCCGGCCTCGACGTTGAAGGACTTGGTGGGGAGGGCGCCGCGGAAGCCGAAGCCGCGCATCATTCCTCCAAAGCCGGGCTGGGACTTCTCGACGACCTTGCCATTGACCGTAAGGACGTGGTTGCCGTCGGAAGAGAGGGAGTACATCAGAGGACCGGTGAAGTCGGGGACGAACTTGCCGGTGATACGTACGGAAATATCATTGGTATTCACACCGTCGGCGAAACCGTAGCCACCGAAAGTACTGAAATTGAGAGTATTGGTATAATAGCTCGCAACGGCAGGCTCACCCTTGAGTCCACGGTTGTTGAAGAACTCGACATAGAGGCCCTTCCCGTCGTTGAAGTCACCGATATGATAAATAGTATTGTACTCGTCCATGATCTCGCAGGCCTTGGCGTAAACGACTTCGGCTCCGGGCACGGCGGCCTTGATGCCCTCAAGGATGGAGTGGGTGTGCTCGGCGGTAGGAGTTCCTCCATAGTTGCCGTTGAGCATGGATGCATCGTCGGCGTTGGGTCCCACGACCGCAATCTTCTTTACGCTCTTGGAAAGAGGGAGGACTCCGTCGTTCTTGAGCATGACGATCGCCTCCCTGGCGGCCTTACGGGCCAGGGCGTCATTGGACTCGCTGCTGATCACGTCCTCTCCGAGACCGGCCCACGGAATCTTTTCAGCAGGGTCGAACATACCGAGTTCGAAGCGGCCCAGGAGGGTCTTGCGCAGATGGCCGTCAAGGTCCTCCTCCTTTATGAGGCCGTCCTTGAGGGCATCCACGAGGGATACCATGCTGACGCCGCACTCCAGGTCGGTTCCGTTGAGGACGGCATCGGCGGAAGCATGCTCGGCGTCGGGATGGGTGCCGTGCTGGTTCTTGTTGTAGAAGTTGTTGATGGCGTCGCAGTCGGTCAGCACGATGGCCTCATATCCCCACTTGTTGCGGAGGATGTCCACGAGGAGTCTGTCGCTGGCGCAGCAGGGCTTGCCCTCGTAACGGTTGTATGCGCACATGACCTCACGCACGTCGGCCTCCTTCACGAGCGCCTTGAAGGCGGGAAGGTAGGTCTCCCACAGGTCGCGCATCTGGACGGAAGCGTCGAAACTATGGCGCAGGGGTTCCGGGCCGCTGTGGACCGCATAGTGCTTTGCACACGCATGGGTCTTGTAGTACTTCTTGTCGTTGCCCTGCATCCCCTTGACGTTCTGGACTCCGAGGACTGCCATAAGGTACGGATCCTCGCCGTAAGTCTCCTGGCCGCGTCCCCAGCGCGGGTCGCGGAAGATATTGATGTTGGGGCACCAGAAAGTGAGTTCGGGATTTCCCGGATAATAACGCTCCTTGAAACCGACTCCGAAGATGTCGTGGTCGGAACGGTTCCAGTTGGCACGGGCCTCGTCGGACACGGTCGAGAACACATCGTAGATCATGTCGGGATCAAAGGACGAAGCCATGCCGATGGGCTGGGGATACACGGTGTAGCCGTCCTGACGGACGCCGTGGCACGCCTCGCTCCACCAGTTGTAGGAAGGAATGCCGAGACGGTCCACCGAAACGGACTTGTTCATCATCAGGCCGACCTTCTCCTCCGGAGTCAGAAGGGAGATGAGGTTCTCTACCCTTTCCTCGTTGGAGAATTTCGGATTCTGGAACGGATACTCGTAATCATTCTTGCCGCCGCAGGATGCGGCCAGCAGGAGGACGGCCGTCAATACGGCCGGAATGAAGACTCTTCTCATATTCTGTCAATTATTTGAAACTAACCCAGTCGACCTCTACGTGGCTGCCGTCAGTCATCAGGAGATAGAGGTCGTGTACCCCCTTCACCGTGTCGGAGGTCGTGATGGACTGCTCGGTCCAGGTGCCGTTGCCGGGGACCTTGAAAGTCGCGAGGACGGGGCCGTCCTTGGCATCGGCGCGCAGCTCGATGGTGCCTCCGGCCTTGGAAAGTACGCGCATCGTGGCGGTCTTGGCAGGGGTCTGGCCGAAGTCAACCCTTGCGTAACTGACCCAGCGGGGTTCCTTCTCCTGAGTAGTATTCCATAGGATGGCCTTCCAGCCGTCGAAAGGAGTGTCGGAGTGCAGGAAATCTACAGCGACATACTGTTCGGACTTGTCGGTGTAACGGTCGATCTGGATGGGACCGGAAGCCCTGGTTACCCCAACGCCGCGGAGAGTGGGAGTGACCATGGCGATGGTGCCGTCTTCATTGAAATTCACGTAGTCGATGCAGACAGAGCGGTTCTTGTCAAAGTAAGGGGAATAGTCGTTGTGATGATAGAACAGATACCACTGGCCATCAAGCTCGATGAAGGAGTGATGGTTGGTCCAGCAGATGGTCTCGGACTGCTCCATGAACTTGCCCTTGAACTCGTAAGGACCGAGGGGATTGTCGCTCATGCAGTATGCGAGGGTCTCGCGGGCGTCCTCCACCCACGGGAAGGTATAATAGTATTTGCCGTTGCGCTTGAAGAGGAAAGGTCCTTCGGTCTGTCCACGGGGGATGCCGGTAATGCGTACCGGTTCGGAGTCGAGTTCAAGCATGTTGTCCTTGAGCCTGGCGACCTGGAGACCCATTCCGGACCAGGCCAGATAAGGCGTACCGTCATCGTCGATGAAGATGCAGGGGTCGATGCCTCCTATGCCCTGGATGGGCTTCTCCTCACACTCGAAAGGCCCGTAGGGCGTATCCGAGATGGCCACGCCGATGCCGTTTCCGGCAAAGCGCTGGCCGGGCTGGGGTTTCTGGGGAGCGGGGAAATAGAAATAATACTTGCCGTTCTTGTAGTTGCAGTCGGGAGCCCACATGCTGTACCCTGCGGCATTTACCCACGGAACGTGGTCCTGGTCGACGATGACGCCATGGTCCACCCAGTCGACGAGATTGTCGGAGGAATAGACATGGTAGTCGGCCATGCAGAACCAGTCCTTGCGGGCATAATCCGCAGGAGCAGGGATGTCATGGGAGGGATACACATAGACGCGTCCTTCGAACACGTGGGCTGAAGGATCGGCAGTGAATGCATCCTTGATGATCGGGTTCTGGGCAGGGAGGGACATTGAGCATGCGACCATGGCCAGAGCGAAGAAAAAGGTTCTTTTGGAGTTCATATGCTGGCTTTAAAATGTTTGTACTTTATACTTGGCCAAGATACGAAGATTCGCTTTCAAATACTTTCCGATTCGTGTCAATCCCTTTAAGAATGGCGTCATTTCATTTGTATTGCCGAAATAAATGCTTTTCTTTGTTAAAGCACTTGAAGTAACCAACAACTTATATCACATGAATACCGGACGTCTTATGAGCATCCTGCCGCTTGCTGCGGCGCTGGTTGCCGTCGGCCTGCTGACCGCTTCCAGGCCATCGGCCGACAAGCGGGCCAAATCCGCTACTCCCATCTATCAGAACACCAGTTAC
>JAEEGL011399975.1_pt1 | contig 11705 bp, 6 predicted proteins | sample 9134231 | NCBI WGS metagenome assembly JAEEGL01 (sample SAMN16246548, study PRJNA631951) | gut metagenome | biome: gut microbiome; feature: rumen; material: fiber-attached | host: Bos | place: Iran: Karaj | collected 2018-10
ATCCCCAATCCCCAATCCCCAATACAATGTTAAAATTTTTAAAATAATATTTTAATGTATTTAATTTTTTTTTAAATTATTTTATCTATATATTTTAATATTTTATGTATTCAATATTTATATATTTTTTTTTTTTAGTATTTATATTTTTAATAATTTTTTTTTAATAAATAATTTTAAAAGAATCTATTTTTTCAAAATTAATTATTTTTTTTATTCTATTACATCTTTAATTATTAATTCATAAACTTCTACTTCATTAATGTATAAATCATTTCTTATATTATTATTATTATTTAAAGTAAAACCACCTTTTCCATATAATCTACAAGTTTCTAATTTATAATTGAAAGAAATATAACCATAATCTAACCAAGAATAAGATTTATTATAATAATTTTTTCCACTATAATGATCATAAGAATTTTGTGTTTTTAAATAAAATAAAAAACTTTTACCATTATCATTTGCAATACAAGTATCATTAATATCTTTTAAATTACATATTGTATATCCTCCCATTACAGTTCCATTATTTAATTTAATTAAAGTCAAAGTTGGAGTAATATTATCACAATATTCATGATATTTTAAATAACCATCTCTAGAAAGTCTAAATAATAATTTTGTATTTATATATTTTTCTGGGGAAATCCAAATTTTAAGTGATATTGTACTATTAATATCATCATTTATTATTTTTGAATCTACAGAAAATCCATATTTTATTTGTTCTAAATTAAACATGATATTAATAAATGTTTTGAATAATTTATTATCTTGTTCTAATGAACTTATATTTTTATTAATATTTATATTATTTGTAATTGATTGATTTTTTAATGAATCTATTGAATCTTGTAATGTTTCTATTAATTTTTTTTGATCATTTATTTTATTATTTAAAGATGAAATAATAAAAACAAACATGAAAAAAAGAAATAAAGAAAATAAATAAACTTTAGAATTATCTTTAAATCCTTTTTTTACTCTGTCAAATATTGTAGAATATTCATATAAATCATAAATTTCATCATTTTTATTTCCTATTAAATTTTTCTCTAATTTAAAATTAATTTTTTTAATATTTTCATTATCAATTGGAATCACTAATTCAATATCATTTTCTCTTTCAAGAATTGATACTTTTTCATTTTTCATTCCTTTATAAATTCCTTTAAGATAATCATTTATATTTTTAAATCCTGAAAATGTTTTTTTTTTTTGAATTTCATTTAAATCAATAAATGTGTTATATTCAATTTTATTTAAATCTTCTTCATAAAATGCTTTAATTAATAAATTATTATTTTTTGCATTTGAAAATATTACATTAAATTTTTTATTTTGTTCTGAATTTATTTCAAATATTTTTTGTTCATTTATTTTTAAGGGATAATATTCATTCATATTTCCAGTCTCATTCATTTTGTTAATAAAAAATAGTAAAAATATAAAAATTATTTAATAATTTAAATAATCTATTTAAATATGATAAAAATACTTAATTTTTTACTTTTTCCATATATAATTTCAAGTTCAAATTTAGGAAAATCTAATATATTAAATATAAATTATTCAAAATTATTTGAAAAAAAAATTAATTACAAATATATAAACAATTCATTAATGATTCAATATTTATTACAAAAAAATATTACAGCAGAATCTATTTTTGCAATAAAATTTTTTTTAATAAATGTGATGAATCTAACTGAAATTGAAAATTATACATTAAGTCAATATAAATTTGATGAAGATTTTTTTAATATAACATATAAACATTTAGATATTGAATCAACTGAATATGATAATGAAATTTTATTTTTTGTAAGTAAATTCATAAGTGATTCTTCAAAAAATAAAGATGATATATCAAATTATAGAGAATGTATTGAAAAATTTTATTATTTTAAAGGATTAAAAGAAAATAAAATAGGATATTATTTAGTCACAATTGACAAAAGAAAAAATACTTTAGAAAAAATTAAAGTTTGTAATAGTATAAATCGAGACAAACAAACTGATTATAATTGTCAAGAAAATAAAACTACTAAATTTCCTTCTTTTTCCTTTGAAGAATTAAAATATACTTTTGGAATATGTTTTCCTCTTTATAAAAATGTTAAAAATTTAGAAGAAAATTTTAAAAATTTATTTATTAGAATTTCATTAATTTTAGGTAATTTTTTTGAATTTCAAAATAAAAACAATGTAAATAATGAAATATCAGTTATAATTATGAATACTACTAATGATACTTCATATAATATTGATATTACCAAAATTAATTTAATTGATTTATTAGAATTTATTCCTTTATATATAATTATAATAATAATAATATTTATGTTAATAGGAAAATTACCAAAAAAAATTTTTAATAAATACTTTGATAATAATAAAGAATTTGAAAAATTTGAAAAAGAATTTTCTTTTAAATCAAATTTTAATGAATTATTTAATTATTTAAATCCATCAAATAAAATAAACAATGATTCAAATCTTAAATATATAATAGGAATAAAAGGACTTTCTATGTTATTTACATTATGTGGTTATGAATTTTTTATTTTATTTAATTCACCAGTTTTTATTAAAAGTAAATTATCTTTTTTTTATTTATTAAGAAGTTTGTTATATCCTTTTTTTAATAATGGATTAAGAATTTCACCAAGAGTTCTTTTAAGTTGTAGTGGATATATTTTATTTTATAAATTTTTATGTTTTTTAGACAATAAAAAGAACGATTTGATTAATGATAAATTAAATTTAAAAAATAAAAATAAATCTGAAATAAATAATAAAGAAATTGATTATTCTGATGAAGAAGAAACTTATTCTGAAATGGAAAAAGAAATATTATCAAAACATGAAAATAATGACTTTATAGATATAAAAATTAAACAAGAAGAAATTAAATTTTCTTTTCTTTTTCAATTTTATTTTTATCAAATTCATAAATATATTTTTTATATTTTGACATTATTATTTTGTTTATATACTTTACCAAAATTTTATAAAATTGATGCATTATTATATAATAAAGAAAAAAATATTTTTTTAAGACCAAATTGGAAATTATTTACAATTCAATATATTGATAAATGTAAAAATATATTTGATTTATTTTTAGGATTTTTTTCTTTATTTCCTTTCAAAATTTTAAATGTTAATGATTCTAATTATTTATTCTATTTTTGGTTATTTAATAATGAAGTTATTTTCTTTTTAATTACATCTTTTGTTATTTTTGTTGGATTTAAATATAATTTAAAAATTGATATTTTTTTTTTTTGTTTTATCATTTTTTCAATTTTGATTAAAATTATTTTTCATTTTATATTTGATATTTTTTCACATGAAATATTATATTATTATAATTATGATTTTGGTTCCATTTTTATTAATCCTTTCTATAATTATGATTTTTATTTAATTGGTGTTATTTTTGGAATGTTTAATTATATTATTCAAAAAGATATTAAGATTTCAAATATTAATGAAGAAAAACCTTTTTTAATTCTATCAATTTATTTTGTTGAATGGTTTAAAAAAAAAAATTTTATGATTTTAAATATTATTTTTTTAATTTTTCTTGCGTTTTTATGTTTAAAAACTTATATTTTATTTTTTGTTGATTTTGATACTGGTGAAAAATTAATTTTTAGTAATCTTTATAATTTAATATTATGTATAGATATTGAATTAATTGTTTTTCTTTGTCATTTGATTGGATTTTTATCTTTTATTCATTATAATAATGTAATAAATATATTTTATTCAAATAATAATTGGTTAATTTTACATAAAATTTACAATTGCTTTATTATTCTAATTTATCCTATTTCTTCTTATATTTTATTCTATTCGGAATTGAGAATAAATTTAAATGTTTATAATTGTATTTTTTATTCATTAATCTCTGGTTTTTTTATTTTTTGTTTTTCTTTTTTTTATTATATTATTTTTGAATTGCCTTTTAAGAGAATTATTAAATTAATTTCAAGTGATAAGAAATGATTAGATAAAATATTTTTATATTATAATATATAAAAATTATAAAAATTGTAATAAATAAAATATAAAATATATCATTTTTAAGTAAAAAATAATTATAAAAATAAATCAAAAAAACAAATGAAATTATTTTTTAAACAAATAGATATTTTTGGTACAAAATTCCATTTTCTAACATACAAAAAACATAAATTTAAAACTTTTATAGGAGGAATAATGACATTAGTAATATATATACTAGCATTTTTAATAATATTTTTCTTAGAAGATGATTTTTTTTATAGAAAAAATCCATCTTATACTTTTTCAAATTATGGTTCACAATATGAAAAAATAAATTTATCAAAAGAAAAAGTATTTATTGCATTTAGATTAGAAAATGCTTTTGGTTTAAAAATAGATGCAAAAAATATAATTTATCCTATGATATATTATTATTCATCAATTCCAGATTCGGATGGAAAATATCATAATAATTATTCAGAAGAATATATTCCTTATAGAAAATGTAAAAATAGTGATTTTTATGATAATGAAGATTTAATATCAAAATATGGTGATTTGTATTGTATTGATTGGGAAAATAAAACTTTTGGTGGAAATTGGGATAATGATTTTTTATATTATTTTGAAATAAGATTATTTTATTGTGAAAATGGTGAAAATTTTTCATTTAATAATTCTAAATGTACTTCAATAGAAAAATTAAAAAATTTTTTAGCAAATGAATCAGTATATATGTCAATATATTATAATAATTTTAATTTTAGATTTACAAATTTTAAAAATCCTTTTGGAAAAAATATAAAAATTTATTATTGTATTTTAGATTATAAATTAAGACAAATTGACAGGACACATTTAAGAAAATTTATATTAAATGATGATAAAGGATGGTTATTTTCAAATAATAAAAATATTTCTTTATGGGGGGTTGATAATATAAAAACAGAATATAAATATATTTCAGATGAAGAATTAAAAACAGAAGGTTTTTCTTCAATGATTTATTCATTTAATATTTATATGCTTTTAGAACAAACTTATTATACTAGAAAATATAAAAAAATTCAAGATATTATTGCAATGATTAGTGGTGTAATATATTTTTTACATTATATTGGTAAAGTTATTTGTGAGTCTATTAATTTAAGTTTGAAAAAATTAAAAATTATAGAAATGTTTTTTAATGTTGATAAAAAAAATGCTAGAAAAAGAATTACTTTTTCTAATTTAGCTTTTGATTTTTCAGAAAATTCTTTTTCTAAATTAATTATTAATAAAAAAAAAACATATAAAGAAATTAGTAATAATCTTGATATTTCTAATATTAATTTGATTAATAATAATAATTCTAATCAAAACTCAAAAAAAGTTCAATTAAGTTCAGAAATAAGAGATTCTTTTTTTCTTTATAATAATTCAAAATCAGATCATATATTAAATAAATATAATATAACTAGAAAAAATTTTAATACTCAAATTACAAAAAAAGTAAATTATGATTTGAAATATAAAAATAAGAATAGTTTAATGGTTTTAAAATTAATGAATAAAAATATGAATAAATCAGTAATCAATAAAAATTTAAATCCAGATTTTTCAATTAAAACTTTAGTTACAGCTGATTTAAAAAGAAATATGAAAAAAATATGTTGTTGTACTTTTAAAAAACAAAATAAAATCATAAATAAAAATACTATTTATGATTTAGCAAATGAAATTTATAATGAAAAATGTGATTTATTTAATTATTTTCATATACTTAAAGAAATCAGATTTTTAAAAGAAATGTTTTTAAATCCTATTCAAAATTTATCTATTAAATTTACAAAAAAATTAAATATTTATGAAATTGATAATATTTTTGATATTAAAAAAAATGCAAAAAAAAGACAAAAAATTATTGATTATTTTAAAAAAATATTAAAATATAAAAAAAATACAAAATTAGATAATTATATATTTGATAAATTAGAAGATGATATCAAATCAAAAATTCTAGAACAATAAAAATTTAAATTTAAATATATTTAATTATAAATATAAAATTGTTTTTAAAAAATATTTAATAAATAAAAAAATATGATTAAAGATGAAGGATTAAATAATACAACTCCTTCTCAATTTCAAAGTATAGCAATTGTAAAATTTCTTCTTTTTATTTTATCATCTTTATTCTTAATAATATTATTTTTTTCATATGATAGTAATATTTTTACAGGATTAACAATAGATGAATCAATGGTAGACAATGTATATCACTCAAAACCGTATACAAAAGCATATGATAGTACAATTTGGGGTTTAATTATTACTTCAATTTTAGCTTTTTTTGATTTTATTTTTCAAATATTTGGTTATAATTATAATTATAATATTTTTAATATAGTTACTGCAATGACAAAAACTTTTGAAGTTTTTCTTTTATATTTTTATTATATTGATTCTTGGCATTATTATTGTATTTTTCATATTATGTGTTTTCAATTTATTTGTACTGGTATTGAACTTTATATTTTCATTTATAGTATTTGTTTTGGTTCAGTTATTTATGATAAAATTAGAAGTAATGATATTAGATATTTAATGAAACATCCTAGTGATAAACAAAAAGTTGAATAAAAAAAAGTTTTTATTTTTTTTTTAAATTAATTTTTGGATATTTAAATTTCTATTTTAAAGTAATTTTTTTATTTTTTTTTATAAATTTATAGAAAAAAATGTATATAAATTATATAAGAGAAAACTTCATATTTATAGAATATAAAGAAGTAATCTAATAATAATAAATAATTATACATTTGAATAATTCAATTATTTTCAATTATTATTAATAAAAATGATGATTTAAATTTATTTATTAAACTTATTTTCAGTTTTTGACTTTTTATTAATAACTTTTTTAGTAGAATTTTTTTGATTATTTAATTTTTTATTTCCTTTAATTATTCTTAGCATAAATTTAATTTGTTCTTCATGATCTTTTAAAATTTCAATATTTTTATCATAATCTTCATTAATTTCTTTTACAATTTTGTCAAAATTATTATTATCTATCATATTATTATTAAAATTATTAATATTTATTTCTGCAGAATGATTATTATGATGAGTTTTTTTTGTATCTTTATTAAATATTTTAATCTGACTTTTTAATTTAGGTGAATAAGATTGATTTTTATTTCTTTTTTTTTTATTACTTTTATTATCATTTATATCTTTTAAAGATAATTTACTTGAATTTAAATTCATTGTTTCATTAAATAGTTTTATATTATGATTTTTAATTTTTTTTTTTAAATTAATTTTTTTATTTGTTTTATTATTATTTCCAGTAATAAATTTTTCAACATTTCTTTTTGAATATATTAAATCATCATCAATTGAATAATCATTTTTCATAATTTCATTTTCAAGTGAATTATTGGTTTGTTTATTCATATTCAGTTTTTTGATATTTATAAATTTAGAAGTTGATAAAGTTCTTTTTGTTTTATTTATTATTTTATCATCTAAATCTAATTTTAATTTATCTTTATAAAAAGTGACTTGTCTTTTATAAGATTCAATTTCTTTTTTTAATTTAATTTCATTATTTTTTTTTTCCTTTAATTGAATTTCTAAATTCTTAATTGTTAATTTAAAATTTATATTTTCTTTATTTAATTCATTTAAATTATCTTTATTTCTTTTTATATTATTTCCAAAAACTTTTAATTTTAAATTCAATTTTTCTATTTCTTCTATATAAATATTGATTTGTTTAAATAAATTTAGAAATAAACAATCATTTATTTTATCAATATCATTTCTATGTTTTAAATATCGTTCACTTAACATATAGAAATTCATATTTAATTTATTTATTTTTTTCATTATAATATTTCCATCATCTTTATTATAATAAATATTAATTAAATCATTTCCAGTTAAATTTTCTATGAAATTTTGAGGATTTATTCCATTAATTTGAGGTTGAAATACATTTTTTATTTCACAATCAATTGAAGTCTTCATTTTTTAATAATTCTATTATTATTTTAATTTAAAAAAATTAAAGTAAATAATTATAATTTTTATATTAAATTAAATTTTTTTATTTTATTGAATTATCATTATTATTTCAGTAAAAAGAAATAAATTATTTTATTTTATAAATTCTTTTTTAAATATTCTAGAATTTCAATTGAATTTTCATAATCATCATTATTCATATTATCTTTATATTTATTTAAAATATTTTTCAATTCATTTATCTTTTTTTCTTTCAAATTTAAACTTTTTTGATATAACTGAATTTCATCTGGTAAATCTTCAAATTGTTCTGGGAATAAAGGATTATGCATTTTTTTTGGTGTATCCGCAAACATTTTTGTACTTACTTTTTTATTATTATTATTATTATTATTATCCGAAATATTTTTATAATTATTATTATCATTAATATTATTACTATTATTATTATTATTTTTTATTCCTAAAAGATTTTGTATTGAATTTTTTTTATCATTAAAAAATTCATAAAGTGAAGTTCTTTTTTTTGAAGTTTCAATTCTATTATTTGAAGTTGTTTTATCAATATCTTCAATTTGTTTCATTAAATTCATTCTTTTTTTTTTCATTTCATCTTGTTTAATATCATCTTCTTTTTCTTTATCAATTAAATTATTTCTAATATTAATAGCATTTTCAATAATAAAATAAGCAGAATTAATTTTTGGATAATTAAATAACATTTCTAAATTTTCTGCTTGATCAGTTTTAATTAATTTATCTTTAATATTATCAATCATAGAAACACAAATATAATCTACTAAATTATAATCTTTAATATCATTTATTTCATTATCATAAATTAAAGCATCCCATATTCTTAAAGTTATTTTATAATTAAATTCTCTATCAAATAAACATTTTAACCATTTTTGTAAAAAAATTTCACAATCAATTCCATTTAGTTTAAAGTGTTTAAATAAATTTTCATTTTGAAGTCTTATTTTTTTATTTATTATATTATTACATCTTTGTAATAAATATTCTTGAATTTCATTATTTTGATTTTGATTTATTTCTACTTCAAAATATAATTTTTTTATTCCTTTATTCATTATTAAATTAAATAGATTATAAATATCACTTTCTAATTCATCTTCATCATGAAAAAAATCATATAATTCTTTTTTTATTTTAAATAAATCATCATTTAAAATTTCATTATTGAAATTATCAAAAAAATTTTTTGTATTATTTTTAAAATAAAAAGGATATAAACTATAAATTATCATTGCTAAAATTTCATTCATTCCTTGATGATAACCAATTTCTTTATTTTCAGATGACCAAATTAATAAAATTGAATTTTCAATATTTTTTATTTTTTTATTTGAAAAAATTTTAGTTGTTGGAAATGTTCTATCAATATCTAAATTTATTATTCTTACATTATCTATTTCTGTAATATAATTTAACCATTCATTTGAAGTTAATGGTAATTTTTTTAATTGATTTAAATTTTCTAATTTTTTATGATATTCATTTCTTAAATTTTTAGTATTTGATATTAAATTTTGTAATGAAATATAATTTGAATCTAAAGTATTTTCTAATAGTAATTTCCATATTGTTGATCTTATTAAATTTTCTTCTGTTTTGTTATTTATACATTTTTCTTTTATAATTTCTTTCATTTTGGGTATATTTGTTATGTTTGATATAAAAAAATCTGAAAATGAATTTAAACATTTTTCATAATCGTTTTTTTCAGATTTCATTGAAGATTCAGTATTTAATATATCAAACATTGAAATTTTTAGAGATTTTGGGTTTAATGATATAATATTTTCTTTTTTTTCTTCTTTAATTTCTTTTTTTATTTCTTGTTTTTCTTCTTTTTTTATTTCTTTTATATCTTCTTTTTTTTCTTCTTTTATATCTTCTTTTATCTCTTCTTTTTTTTCTTCTTTTATATCTTCGTTTTTTTCTTCTTTTATATCTTCTTTTTTTATTTCTTCTTTTTTTTTTTCTTTTATATCTTCGTTTTTTTCTTCTTTTATATCTTCTTTTTTTATTTCTTTTGTTTTTATTGTATTATCATTATTTTTATTTTCATTATACTCTACTTGATTTTCATTGTCATCATATAAATGATTTATTACTTCAATATTTTTTATTTCATTTATTGGATCTTTATTTTCTTTTTTTTCCATTAAGAATGAATTTAATTAATAATTAATAAATAAAAATAAAAAATTTATATAAACCTTAATATAATAATATATATCAATTAATTTATTAATTAAAAATAAATTATGTATAATTATATATTTTTCATTTTTTCTAATCTAGAATCAATATTTTAAAGCATAAATATCGTTTAATTTATGAATTGATATATTTATTATCATAAGTATTTAAATAATTAAAAATGTTTATAATTTTGCTCCAATTTTTTAAATATTTTGGAATAATTATAATTTAAAATTTATTTTTATTTGTATTTATTTCTTTTTATAATAACGTAATTTTTAATTAATTTGTGATAAATTATCTAGAGTAGAAATATCTATATTCTTAAATAATTATCATAAAAATATAAGTTGACAATCTAATTTTTTTCTTTTGATTATTAATATAATGAATCAAATTTAATTAAATTATTCATTACTTTTTTTGGAATTATAATATTATTTATTAATCTCATAATATACTTTTATAATTTAAGAAAATAAAACATTTGTATCTTGTAAATCTTCATAAAATTATTTCATTTATTTCTAATTAATTATATTTTAATTAATAACTATTTAAAAAAAAATAATATATTTTGAAAAATAATAAAAAAACTTTAATGGAAGATAAAAAAAAACATTCAAAACATTATTATGAAAATTTAAATTTTGAAAATTTTTCTAATCTTCTTTTAGAAACTAAAATAATATCATCAAACTTATCAAATGAACAAAAAATGTGTATTAATTATCCCAAAATTGATACTGAAGCAAAAAAAGTAGATAATTTAGAACTAACTTTAAGCGACGAAGAAAGAGATAATTCTAAAAATAAAATAAAAACTAAAATATGTGAATATAATATTGATATAAATGATATCTATAATTTATTTACTGATAAAATTTATCAAAAAGAAAATTTTAATACAATGATTAAAGTATTTATTTCTATTTTTAATAATTTTAATGATTTAGTTTTTAAGTTTGATTTAAATAAAAATGAAATTTTTTCTTTTGATAATAAAATACACATTATTAAATTAAATGATAAAAATAGTAAAATTTCATTTGAAAATTATATAGAAAATTTATATGAAAAATTAGAATCAATGAATGAAGAATATGACATTCAAATATTAAATATTTTTTTTCTAATTAATATTTTTACCTTATTTGGTAAATTAACTTATAATGATTTCTCACTTGATTCAATTTTAATGAATATAAATGAATATACTTCTCTTATTATTAATGATATTAAATTAACTTTATTTATTCATTTTCATGTTGTTACAATTTTTAATTTAGCTTTGAAAAAATTATCAGTTGATAATTTTTTAGAAAATAAAAAAGATAAAAAATCCTTATTTAATTTTCCTAATAAATTTTATCCAACAATTTACTTTTTAAATTCGAATTTAAAAAATGAAGAATTTTCAAATAAAAAAACTCAAT
>JAEEGL011644045.1_pt1 | contig 11705 bp, 6 predicted proteins | sample 9134231 | NCBI WGS metagenome assembly JAEEGL01 (sample SAMN16246548, study PRJNA631951) | gut metagenome | biome: gut microbiome; feature: rumen; material: fiber-attached | host: Bos | place: Iran: Karaj | collected 2018-10
CCTTAGATTTAGGCAATCAATTTGATACGAGAAAAGTTACTACGTTTAAATCAACCTTTGAAGGAGTTGGATATAGTAATCCAAACTTTACGATTGATTTTCAAAATAAACTTCGTACCTCTCAAGCAACCGATATGGAAGGTATGTTTAGGAATATGGGATATAACAGTACCACGTTTACTTTAGATTTAGGTGATTATTTTGATACCTCTAAAGTTTTGGAAATGTCCAATATGTTTGCGGGAACCGGATATAGCAGTCTTCAATTTACTTTAGATTTAGGAGATCAATTTGATACATCTAAAGTTACAAGTATGCGTTCTATGTTTTCTAATACAGGATACAGCAATCCTAATTTTACCTTAGATTTGGGAGATAGCTTTGATACTTCTGAGACTGTTATTATGTCTTATATGTTTTCTAATACTGGGCATGAAAGTACTGTTTTTACACTAGATTTAGGAGACAAATTTAATACTTCGAAAGTAACCACTATGTCCAATATGTTTGCGAATACTGGTTATAGCAATCCAAACTTTACTTTGGATTTGGGGGATCATTTTGATACTTCCAAGGTTACTAATATGTCTAGTATGTTTGAGAATACAGGCCTTAACAGTGCGATGTTCGATATCGATTTTGGTAACAGTTTTAATACCAGTAGTGTGACAAATATGAGTAAAATGTTTAGTCATTGTGGTTATTCTAATCCTGCCTATATATTGACACTTCCAGATGGATTTGATACATCGAGTGTAACAAATATGGATGGAATGTTCTCCTATTTGGGATATTCTAATCCAAACTTTCATTTTTCTTCATGGGAAAAATTAAACACTACGAATGTAACAAATATGAGTAATATGTTTGAAGGATGGGGTTATCATGTTTCGAATTATGTTTTAACAATTCCAGATCATTTTGATACTTCCAAGGTTACCAAAATGGCTAGTATGTTTGCAGCTGTTGGATATGAGTCTAATAATTTAACTCTCGATTTAGGAAATAATTTCGATACAAGCCAAGTAGATTACATGTCCAGTATGTTTCGTGATATTGGTCATCATGCTGATACTGTTGTTCTTAATTTGGGTGATCATTTTGATACTTCAAATGTTACTTTGATGGAATATACTTTCTGGCAAGCAGGATATGAGGCTAATCATTTCCACCTTGATTTAGGGGACCATTTCAATACAGCTAATGTTAAAGATATGAATAATATGTTTAGTTTAACAGGTCATTTATGCCCGGATTTTTCTATCGATTTAGGTGATTCCTTTTTCGATACTAATGCAGAAAGGACTCATTTTATGTTTCAGTCAATAGGGTATAGTACAAGAGGATTGGTAATTGATTTATCTCATTTTGATTTTCAAAAAGAAACATCTTATGGTGGTATGTTTAATGATATACCATCAACTCATATTATTTATGTTAAAGATGCTGCTGCACAAAACTGGGTTATTACAAACGGTGGAAATAGTAATTTAACGACTGCCAACGTCCTTATTAAGCCATAATAAAAAGAACCAAACGGTTCTTTTTTTATTTTATAGAAATGGGAATGATTTGAAATATAGGAAATAGATTCCAAATAGTATTCCACAGAGTGCTCCTATTAGGTGTCCATCATGATATACTTTTTTGTTATGTTCTAGTAGAGATTTTTTTACTTCTCCCATGACATAGAAGATTAGTATTAATAAAACTGTTAATGGTATTTTTCCTTCTGAAATATTGGTGAAGGAACTTAATACAATTAACATATATACATTTCCACTTGCTCCTAATACAGAATAGTCTGTGAAGATAATATTAAATAGGGCAATTACTAGGGATGTTATAGCAAACATAATAATTAGATTGATACTACCATATTTTTCTTCTATCATTGGTCCTACTAATAAAATATATAAGAAATTACTAATTAAATGATCTAGGTCTTTATGACCAATACAATGGGTAAACATTCTGATATAAGTTAATGGATTGAGAGGAGAAGAACGATAACTTTCAAATAAAAGTTTATTGGTTTTTCCTCCTGATATTTTATTGATTAACCAAGCACCTAAACTGATAAATAAATAGGTTAATATGACTTTTGAATTATAATCAAATTGAATAGAACTAATATCAAATTTCATATGTTTTCTCCTTTTATAATTGTTTTATTTTCCTCATTATACCATAGTTTATTTGCAAAAAAGGCGAAAATATGATATAATGTGTCTACCAATTGGGGGTTGGCCACTATGAAGATACAAGACATGAAGTTGGAAGATTTAAAAAGAATGAGGAAAATCGTCTCTCAATATGGTAGTATGGAGGAGTTAAAAGATGATTTGGATTCTACTATTTCTACTAGAGAGAAAGAGAAGACAGAAAGCTTAAATGTACGATTTAATATGGATATGTTTTTAAGATTACAAATTTTTGATCCATGGGAATTAAAAGTCGTACAGTCGAATCATATCTCTAATTTGCAGGAATTAATTGATTGTAATTTAGATGAATTAGTTGGTATTACGCCATCTATAAAAGAGGGGCTTGAATGGGTAAGAACATTCTATGATATGCGTTCTTTAGAGCCTACTAAGAGAAATCGGTGATAACCGATTTTTTTTATGAAAAAATACAAAAAATCTCTTTTTTTTAATACCTAGATATATTATAATTAAATAGTATAGAAGATACTAAAATAGATGTGTAGGTGATTATATGAATAAGAAAGGTTTTACGATGGTAGAACTTCTTGCGGTTATTGTAATCGTAGGAATTTTATCTGTATTGGCTGTTGTCGGAGTTAACCGATATATTTCTCAAGCAGGTAATCAAAAAAATAAGGCTGAACGTGATAATATTGCGATGGCTGCTAGACTTTATTTGCAAGCAAATCGTGAATTATTACCTCGTGCTATGGGAGAAAGTACGATTGTACATGTTTCTGATTTAAGACGTACGAATTATTTAAAAGAGGACGTTAAAAATAAAGCAGGAAAAGATTGTACGAAACTTTCTTTTGTGCGTGTTTATAAGTTAGACGAAAAAGATTATTCTTATAATACGTATTTATATTGTGAAGGTGATGAAGTTCCTGATGAACCAGAAATTCCAGTTCCACAAATTTTAGATTTTAAATTTAATGGATATGGTGCTGGTAGTGATTTCAGTAACGTTAAGAATGCAACATTCTCATTTAAATTAAAAGGAGATGTTGATGGAAACTTAGGCGTTTATAGTTATCGTTATGTTATTTATGCTAAGCATAATGATTCTGGAGAATTAGCTGAAGTATTTAATTCTGGTGATTTAAAAGCTGGTAATGAAACAGAGTTAAATGTTACTTCTAAAACATTATCTAATTATTTTGATGTGACGGGTTATAACTCTATTCGTATTAATGTTTCTGCTATTAATGAACAAGGTGGAAAAGCAGAATTTAATTCTACTGGTAACTTTAAAGATACAGATGCACCATTCTGTGGACTTGTTTCAGGACAAGCTACGAGTGATGACGATTGGATCAATAAAACAATCTTCAATGCAGGTGCTTATAAAAACAATTACAGACGTGTTTCTGTAGGATGTAGTGATGGGGAAGGATCAGGATGTAAGAGAGATACATTCACAATTTCTTGGCCAAATGATACAGGTACTTCTGCATCAGGAATTGATTATAGTTATGGTACAAGATGGAGTTATATTAAACTAGAAGATAATGCACAAGATGTTAACTCAACTTTATGTTTTGCAAGAGTTAATGTCGATGTACAAGCTCCAAAAGTTGTTGTTACGGCTTATAAAGTTAATGCAGATGGTTCTAAAGGAAATCAAGTTGGAACGATTACCGTTCAAGATGATGGTAAGAGAACCGCTACTTTACCAATTGGTACTTTAAAAGCACAACAATTTACTGGTGTTACGGGAACATCTTCTGAGAAATGGATGAATAAAGAAAACTTCCCTAACGGAATTGTTTTAGATGTAGCTATTACGGATAATATTTATCTATATTCTTATGAATGGTCTGTTAATAACCCATATGTTGGTGGAGGTACAAAAGATGCTGATGTTCAAAGCACGGCATCTACTCATAACTCACAAATTGAACAAAATGGTGGAACCCCTGTAACGGGTACATTTGCAAGTCCTAATTTAGTAGATAATCCAACGAATATGGAAGAATTAAAAAATGCTGAACATGGTGCTCAAAACGGTACGATTTCAGGATTAGTATTGAAACGTGAAGGAAAACGTTATGGTAAGTTAGTTGTATGTGATAAAGCTGGTAACTGTACGACTGTTAATATTTTTGCTAATATTGACCGTACACCACCACTTGTACCTCGAGTTTCTTATTCAAAAGCAACATCTGGTGCTGCTTATACTGCTGCAAATGCTAATAACTATAAAGAACATACATTATGGTCTAATGAGTTCTTAAAAGCTTATGTTGAAGGACAAAGAGAAGATATTCAAACAGAAGATCCTGCAACTAAAGTTTCTCTATCAGGATTTGATCATTTCATTGCTTCTTATAGAAAGCAAACGGGAAAGAATGGACAAAATTTAACTTGGGCTAATAGTGCAACTTCTATGATTTCTGCACCATTTAGTGGTACAAGTCGTTATGGAATTGAACTAAAAGATCAAGGTACTCACAGAGTTGCTTTCCTAAGTTGTGATAGAGCTGGAAACTGCTCTTCATACAGTGAAGAAGATTATCCAAAAATCGATACTGTTGTACCAACTTGTGATATTGTTACAACTTATGCTGGAACAACTGGTCCAAATGATGCTGGATGGTTAAAGAGTGGAGAAAGCGTTCGCTTAAGCCACAGTTGTTTAGACGAAGATAACAAATTCTCAAGTGGATGTAATCCAGATAGTGATTACAATAAACAAAGTTATAATTTTGATAAAGATATTAATACAACAAAGGCTGGAGCAAATGGATATGAAAGTACCTTTGCTGCAGGTGATAATACAGCTGGAGGTCACGTTGTTGACTATGCTGGTAATATTAGTAATGAATGTCCTAAGATGACGTTAAAGATTGACCATATTGCACCAGATTGTAAAACAGTTATTAGTTATCCACAAGGAAATCCATTACACCCAACCACACAAGGTTCCTTAGAGACTGGATGGTTAGGTTTAGTTGGAGGAACAGGACCTACTAAAAAGACAGCTGTTGTTTCTCTAAAATGTACGGATGTTAAATCAACTACTTCAAATGGACATATGGCTAATGTTCAAAGTACATGTAATAACAATCATGCAGACAATAAACAAAGTCATATTTATAGTAGTGAAATGAATATCAGCAATGCAGGAGCTGCTGGTGCTGGAAAAGGTGGACAAGTACGAGATATTGCTGGAAATATTACTCAATGTCCAACTGATAGAACGGTTAAGATTGATTACACGATTCCAGTATGTACCACTTCCATCGATTATGGTGTAGGTAGTGGAAATGATTTCACACCAATGCGTAATCTAGTATCTCAATATGGATGGCTTGGAAATTCATATGTTATGAATACAACAGATAAAGAAAAAGCTCGCGTCACACAAGTATGTACGGATCCAAATGGAAGTCAAAAGAGTGGATGCGATGGTGTTATTAAGAGTAAAATATATGCAAGTGAAATGAATACTTCTCAAGCGGGAGCTGTTGGTATAGGAGATAATGGAACGGTTGCAGATAATGCTGGTAATAAGGCAAATTGTACGGGATTCCATACAGTTCGAATTGATTATACGGATCCAAGATGTGAAGTAACGATGTCTTCTAAAGGAAGCGGAAATGGTAAGAGTTGGTTGATTGCAAACTATACGGGAACTTGGGTAGGTAAAGGTGCAACTGTTACCGTAAAATCTACTTGTACAGCCGATGAAACTGGAAAAGGAAACAGTAGTGGTTGTGCCACTGAATTCTCTTATGATTATAAGACTGAAATTAGTACAACTACAGCCACTAGTGATGGGGATAATGGAACGGTTATTGTCAGAGATAAAGCTGATAACTATAGTGCTCCATGTCGTGGACAAACCGTTAAAATCGACTTAACAGGTCCTGCCTGTGATGTTACTTCTTCTTATGGTAATTATGATCCTAATGATCCAAGAAGTGGAAATTATAGTGGCCAATGGTTAGGATCTAATGGAAAGGTTACTGTAACCAGTAAGTGTTCTGGAGATACATTGGCTAATGGAAAAGCTGGTTCGGGTTGTAGTGAAACAGCAAATCATAGTAAAACATATTCTATTAGTAGTGGACAACAAATCAATGGTCAAAAGGGTTCTGCTACTAATGAAGGTGGATATGTTGTTACCGATGCGGTTGGAAATCCTACTACTTGTGGAACGAAACTTGTAAGATTAGATGGTATTGCTCCATCATGTAATGTTAGATCTACTGCGAGTGGTTGGACAAACGCGGCATCTGTTACAGTATCAAGAACATGTAGTGATTCTGGATCAGGATGTGCAAATGATATTTATTCTTGTCGTAATACTCTAACAGGTTGTGTTAATCCTCCTCAACGTCCACCTTGTGCCAAAGGTACAACTACTGCTGAAAAAGTATATGAAATTGGATTGGGTCATGTTTTAAAAGTACCAAATGCAGGTGCAGATGATATAAACTGTGTTGTTACTGTATATGATAATGTTGGTAACGCAGCTAATTGTCGTCTTGTTAATGTTCAAATTGACCGTGAAGCTCCAAGTTGTACGATTGCTCAATCTCCAACAGGATGGACAAATGGAACAGTAACGGTTCAAGGAACTTGTAAGGATGGAGCTGGGTCTGGATGTAAGACAACGGCAGCACAGTTAAAAGATACCTATAGTGATGAAATGCATATGTCTGTAAACTTTAGTAAAACAATTGAAGATAATGCAGGTAACACCGCTCAATGTGTTGGATATGGATATGGTATTACAATTGATAAGACTGGTCCAACATGTACGGCAACGAAGGTAGCTTATACGATTGACAGCCCTAACGGAGTAAATATTGATGTTATGTGTCGTGATTCTGGCGGATCTGGAGTTGCTTCCTGTGGTGGATCTACTGCTCATGGAGGGGAAACGTATGGATTAAACCCTGCAACTACTGGAGCGAAGAGCGGTAAATCTTATACTGTAACAGATCAAGCCGGTAATTCTGGAAGATGTAGTGTTTCAGTAAGTTCTAAGAAACAAAACTATACTGCGACTTGTTCTTCTTGTAAGAGATGTAAGAGTGCGGGATGTGAATACGTAGAACCATGTACGAAGTCATGCTGTGGAACGCACAAGTGTGGAACTTATTTTGCAGGATGGACTTATGGTTATTGCTCTCAATATGGAAAGGGTTGTACCGAAACATCTTCTATTGGTACTCGTTTTGGATGTACTTGTCCAAGTTATTGTAACAACACTTGTAAGACTCAGAGTTGCTGTGGCTGCACCACTTATTATCAGAATTGTTCATCTTGTGGTTGTGCTGGTTCTTATACTAATTCTGGTTGGTTTGATGGAAGCCATGCGGCTGGATGGTCAGGAAGTACCTATTATTACTTGAGAACAGTTTATTATTAAAATAAAAACGTTAGATGATTCTAACGTTTTTTTGTCAAATGAGTTGTAAAAGCCTTGAAAACAAGAATAAATATTCTCTTTTTCATAGTATACTTATTTTAGAATAGGAAGTGGATTGAATGGAAAAGAAAAGAAAACATATTGTTGTTTATTGGTTGTTTATGATTGTCCTTTTTGTGGCAGTTTTATTATCCCAACAAATTGTAGCGAGTATTATGCAAGGTAGCTTGTCAACTTCCAAATTTGGACATGAAGCTACTTTTGAAATTTTATGGGCAGGGCTTGTTTTAATTATTGTTTTGTTGTTTAAAAACAAATATATTTTTACGCAAGATCGAATGGGATTTTTAGAAAGTATTCCTTTTGTTTTACCAGAGTTATTGCTTTCTTTATTCTTTAGTTTATTAAGTATTATATTACTTATTAGTAATACGGGAACATTTGATATATTTGCAGTATTTAACTTAGCACTATATTGCTTGTTTATTGGTATTGTAGAAGAATTTTTATGTAGAGGATGGTTACTGAATGAGTTTTTAGAAAGATACTCTAAGAATCGAAAAGAAATTATTTTATCTATTATCTTTTCTTCTTTCATTTTTGGTGTCATTCACTTTATTAATATTGGAGAAACAAGAGGTATCTTTGAAACTTTGGTTCAAGTTATGAATGCAACAGCTGGCGGTATTTTCTTAGCTCTTGTTTATTATAAGACGAAAAATATTTGGGTTGTTGTGGGAACCCATGCTTTATGGGATTTCTCTTTATTCTTAGGACAAACAAATTCTTTAGGAGATTGTTTAGCATCTACTCCAACCACTGGTTCTGTTATTTTGAATATTGTACGTGGTGTAGTCCTTACATTTGCCTATTTAATGTTCTGTTATTGGTTATATCGACAAACGGATTTATATGAAAAAGAAGATAAGAGACCTAAAGATATATTAATTGGAATCGGAGTTCTTATTTATATTATAGGCTTGGTTTTTGTTCATGGTGGAGCAGATGATTCTTTATGTCCTGATTATACGAAGAAGCCAATTGAAGATTCTTTTAAAGTTTCTTATTATCATTATGATCAGTATGCTTTAGAGAATACTCCTCTTGTATTGGATATCGATCCAGAGAATGGTTCTCTACGTTTAAATAATACTTATACGGATATTCATTCTCCTTTAACAACAGATGATAAATTTAGAGATTATTTATTAATTGATAATCAAAATTATTATGTTTTATTAATTCAAACAAGTAGTAATGTTATTTATTATGGAAAATATCCAAAATCAGAATTAAAAGATGATACGGCTTATTTGAAAAAAGTGCGTGATGGCTTTGTGAAAATGGCTGTTCCTAATATTGTGAAACTTGGAGTTATTGAGATAGAAGGGGATGACTATCAATACCCAATGTTAGAAGATGAGATTGGTCAATACTATTATTTTGATTCCAAAGGAAAGTTATATATTCATTAAGAATAATCAAATTGATTATTCTTTTTTTATGTTTTTTATTCTTTTAGCACTTTCAATTGACAAGTGCTAAAAAGAGTGATATAAATGAATTGTACACAAAAATTAAGGAGATGGTATTGTGGCAAAAAAAGAATTTAAATCAGAGTCAAAACGTTTACTAGACTTAATGATTAACTCTATCTATACCAATAAAGATATCTTTTTAAGAGAGTTAATTAGTAATGCTAGTGATGCTTTGGATAAATTATATTATAGAAGTTTAACGGATAAGAAGTTAAAAGTTAAAAAAGATAAGTTAGAGATCAATCTATCTTTTGATAAAGATAAACGTACGATTACCATTACGGATAATGGTTGTGGTATGACAAAAGATGAATTAGAGAGTAATTTAGGTACGATTGCGAAAAGTGGAACTCTTTCTTTTAAAGAGAATATGAGTAATGATGAAAAGGCTAATATTATTGGTCAATTCGGAGTAGGTTTTTATTCTGCTTTTATGGTTAGTGATAAAATTACGGTTACTTCTTTAAGTGTTGATTCTGAAGATGCTTTTGTTTGGGAAAGTGAAGGTGTTGATGGTTATACCATTAAAGAAGCTAAGAAGAAAGATGTTGGTACAGACATTGTATTACATATTAAAGAAGATACGGATGAATTTGAATATTCTAAATATTTAGATGAATATCAATTAAAGAATCTTGTTAAAAAGTATTCTGATTATATTAGTTTCCCAATTAAGATGGAAGTTACTCATCATGAATTAGTAGATGAGAAGAAACATGAATACAAAGATACTAAAGAAGTTGAAACTATCAATAGTATGGTTCCTATTTGGAAGAGATCTTCTAGTGAAGTAAGTGATGAGGATTACGATAATTTCTATATGGATAAGTTTAGTGATTATGATAAACCTTTAAAAGTGATTTCTTCTTCTGTAGAAGGTATGACTTCTTATAAATCATTATTATTTATTCCTAGTCATGCACCTTTTGATTACTATACACAAGAATATGAAAAAGGGCTTGCTTTATATTCGAATGGTGTCTTAATCATGGATAAGTGTGCAGATTTATTACCTGATTATTTTAGCTTTGTAAAAGGTGTTGTTGATTCAGAGGACTTAAGTTTAAATATTTCTCGTGAGTTATTACAAGAATCTCAAGGTGTTAAATTGATTGCTAAAAATATTGAAGGAAAGATTCGTAAAGAACTTGAAAATATGCTACGTGATGATCGTGAACAATATATTTCCTTCTTTAAGACATTTGGTGTTCAATTAAAATATGGTGTTTATAACAACTATGGAGTAGATAAAGATAAATTGAAAGATTTAGTTATGTTCTATTCTGCTAAACATGATCGTTTGATTACATTAGCTGAGTATGTTACTGAAATGAAAGAAGGACAAGAGTCTATTTATTATGCATCTGGTTCTTCTATTGAAAAGATTGGAAAACTTCCTCAAGTAGAACAAGTTCGTGATTTAGACTATGATATTTTATATTTAACAGATTATGTAGATGAATTCTGTATTACGGCTATTCAGTCTTATGAAGATAAGAAGTTTAGAAATGTTAGTGATGAAGACTTAGATCTTGAAAGTGAAGAAGAAAAGAAAGATACAGAAAAAGCTAACAAAGAAAACTCAGACTTATTAAAGGCTATGGTAGAAAAATTACCTGATGTCAAAGAAGTTCGTTTCAGTAATAAATTAAAGAGTCATCCTGTTTGTTTAACAACTAAAGGTGATGTTTCTATTGAAATGCAAAAAGTATTTGATGCGATGCCAAATGATATGGGTATTAAAGCAGAGATGATACTTGAAATTAATGAGAAACATCCTATTACGAAGAAATTAAAAGACTTATTTGAACATGATCAAGATGCGTTTGAGAAATATACGAAGATTTTATATAGTGAAGCTTTGATGATCGCTGGGCTTCCTATTGATAATCCTACAGAAATTAGTCAATTAATTTGTGAAGTTATTTCAAAATAAAAAAGACGAAAGTCTTTTTTTTATTTCTTTAATTATAAATATTATTTATATCATTTTTCTTGATAATTTAATTGATTTATAGTATTATAAAGCCCTGGTGATGCAAAATGATGAAAGTGATGGAAAAACCTGTGGCATTATCTACAGCTTTATTAAAGGTAAAAACAGTGAATCATCCTATGAATCCTGAAAATATGTCTTTTGAGGATTATATAGAAAGTCCTAATACGCTTATTAAAATTGAGTTTCCAGATGGGAAAGCACTTGTAGAAGAAAAGTTTCGTTCTACATCTACTCCAATGGATCGATTCTATATCGAGTTTTTTGATGAAATCAATCGGGATGATATGATTTCTTATTTAACGAATCCTGAACAAAATTATCGAGCTACTAGTTTAGAGGGATCTGTTGTTCGACTAAGTAAGGAAGATGAGGTACTTGTTTCTTCTATTGAAGATTCTTCAACGGAGGGATTACAAGAGTTTGTTTTTCAAGAAGAAAAAGTTGGTTTCTTCCAAAGAATTAAAAGAAAATTTCAAAAGAAAGATGCTTAAATCATCTTTCTTTTTTTATGGTTTTACGATATAATTTACTAAGATAAGGAAGTGATTTTATGGCAATGATATCTCGAAGAGAAA
>JAEEGL012874025.1_pt1 | contig 11705 bp, 9 predicted proteins | sample 9134231 | NCBI WGS metagenome assembly JAEEGL01 (sample SAMN16246548, study PRJNA631951) | gut metagenome | biome: gut microbiome; feature: rumen; material: fiber-attached | host: Bos | place: Iran: Karaj | collected 2018-10
GCTCCAGGACATGGGCCTGCGCGCTGATTTCGTGCCGGACAGCTACGTGGCGGAAAACGCGGCCGAGGGCCTGCGTGCCCTGGGCGTGGCAGGCGCGCGGGTGCTCCTCCCACGCGCCAGCGAGGCCCGCGACGTTTTGCCCGACGCGCTCCGCGACGCCGGCGCGCAAGTGGACGTGATCCCGGTTTACAGGACGCTGCCTTCCTCAGAAGGGAAAGAGCGCGTCCTGGAAGCGCTGGAAGCCGGCGGCATCGACTGCGTCACCTTCGGCTCCTCGTCCACCGTGCGCAACTTCCTCGCCGCAGTCGGCGCGGACACGATGAAGCGGCATCCGGAAGTGAAGCTGGCGGCCATCGGCCCCGTCACCGCCAGGACCCTGCGCGACCAGGGCTTCGAGCCTGACATCCAGCCTGAGGAATTCACCATCCCGGCCCTCGTTCGGGCCGTGCGCGCGGCCTTTGCCGGCGGAGGGCAAGACGCATGACGCTCCGTCTCGGCATCCTCGCCTCGGGCAGCGGGACGAACGCGCAGGCGATTATCGACGCCGCACAAGAAGGTAGGCTCGACGCAGACATCCGCCTCGTCCTTGCCAACCGCCCCGGAGCCGCGGTGCTCGGCAGGGCGCAGGAGCACGGCATCGCCTCCCTGTGCCTGGACCACACGGCGTTCGCGAGTCGCGAGGACTTCGACGCGCGCATGGCGCAGGAGCTGCGTGACGCCGGGGCCGACACGGTGGCCCTCGCCGGCTACATGCGCCTGGTCACGCCGGCCTTCCTGGACGCCTTTCCCGGGCGTGTGCTCAACATCCACCCGGCGCTGCTCCCGGCCTTCCCGGGAAACTACAGCACGCGTTCCTGCTGGGAATATGGTGCGAAATTCAGCGGCTGCACAGTGCATTTCGTCGATCCGGTGATGGACGGCGGCCCGATCATCATCCAGGCTGCCCTGCCCGTGCACCAGGACGAGGATGCCGCGCAGCTTCTGGAACGCATCCACCGCCTGGAGCACCGCATCTATCCGCAGGCCCTCGCCTGGCTCGCCGAAGGGCGCCTCAGCCTGCAGGACCGGCGCGTCCTGCTGGCGCCGGGCACGCGCACGCTGGCCCCGCAGCCGGACTCGGCCCTGGTCTGGCCCCCTCTCGAAAACGGTTTCTAGCCCGCCGCGCCAGGCGGGCACAAAGCGCAACCATGCCGGCGATCTGGCCCCGGCAAAGGAGATTTCTCATGAAGGCACGTTTCGCCGCCCTTGCGGCCCTCGTTCTCTCCCTGGTCCTTTCCGCGCCCGCCCTGGCTGACGACAACGCCGCCAGGAAGGAGCGGCGTACGCCAGTACTGGTGGAATTCGAGGGCGTCGACGCCATCGGCAATGAACTGGCCTCGAAGCTTTCGCAGGAGATCAACAAGAGCAATCCCGCCGCGCCGGAACGCGAGGCGACCTTCCACCTGCAGCTCTCCAGCGCCGTTGAATTCGAGACCCGCCCCGGCGTGGGCTCCGTGTACGCTGCCGTCTGGACCTTCTCCCAGACCGGCGGGTCCATTGAATTCTACCTTGCCCGCGACCTGGGCGTGGTCACCAGGGATACCATCGATACCGTGGTCAGACGCCTTGTGCAGCGCACCGACGGTGTCGCCGCCCGCTACGGCTATCTCGACCGCGACAAGAAGTAGGCTGGAACCAGGAACAGCCCCTCCAGGCGCGCAGCGCCCCGGGGCGCACCGAACCCACGCACCGCGCATGCGGCGCAGGCTTAGCGCATGCTTTCACGACTGCTGACGACCATCCTCGAGTGCATCAGAAGCGGGCATCATGTGGCCATGGGCATCTTCCGCTTCCTCATCCCCATCGTCCTGGGAGTGAAGCTGCTCGAGATCTCCGGGCTGATCCCCTGGCTCGCCATGCCTCTGCGCCCGCTGATGGACCTTCTGGGCCTGCCCGCGGAAATAAGCCTGGCATGGCTGCCCTGCATGCTGGTGAGCATCTTCTCGGGGCTCATGGTGCTCGTCTCCCTCATCCCGCAGCTCCCGGAACTGACCACGGCGCAGATGACGGTCTTCGGACTGCTCGTGCTCATTGCCCACAGCCTGGTGCTTGAAGTGCGCATCGCCGGGCAGTGCGGCGCGTCCATGCCCTTCCAGTGCTGCCTGCGCCTGGCCTCGGCCATCCTGGCCGCCTTCCTGCTGCACCTGATCCTCGACGGCTTCGGTCTGCTGCAGGGCAAGGCGCTGGTGCTCATGAGCGCCGCGCCCACGGCCGGGCTCAGGGAATGGGGCCTGCAGCAGGCGGTCAACCTCGCGCAAATGTACGCCATCATCTGCCTCGTCATGCTGCTGCAAAAGGCCCTGGACACGTTCCGCATCTCCGCCTTCGTCGGCTGGCTGCTCGGGCCGCTGCTGCGGCTCCTGGGGATCTCCCCCAGGGCGGTCTCCATCGTCATCATCGGCTTCACCATGGGCATCTTGTACGGCAGCGGAGTCCTCATCAAGAGCACGCAGGAGGGTCACCTTTCCGGGCGCGACGTGCATAACGCCATCTCGCTGCTCGGGCTGAGCCACTCGCTGATCGAGGACACGCTGGTGCTCACGCTCATCGGCGGCAGCCTCTGGGGGCTTCTGGGCTTCCGCATCGCATTCACCCTGGTATCTGGCGCACTGCTGAACGCATCATGGCCCGTGCTCAAGCGCTTTGCCGTGGCCAATCCGGAGGAGGACAAGGCATGAAGACCCTGTGGATCAGCGCCGGAGAGATATCCGGAGACCTGCAGGCGGGAGCGCTGCTTTCCGCCCTGCGGCGCACCGCCCCTGAGGGCGGCCTGCGCGCCATCGGCATGGGCGGGGACGAGCTGGCGCGCGCCGGCCAGGAAAACCTCTTCCGCGTGGAGCAGCTTTCCGTCATGGGGATCGCCGAAGTTTTGGGCAGCCTGCCGCGCATCCTCCGCCTCCTGGCCGCCATCCGCCGCGAGCTCGCCCGCGTCCGCCCCGATGCCGTGCTGCTGGTGGACGCGCCGGAATTCAACTTCCGCGTGGCGAAAGCCGCCAGCAGGCTGGGCATCCCGGTCTATTACTTCATCCCGCCCAAGGTCTGGGCATGGCGCACCGGCAGGGTCGCCTTCCTGCGGCGCCATGTGCGGCGCATCTTCTCCATCCTGCCCTTCGAAGTGCCGTTCTACGAAAAGCACGGCCTGGACGTCGACTATGTGGGCAACCCGCTGGTGGACCTCGTGGACTACCCGTCCATCGCCTCCATGCAGCCCGTGCCTGGGAGGATCGGGCTCATGCCCGGCAGCCGCCGCAAGGAGGTCGAATCCCTGATGCCGGCCTTTGCCGAAGCTGCCGGGATCCTTTCCCGCGACTTCCCCGGACTGGAATTCCACTGCATCCGCGCGCGGAACTTCAGCGAAGGGGAGCTGCGCGCCCTCTGGCGCAGCCGCGCCCCCCTCATCGTGGAGGACGGAGAGGACCGCTACCGCTTCATGCGCACCTGCCAGTTCATTGCCGCGGCATCCGGCACGGCGACTCTGGAAACGGGTCTCGCCGGCGTGCCCACCCTGGTGGCCTACAAGGTCTCCCCCCTCAGCTACTGGATCGGACGCCGCGTGATCAAGGTCCCCTGGATAAGCCTGACGAACCTCATCCTCGGCAGGGAAGCCTTCCCGGAGCATATCCAGGAGGATGCCGATCCGGCGCCCTTGGCAAAGCGCATGGCGGCATGGCTCAGGCACCCGGAAACGCTGGACGCCATGCGCCGCGACACCGAAGAGCTGCGCGCCCTGTGCGGCGAAGGCGGCAGCGCTGCGCGCGCCGCGCAGGCCCTCTGGCGGGAACTGGAAGGATTGCCGGGCCGCGGTTGACCCCGGCTCATTCGCACTGACATTCCGGAAAGACTGGCTCCAGCCGGTACGTCTCGAGCAGCGTGATGCCCGCCCCTGGATGGAGGAATTCGATCCGGGCGAAGGCGTCGTGCGCATCCTGGAAGCTCGGGTACGGCCCCACGAAATAGATGCCGCCCTGCCGGCGCAGCAGCGTTGCCGCATCGCGCACGCCGAGGCGCACGAGCTGCGTGGCCTTCGCTGCCTCGTCACAGGTCTGCGGGTCATCCTCCCTGCTCAGGCGCACGAAAAAGCGCTGCGACGCGGCATACGGCCTGCCGCTCTTTCCGCCCACGACGTCCAGGGAGACGGAGGCGATGCCGTCCACCCCCAGCGCCTGCGCCGCCGAGCGGGAAAGATCGATGACCCGCCCCTCGACAAATGGCCCGCGGTCGTTGATGCGCACGACCACGCTGCGCCTGCTGGCATGCTGCCGCACCCGGACGACGGAACCGAACGGCAGATGCTTATGCGCCGCCGTCATGGCGTACATGTTATAGCGCTCGCCGTTGGCCGTGAGCTTTCCGTGGAACCCGGGGCCGTACCAGGACGCGATGCCGGTTTCCCGCACACTGCCCCGAGCGGACGCGTCGCAGGCGAGACCGAAGAGCAGGGTCAGGCATGCGGCCAGCGCCGCGCACGTGCGCAGGAAGGCCGCCTTACCGCCGCTGCGGGACGCATATCGAAAAAAGCACATGGCAACCATGTATCACCTGCGGGCGTGTCCCTGTCAAGCCGCCCGGCGCATGCCCTGCATGCCTCTTGCGCGCTTTGCCCTGCAGTACTAGAATGGGGAGACATCCCCAAGGCAGGTTAGTGTATGCGGCATCGCAAGCTCCTCTACGACCCACAGGACTACCAGCTTCTCCAGCTCATCGCGCAGATGGAGAAACGCAGCCAGTCCAGCGTCCTTCCCATGCCCAAGCTCCACCCCAACGGCATCATCACGCTTTCCGAGCCCATGGAGGCGCGCATGGCCACGGCCGTGCTCCGCCTGCTGGACATGCTCAGCAAGGGCGGGACGGAGGAACGCCTCGATGCCCTGCGCGCCCTCCGGGCGGCCATGCGCTCCATGACCCATGCCCAGTACCCCATCAACACCGGCCGGGTGCTGCTGCAGATCATGAAGGACCTTGTGCGCGGCGGGGGAGACAAGGAAAAGCAGCTGCGCCTCGCGCATGATTTCCGCATGGCGGCCACGGGACGGCCGTCGGTCGTGCGCCATCTGCTCAAGCGCTACTTCATGCTGGAAATGCCTGAGACCTGGAACCAGGCTGTCTTCGACAGCCACGTCCATGACGCCAATACCAAGGGACGCAAGAGCCCGACGCATCTGATCATGGACGCATGGATCAAGGGCATACGCTCGCTCACCGTCATCTATTACAACTATGTGCTGCCCTCCGCCGCCCACGAGCTCCTTTCCGCCGCCGCCATCATGGGCATCACCGTGCGCATCGGGCTCCTCTTCCACGCGCCGTACAGGGGCAGGCTCGTCGACCTGATCTGGGTGCCCAGAGGCTTCACCAGCGAGGAAGACTTCGTCGCCTTCCTCTACACCCAGGAGATGCAGGCGCTCATGGGCAACGGGCGCGCCGCGACTCGCTGGCTGGAAAAGCGCATCCTGCGCCTCGCGCGCCGCTGGAACGCCAGCGAGCGGGAAAGCCTTGCGGAGATGCTCGGCGCCGCGCCGGCGCCGCTGAGCGAAGAGGAATTCCTGGAATTTGTCGGCAGCGGCCAGGCGTCCATGCTGCACCTTGCGGAATTCATCCATAAGAAGCTGTATCCGCTGTTCAAGGAGAAGGCGGCGGCGCTGGCGCGGGACAGCGCCGACAAGGAGAAAAGCCCGGAAGAGCGGGCTGAGGCGGCGAAGCAGCTGGAGAGGCTCGACCACTTCTCCACGGAAACCGTGCTCAAGCGTCTGAGCGACCCCGACGTTTTCCCGGAAGCGCAATGGATGCAGAACGCCTGCACCTCCGCGGACTGCCCGCCCATCCTGAACATGCCGCCGTACAAGCTGCTCAAGCAGCTCTGGGACCTGAAGAGCGGCAGCCGCGTCACCCTCAACCTCGCGAGGCTCGATTCCACGGATGTGCTCGAGCTGCTCTGGGACTGCAAAGGGCTGATCAGCAACCTTGAGATATTCAACCTGAAGGACTGGCAGAATGGCGGGCTGGAAGCGCTGCCGGAAATCAACGCCCTGCAGCGCGCCATTAACGATAGCTCCATCCCGAGACTCAAGGCGCTCGTCGCCGCCATGATCGACAGGGAGGCGGGAGGCGAAGCCCCGGACCAAGACAGGCTCCGCAAGCTGCGCATCCTGCTGCAGAACCTGCCTGTTCTCTGCGAATACTATCAGGCCTCCAAGCTGCGCGCGACCATGGGCACGGATTCGACGAGCCGCCCGGGCTACCACTTCGGCATGGGGCTGGCCTATCCGGAAACGCTGCCGCTGCGTGCGCGCCGGGAGCTCAACCGCCGCAGGCGCGGCGCCCACCTGATCCTGCCGCTGAAAACGGAGCTGCTGGAGCAGGTCACCTACACGCCCACGTCGCCAGAAGAGGAAGACCCTCCCCTCACGTCCTGGATACGCAGCCTGCCCGGGATGCGCCGCTTCGGCGAGCAGAAGCAGACGGAATGGACCCCCGTCTCGGAAAACACCGTCGTCAGCCGCAGCGGCCGCTGCACCACTGCCTTCGGCAGGATCCGCGGGCTGCGGGGCGGCGTCGTCACGCTGGGCGGCAACAGCAATGCCACCAGCAATGGATTCATCACTCCGCCCAGGGCAAAGGAACGCCTCTGGACAAAGCTACCCTACCTCGGGACGGGCACGGCGAACGCCCTGCGCATCTGCGCCGGCTTCCTGCTGTCATGGGCCTGCTTCATGCTCACGCAGCCCGGCTCCCTAGCATGGCTCGGCGCCCCCCTGTGGTTCATCATCACGCTCTCGCGCGTCATCCTGCAGTCCGTGCTAGGCGCGGGCGGTCTGCACCGCTCCTCTGTGCTGCGCTGGAACAACTACGTGAGCTGGTCCGACGTCGGCATCACGCTCATGTACTGCGGCCCTGCCGTCCTGCTGCTGGAACCGCTGCTCCGCGTCCTCGTGCTGGAACGCGGATTCGGCTGCACCGCGGCCAATGCCCCGTTCACCGTGTACGCCACGCTCACCCTGGCCTTCGGCCTGCACAAGGCCATCTCGCATGCGCTGCGCGGCTACCCCCTGAAGACGCAGCTGATCGATCTCGCGCTGATGCCGCTCTGCATCCCCGCCGTCCTGCTGTGCCATTACATCCTGGCCGGCGTGCTCGGCATGTGCGGCAGCCTCGAGCAGCTCCCCTACTGCGCCGTCCTGGTCACCAAGGTCGGCAGCGACGCCGTCATCGGCTTCGGCGGGGGCATCGATGACAGGGAAAACAATATCCGGCGCCGCATGGAAGACTGCCACATCCTCCTGGACGGGATGCTTTCCCTGTTCAGCCGCATCACGTCGCTCTTCCCCGAGCGGGATACGCGCGAACTCCTGGACGATCAGACCGGCCTGAAGCGCCTGCTCGACGAGCGCGCCCCCGACATCTGGCTGGAGCTCGTCGTCAACGCCCTGGACCTGATGCACGTATGGTATTTCCAGCCGCGGGCGAACTACGCCCTGTCCCGCCATATGCGCCGGCTCTCCCCGGAGGAAAGGATGGTCTTCTTGAACATGCAGAACGTGCTGCTTCTGGAAAAGCAGATCAGCCAGCTGCTGATCAACGGCCTTGTCGGCCGCAACTTCGCAGGCGCGCTCTCGTTCTACCTCTCCCGGCGGGGGGAATATCTTGCCAGCATGGCGCGGATCGCCGGCGACCAGGCCGCCTGAGCCAGCGGGCAGCGCAGCATGAACATCCGTGACCTGCTACATGCCCGCCTATGGCGCGGCGTCCTGCGCCTGTGCCCCTACTCCAGCATGCCGTAGGCGTTTTCCGCGACCGGCTCCAGCCATTCATTGGAGGTGTCCTCGCCGGGCACCTCCACGGCCAGATGCGAGAACCAAGCATGCGGGGCCGCGCCGTGCCAGTGCTTGACGCCGGCGGGGATGTTCACGACTTTGCCCGGTATCATGGCGACAGGCTCCCTGCCCCATTCCTGGCAGTAGCCGCGCCCGCCGACGCAGATGAGCATCTGCCCGCCGCCCCTGGACGCGTGATGCACATGCCAGTTATTGCGGCATCCCGGCTCGAAGGTCACGTTATAGACGGGCACCTGGGCTGTCGAAACAGGCGCCAGGTAGCTCTGCCCCGTAAAATACTGCGCGTAGGCGTCGTTGGGTTCGCCGATAGGGAAGAACACCGTGCTCTGATAGCGCTCCTTCTCCGACAGGGCGGGGGCAGCCTCGCTCCATATCTCCTTGGCCATGCGGAAGACCGCCCAGCCCTTCGGCCAGCCGACATACATCGCCGCATGGGTGATGACGGCCGCGATCTCCTCCCTGGACACGCCGTTGTTCTTCGCGTTGCGCAAATGGTATCCCAGCGAGGAATCGACCATGCCGGACGCCATCAGCGCCACCACCGTGACAAGGCATTTCGTCTTCGTGCCGATCGCTGCCTCATTCCATACTTCGCCGAACAGCACATCGTCGTTGAGATGCGCGAACATGGGGGCGAAATCGCCCAGCTGCTCCCTTCCCGCCGTCTGCGTGATCCGTTCCGTCATACCTGCCTCTCCAAGGTTCATCGTTCTATGCCGGCGCCGCCCATGCCATACTGCCGGGCGCCGGCGCCGCGCCGAGGCATGGAGGCTTGCCCAAATCTGCCAATGGCCCTACCATGGCTCCCATGCCCGGTCTGCAAACTGCCGGAAGCCCGGAGGGTCCCATGAAACGCATCCTGCTGCTGCTTTGCGCCGTTCTCCTCGGCGCTTTCAATGCCAACGCCGCCGCCCCCTACACGTGCAAAGGCACCGCCTTCATCTACGAAGGGAAGAGCTATGACCTCAGGGAGCACGGCCCCATCAACGCCGTCATGTCCTGCAAGCCCGCCGGCAGGCATATCGTCATCGAAGGGCATGTCAATCCACGGAACGGCATCTACCTGATTTTCGATACAAAGACCAGGTCCTTTGTCAGGGAACTGGCCGGGGCCAACCTCATCTGGAAGGGCAACGACGTGCAAAGCTGCGTCTACTCCTTCTGGGCGGACATCCTCGACTGGGACGGCAACACCGTCGCCTCCGTGCCCCTGGAAGGCAGGGAATACATCCGCTCACTTTCGTTCACAACGGACGGCAGGCTGGCCGTCCTCATTGCCGGCGGTGCCGAGGACCGCACCGTATTCATTCCCCTCAGGCGCTGAACGCGCCGCTGCCACGGGCGAAGCAGGAGACCAGGATCGCGCCTGCCTGCGCGACATTCAGCGAATCAAACTCGCGCAGGAAGGGTATGCACAGCGAATCGGCGCATCGCTTCGCCACGCCCGGGCGTATGCCGTCCTCCTCACTGCCGAGCACCAGCAGCGCGGGCAGGGGCAATGCGGCCCGCAGAGGGTCCAGGGCTCTCTCGGCACGCTGCGCGGCAAAGGTGAAGAATCCGCGCCGGGCGGCGTCATCCACCGCCCGGCCCAGGTTCGCCACCTGGGCTATGGGCAGCCTCTCCAGCGCGCCGGCGGCGGAACGCCGCGCGCCCGGGCCCAGGAAGGCGCTGTTGTGCCTGGGAAGCACCATGCCCGCGGCGCCAAGGGCGTAGAGCGTGCGCGCCAGCGTGCCCACGTTGCCGGGATCACGCACCTGGTCCAGCGCCACGATCAGCGGCAGGGGCGCCTGGGGCGCAGCATCCAGCAGCTCGTCCCAGTCCGTAAGGCCTGTTTCCCGCAGCCGCGCGGCCACGCCCTGATGCCCTGCGCTGCCGGCGACTCGCGCCAGGACGGAATCCTCGACAAGGGAAAAGCGCACACCAGCAGCGCGGCAAAGGTCGAGGAGCCGCGCGCTTTCCTTGCTCACGCGGCCCCTGCGCACATAGACGATATCCACGAGCGAGGGATCGCGTTCCAGCAGCTCCAGCACGGGCTTCATCCCGGGCAATATGCCAGGCTGTGTGTTTTCTTCATCAATCATGCATTATTCCAATAGGTTATATATTTTTTAAATACATAGAAAACGAACATTGAATCCCCGGAGGAATTGCGCTATCGTGACCCGTTACGCAACGGTCCGCCCCGTTCCCGGGGCATGCCCATCCATGCTGGTTATCCTGTTTTTTTCCAGGATGCAAGCGACCTCCTTCCGGAGCAATACATATGAGCGTTTTTTCAGGCAATGCCTGCCGCATATTCACGCTGAGCCTTGCGCTGGCCGCATTCATGCTGGGATGCGCCAGGCATGACAGCGTCGACTCCCCCGAATTCGGTCCGTCATGGGAAGAAGACGGCGGCCAGGGCCCCACGGACTCCTGGCGCCCGCGCTCCTATTCCATGACGTCAGCGGAAAAGAAAGCCTTCGCGCGCAAAGGCGAGCTGGATCAGAAGCTCGATCCCAGGATGGAGCAGGAAGTGACACGCGTCTTCCTGAAATACTCGCGTGACAGGCGCTCCACCATCCAGGCCTTCATGCGCAACAGCACGCCCTACCTGGCCAATGCCAAGGCCGTTTTCCGCCGCAAGGGCCTGCCGGAAGACCTTGCCTACCTGGCCTTCCTGGAAAGCGGCTACAATCCGCTGGCCGTGTCGCGCTCGCACGCCGTCGGCATGTGGCAGTTCATCTCCTCGACAGGCAGGAATTACGGCCTGCGCCAGGACTGGTGGGTCGACGAGCGCATGGACCCGCAGAAGTCCACGGAAGCGGCGGCCGCCTACCTGGAGCGCCTGTACGAGATCTTCCATGACTGGCACCTGGCCATCGCCTCCTATAACGCCGGCGAAGGCAAGATCGGCCGCGCCAAGGATGCCGCCGGCGCCCGGAGGCTGGAAGACATACTCCGCAACAACGAGCGCCTTTCCCACGACCTGCGCCTGCGCGAGGAGACGCGCCTTTACGTCCCGCGCTTCCTGGCCATCGCCAAGGTCGTGCGCGGGGCGGAGGAACTCGGCCTGAAGCCGGCCCCGAACGACGCCAGGCATCCCGCGCTCATGCCTGCCGTGGGTCTTACCGTCAGACCTGCCACGGACCTCGTGGAGCTCTGCCGCCGCCTCGGCATGACATGGCGCGAATTCCTTGCCTATAACCCGCAGTTCCTGCGCTCCATATCCCCGGCGAACCGCGCCTCCACCGTCTATGTGCCCCGCAGCAGGGAATCACAGGCGCGCAGGCTGATCGCCGGCAACGTCTCCGGCGCTGGCTGGACATACTACACCGTGCGCAGGAAGGACAGCCCGGCCAAAATCAGCAAGATCACGGGCGTGCCCGCCTCCATCATCGCCCAGCTCAATCCCGGCGGCATGAGTGCCGGCCGCAGGCTGCGCCTGCCGTCGCGCGCCGGCTCCGTTTCTCCGATGAAGCCGTTGAATCCGGCGCTGGAGACCCAGGTCGCCGCGGCGTATGGAGAAGATACCGTCACCGCGGCGCTGGCGGAACTGGAGCAGGACATCCTGCAGCGCCGCCAGGGACGTGGCCAGGCGAAGCTTTCCCCGCAGCAGGCCAAGGCCGCGCCAGCCATGCCCGCCACGCATACTGTGAAAGCAGGCGAATCCCTCACCGGCATCGCACGCAAGTATGGCATCACGACCAATGCCCTCTATGCCGCGAATGGCGGCGCCGCCAGGCTGAAAAACATACATCCGGGACAGAAACTCAGGCTTCCGGCACCTGCCTCCAACGCCCAAGCTCAGCCGCAGCAGGCCAAGGCCGCGCCAGCCATGCCCGCCACGCATAC
>JAEEGL013920703.1_pt1 | contig 11705 bp, 10 predicted proteins | sample 9134231 | NCBI WGS metagenome assembly JAEEGL01 (sample SAMN16246548, study PRJNA631951) | gut metagenome | biome: gut microbiome; feature: rumen; material: fiber-attached | host: Bos | place: Iran: Karaj | collected 2018-10
GCCACCGGGAACCAGATCCTCATCATAGGTGAATCCACTGTACATCCAGATATCCCGGTCGGGGCATTCTTTCCGCACCCGGCGGATCAGTCCCACAAGGACCTCCTGATTGGAGGGCTCAAAAGGCTCTCCTCCCAGGATGGTAAGTCCGCGATATTGGTATTTCTTTAATTCATCAATGATCCTTTGTTCCGTCTGTTCATCATAGGGGCTTCCGTAATTGAAGTCCCAGGTCATTGCATTGAAGCAGCCTTTGCAATGAATGGTGCAACCGGAAACAAATACCGTCACCCGGACTCCGATACCGTTGGCGCAGTCTGAGGTCAGTATCTCACCAATGTGCATTTCGATCTCCTTAACAGGTCATGCAGGAGTTGGACATATGCAGGACACGATCCTGAATCTCCTGTGTTCTGCCCTGATTCCAGAACTGAGTTCCGATGTATCCGCAGGTTCTGCGGGCAACGAAGAGCATGTTCTGATCACGGTTGCCGCAGTTCGGGCACTCCCAAACCAGTTTTCCGTCCTCATCCTTCACGATGCTGATCTCTCCGTCGTATCCACACTTCTCGCAGTAATCGCTCTTGGTGTTCAGCTCGGCATACATGATATTGTCATAGATGCAGCGCATAACAGAAAGGACTGCATCAATGTTATTCTGCATATTAGGCACTTCGACATAGCTGATGGCTCCACCGGGAGACAGCTTCTGGAACTCAGACTCAAACTTCAGCTTGTCGAAAGCGTCGATCTTCTCGGTTACATGGACGTGATAACTGTTGGTGACATAGTTCTTATCCGTTACACCGGGGATCACGCCGAAGCGCTTCTGCAGGCACTTTGCAAACTTATAGGTGGTGGACTCCATGGGAGTTCCGTAAACGGAGTAGGAAATGTTCTCCGCAGCTTTCCACTCTGCGCACTTATCGTTCAGTTTCTGCATAACCTTCAGAGAGAATTCTCTTCCCTCCTTGGAGGTATGAGTGGTGCCCAGCATTCTCACGCACATCTCGCACAGTCCGGCATAGCCCAGGGAGATGGTGGAATATCCGCCGAAGAGCAGCTTGTCGATCTTCTCGCCCTTCTGCAGTCTGGCCAGCGCGCCATGCTGCCAGAGGATGGGAGCCACATCGGAAGTGGTACCCAGCAGTCTCTCGTGACGGCAGCGCAGTGCTCTGTGGCACAGCTCCAGTCTCTTCTCCAGGATATCCCAGAAGGTATCCATATCGCCGCGGGAGGAGCAGGCAACATCCACCAGGTTGATGGTGACAACACCCTGGTTGAACCGGCCGTAGAACTTACGGTCTCCGTTTGCCTTGCGGACGCCATCCTCCACAGTCAGGAAGGAGCGGCATCCCATGCAGGGATATACTTCACCCTTCTTCAGCTCACGCATAACCTTAGCAGAGATGTAGTCGGGAACCATTCTCTTTGCGGTGCATTCAGCAGCCAGCTTAGTCAGATAATAATACTTGGAATCTTCGGTGATGTTGTCCTCATCCAGCACGTAAATCAGCTTCGGGAAGGCGGGAGTGATCCAGATGCCCTTCTCGTTCTTAACGCCTCTCATACGCTGGTGCATCACTTCCTCGATGATCAGCGCCAGATCGTCACGGGTACGTCCCTCGGGAACCTCGTCCAGATACATGAACACGGTCACGAAAGGAGCCTGGCCGTTACAGGTCATCAGAGTGATGAGCTGATACTGGATGGTCTGGATACCGCTCTCGATCTCAGTCTTCAGACGCTTTGCCACAACCTTATCGATGATCGCGTCATCCAGTGCATCTCCGTTCTCGGAACGCTCAGCAATAACCGCTTCACGGATCTTCTTACGGCTGATGTCCACGAAGGGAGCAAGATGTGCCAGGGTGAAGGTCTGTCCACCGTACTGGTTGGATGCCACCTGAGCCACGATCTGGGTGGTGACATTACAAGCCGTGAAGAAGCTGTGGGGCTTCTCGATCATGGTTCCGCTGATAACGGTACCGTTCTGAAGCATGTCCTCCAGATCGATCAGGTCGCAGTTATGCTCCTTCTGGGCAAAATAATCAGAGTCATGGAAGTGAATGATACCTTCCTCATGCGCCTTGACCACTTCCTCGGGAAGCAGCAGACGTCTGGTAAGGTCCTTGCTGACCTCACCGGCCATATAGTCTCTCTGAGTAGAGTTGATCACAGGGTTCTTGTTGGAGTTCTCCTGATTGATGTCCTCATTCAGGTGCTCGATCAGGGACAGAATTCCATTGTCCGTGGTGTTGGACTTTCTGGTCAGCTCTCTCATATAACGGTAACGCACATATTTCTGCGCAACCTCATAACCGCGCATCTCCATGATGCCGGTCTCTACCATATCCTGAATGTCCTCCACGTGCATAACGTGAGACATGGAAGCAGCCTTCTGCTCGATCACGTCTGCGATGGCACGGATCTGGTAGTCGTTCAGCTGATGGATCGGATCGATCTCCTTATTTGCAGCCTTGATCGCATTGATGATCTTGTTAATGTCAAACTGTACTTCTTCCCCGTTTCGCTTGATAACTTTCATTTCATTCTCTCCTATTTCCCAAGAGACGTCTTTCTTGCGCGTCCACTACATATTGTGCCACCTTCTCAGACCTGTGTCAATATATTGTGGGCAAAACACGTTTCAATACATCTGTTATATTGTCAGAGTTTGTCTTGTCTAACCAAGATTAGACCTTGCTCTATCGCTTTTTCCTTGTAATTGTCTGACTTTCGTTATATCATTTTATAGTAACCGAACGAATACGGATAATTGTAAGGAGGATAGATTATGGCATTTGTAATCGGAGATGCTTGTATCGCTTGTGGTTCTTGTGAAGCTCAGTGCCCCGTAGGCGCTATCTCCATGGGCGACGGAAAGTTCGAGATCGATGCAGACAAGTGCATCAGCTGCGGCGCATGCGCAGGTCAGTGCCCTGTCGCTGCTATTTCCGAAGCATAAATCAAACATCAATAAACACAAGAAGAACCTCCGGCTTATGGGTCGGAGGTTCTTTCATTACCACAAGATATTGATCGTAAGACAGGGCAGGAGTGAACCTGCCCTGTTTTCTTATTCCTTCCCCCGGCGCGGATCGTCCCGCTCCAGGTTTGCGAACTTCGTCAATTCCGGCAGCCATGCCAGTTCCACGGTACCGATAGGGCCGTTTCTCTGTTTAGCGATAATGATCTCGGAGATATCCTTTCTCTCCGTATCATGCTTATAGTAATCCTCACGATAGATGAACATAACCACGTCGGCGTCCTGCTCGATAGCTCCGGACTCACGCAGGTCGGAAAGCATGGGGCGATGGTCCGGTCTCTGCTCCACCGCACGGCTCAGCTGGGACAGTGCGATCACAGGGACAGACAATTCTCTCGCCAGCGCCTTCAGGGATCGGGAAATGTTGGAAATTTCCTGCTGTCTGGATTCTCCGGTACCGGTCATGAGCTGCAGGTAATCGATGAAAATGATATCCAGGCCCATGGTCATTTTCAGCTTCCGGCACTTGGAGCGCATCTCCGCTACAGAGATACCGGGAGTATCGTCAATGACCAGCTTACTGCGACCGAACTCTGTCGCAGTGGTGGTCAGTCTGGTCCAGTCATCCACGGAGAGCCGTCCCGTACGAAGCTTCTGCGCATCCACAGAGGAACGCAGGGAAAACATACGGTTGATCAGCTGCTCCTTACTCATCTCGAGACTGAAGATGGCCACGACTTTGTTCTGCTTCATGGTCATATATTCCGCGATATTCAGAGCGAATGCAGTCTTACCCATGGAAGGACGGGCTGCGATAAGGACCAGGTCCGAAGGCTGCATGCCTGCAGTCCGATAATCCAGATCAATAAATCCGGTGGCCAGACCGGTGACGACTCCCTTGTTGTGATAAGCGGTCTCAATCTTGTCGATGGCATTTTCCACCACTTTGCGGATGGGGGTCAGTTCCTCTGTGTTCCGCTTCTGCACCAGATCAAAGATCTTCTTCTCGGTATCATTCAGGATCGCTTCCATCTCCATCTGATCCTGATAGCATTCCGTAGCGATCTCTTCCGTCGCATGGATCAGACGGCGCAGGGTCGCTTTCTCCGACACGATGGTGGCATAGGCCTTCACATTGACAGAGGTGGGTACCGCGTCAATGAGGCGCTGCATATATTCCAGGCTGCTGACTTCGGGGGGCACATTCTTTTCCCGAAGGCGGTTCTGCAGAGTCACCAGGTCCACTGGCTCCCCGGCCTGCTCCAGTTCCACCATGGTATCATACAGGATGCCGTAGGAACGATTGTAAAAATCATCCCCCGTCAGATATTCTCCCGCGGACACGATGGCGTCACGGTCCATGATCATTGATCCCAATACAGAGCGCTCCGCCTCTTCGTTATGCGGCAGTACTCTCCGGATCGCGTTGTCTTCCATCCCCATTCCAGGCATATTCTCAATTCCTATCTTCTCTGAATTTATCTAAGGATATGGTAAGCCTGCCACAGAGGTGACAGGCTTAGCTTAAGTTACTTCTTACTCTTCTTCCACCTTGACGGACAGCTTTGCGGTGACCTGAGGGTGCAGCTTGATGCTGACCTCGTAGGATCCGATGTTCTTCAGCGCATCCTGCATCACGATCTTCTTCTTGTCCACTTCGATGCCGTGCTGATCCTTCAGCGCAGCGCCGATTTCCTTAGAAGACACGGAACCGAAGGACTTTCCGCCGGCACCCGCCTTGATCCGGGTCACTACGGTGAGCTGTTCGATCTTCTCCGCCAGAGCCTTCGCCTCGTCCAGCTGCTCCTGTGCAACCTTGTCCGCATTGGCCTTCTGAAGCTTCAGTTCGTTCATGTTCTTGGCGTTCGCTTCCACGCCGATCTTCTTGGGAAGGACGTAGTTTCTTGCGTATCCGTCGCTGACATCGATCAGATCGCCTTTCTTTCCAAGCTTCTTTTCATCCTGCAGTAAAATGATCTTCATTGGTTTTCTCCTGAGTTTTTATTTTCTACACGGATTGCTCCGCAATCCTACAACCATTCGCAATCCGCTGATTCCCTGCTTCGCAGGAAATCGCTACTTGCTCATGTTTGTTCGGGTCATAAATTCAAAAATGTTCGTTCATGCATGCATGACACTCATTTTTGACTTTTGACCCTTGTATCAATCAGATTTCTCCACTTTCTGTCATGGAGTCGATGGTCTGTTTCACGATACCGATAGCTTCCACGATACCGACGCCTTCCATCTGGCAGGCAGCAACATTCAGATGTCCGCCGCCGCCCATGCGCTCCATGATCAGCTGTACATTCACTTCGTCGATCGAGCGGGCACTTACATAGATCTTACCCTGATAATCCGTCAGCACGAAGCTGGCCTTGATGCCCCGGATGTTCAGCAGCTCATTGGCCGCCTGCGCACCGATGACCGTAGGGCTGGGGCAATCCTCCGCAGTACAGATGGAAATGGCATAGCACTTCTGATAAATCTCTGCCTGACTCACGGCATCGGCCTTTGCCTTGTATTCCGCAGCATCTGCACGGAACATCTTCCGCACGCGGGTCATGTCCGCGCCGCAGCGTCTCAGGAAAGCAGCCGCCTCGAAGGTACGAACGCCGGTCTTGGTCAGGAAGTTGTTGGTATCCACCGTCATACCGGCATACATGCAGTCCGCTTCTTCCGGACGGATCTTCACATTGTCGCCCACATACTGGAGGATCTCGGAGATCATCTCGCAGGCAGAAGATGCATAAGGCTCCACGTAGGAAAGGGTAGCATTCTCAATGACTTCATTGCCGGCGCGATGGTGATCCAGCACCACAATGGACTTGCAGAATTTAATAAGTTCAGGGCACTCGGTAATGCTGGGCTTGTTCACGTCCACCACTACCAGTACGGTGTTGTTGTTGGCAATATCGATAGCCTGCTGACCGGAGATGATCACATCTTCGTACTCCGGATTGCTCCGGAAGGCATCGATCAGGGGCTGAATGTCGGATGTCGGATTATCCAGGACGATAAAGGCCTTACGATCCAGCACTCTTGCGATACAGTAGATTCCCACTGCGGCGCCGAAGGCATCCGCATCCGGGATCCGGTGGCCCATGACCAGCACATTCTCTTTCGCGGTGATGATCTCGCGGAGAGCGTGTGCCTTAACCCGGGCCTTGACTCGGGTATTCTTCTCAACCTGCTGGCTCTTGCCGCCGTAATAGGTAACAGCGGTAGGTGTCTTGATCACGGCCTGATCGCCGCCTCTGCCCAGTGCAAGATCGATGGCATTGCGGGCAAATTCGTAATTCTGTGCATAGGTCAGTCCGTCGATACCAAGACCGATACTGATGGTGGCTGCCATCTCGTTACCGATGTTAACGGTCTTGATGTCTTCGATCAGATCAAAGTGGTTCTCCTGCAGCTGCTGTGCAGACTTCTTACGCAGGATGGCCATGTATTTATCCTTCTCCAGCTTCTTGCAGATACCGTCGATACTGGAGATATACTTGTTCACTTTACGGTCGATGAGAGCGGACAGCAGGGACTGACGAACTTCCTCCACACTCTCCAGAGCCTCATCATAGTTGTCCAGATAGATCATGCCCACGCAAAGGCTCTGATCATCCACTTCCTGCAGAGCGATGTGCAAAGCGGTCTCGTCAAACAGGAACATGGCGATGAGGAATCCGTCGTAATCCTCCGCATCGATCATGTCGCTGTGCTCCGCCATCTCTTTCAGTGAGATCTTCTTCAGCTTCGCGGTATAATCTCTGCCCTCATGCTCCAGCTCGTACTCCGCCTGCTCGATCTCAGTAGCATTGGGCAGCCGGTCCTTGGTAATGGTCGGGAACAAAGTGGTGATAGACTTGGAATACCCCTTGGGCTGATGCACAACCTGCTCAAAAGCGGCATTGGTCCACATGACTTTCCCTTCCTCATCCAGGAGGGCGTAGGGAATGTCCAGATCGCGCAGCAATTTACGTTGGATCTGACCATATTCCGTGGCGAAACTGACCAACTCATTCATGATCAGCGGCCGGTTATAGAAATACATGGTCAGCGTAATCGCAAAATAGAATATCGTAAACGCAGTGAGGAGGCCGCCTGCCGCAACATCGATCAGGTACATAGCCAGATTCACCGCCAAAAGTAAAAATCCCAGATAAATGCTGAACCGCATGTAACTGCGGAGTCTGCCCTTCACTTTTATCCTTGATTTCATCTCGTCGCCCTCTGCTGATAGTCTTTCGTTCCTTTTAAAACCTGACTCCCCTGAAACGAAGACCCTACCCTACATAATAACATAAAAAGACCCTACAGTCTACAGACTGCAGGGTCCCTTGAAGTCACATATATTACTGCTGAACGTAAGGCAGGATAGCCAACTGACGAGCACGCTTGATCGCAGTGGTCAGCTCTCTCTGATGCTTTGCGCAGTTGCCGGTGATACGGCGGGGAAGGATCTTTCCACCCTCAGAGATATATTTTCTAAGCTTAGCGCCATCCTTGTAGTCAATTACATTATCTTTACCACAGAACACGCAAACCTTCTTGCGTCTGTGCATGCCGCCCTTTCTTCTAACGGGGCCGTCAGGTCTCTCGGACTTCGTAAATGCCATGATCGTTACCTCCTGATTTTCTTAGTTAAACGGTAATTCTTCCACAATGCCGTCCGGAATGTTCATGAAATCGCTGTTGCTGCCGGTAGCAGGCGCGGATCCGTTTCCGTAGCTTGCTCCGCCATTGTTTGCATTCTTGCTCTCAGCAAACTCTACTTCCTCAACGATGATCTGAACGGAATAAACCTGCTGACCATCCTTGTTGGTGTAGTTGTCATTCTGAATTCTTCCGGTCACAACGACCTTGGTTCCCTTGTGAAGATACTTTTCCACAAACTCAGCCTGACGTCCAAAGGAAGTGCAGTTGAAGAAATCCGCATCAGGATCACCCTCTCTCTTGCGGTTGCGATCAACAGCAAGGCTGTAACGGGCGATAGCCATCTGACCATTTGCATTCTGGGAATATCTAACCTCGGGATCACGGGTCAAACGACCCATAAGAATTACTTTATTCATATTTACTCTCTTTCTTTATGCCTCGTCCTGTCTAACGCACAAGAATCTGAGAACGTTGTCCATGATGCGGATACGATTCTCGATCTCAGCGGGAGCAGTTGCCTCAGCATCGAAATGGATGAAGTAGTAGTAAGCTTCCTTCATCTTCTGGATCTCGTAGGCAAGCTTCTTCTTACCCCACTCGTCCACCTCGGTGATGCTACCGCCAAATCTCTCGACAAGAGCCTTCACCTTATCAACGGTAGCGGTTCTTGCGTCGTCTTCGATGTTAGCGCTAACAACGACGGCTAATTCATACTTACTCATTTTGTTACCTCCTTTTGGTCTCTGGCCCACATCTCATGTGTGAGCAAGGAAAAATGTATACCACGAATTGATATAATAACATGGGGATGCGAGAAATGCAAGGAAAAACTGCATTATTTGAAGATTTTTTCGAGCGAAAAATAGTCTGATAGAAAAGGTTATCCTTGAATTATTATGTGCCAAAACCGTGGCTTTTTCCTTGTCTGTATTTACTAATTATGATACTATTAATGTAGTTTTGTTATATATTATGTCCAAAGATCCCGGTTCTTTTCTGCGCCGGGATAAAATATTGCAAGGAGATACGCTATGGCAAAAGAAATTGTAGCAATGATCTTGGCCGGCGGTCAGGGTTCCCGACTCTATGCTCTGACAGACAAGCTGGCCAAACCGGCAGTTCCTTTCGGCGGGAAATATCGTATCATCGACTTCCCCCTCTCGAACTGTGTCAACTCCGGCATTGATACTGTAGGTATCCTGACCCAGTATCAGCCCTTCGTACTCAACGAGTACATCGGCCACGGACAACCCTGGGATCTGGACCGTCTCTACGGCGGCGTTCATGTTCTGCCTCCTTATCAGAAGGCATCCGGATCCGACTGGTACAAGGGAACCGCAAACGCAATCTACCAGAACCTGTCCTTCATCCGCCGGTTTGACCCGGAATATGTCATCATCCTTTCCGGCGACCAGATCTGCAAACAGGACTACAACGACTTCCTGCAGTTCCACAAAAAGAAAAATGCCGAGTTCAGCGTTGCCGTCATGGAAGTGCCCTGGGAAGAGGCTTCCCGCTTCGGCCTGATGGTGGCTGACAGTGATTCCCGCATCACCGAGTTCCAGGAGAAGCCCAAGGAGCCCAAGTCCAATCTCGCATCCATGGGTATCTACATCTTCAACTGGGATATCCTTGAGAAGTATCTGACCGAGGATGAGAACAATCCGGAATCCTCCAACGATTTCGGTAATGATGTCATCCCCGCGCTTCTTCGCGACAACCGCAGAATGTATGCATACCGGTTCGACGGATACTGGAAGGATGTAGGAACCATCAGCTCCCTCTGGGAAGCAAACATGGAGGTTCTGGATCCCGAAAACAGCGGCATCAACCTCTTCGATGACGATTGGAAGATCTTCAGCCGCAACTCCGGAATGCCCGGACACTTTGTTGGTTCCAACGCCACCATCGAGAACGCCATGGTCACCGATGGTTGCCGTGTTCTCGGAACCGTCCGCAACTCCATTCTCTTCGCAGGTGTTACCGTCGCAGAAGGCGCCGTCGTGGAAGACTCTGTAATCATGAGCCACACCAACATCCGTCCCGGTGCAAAGGTCACCCGCAGCATTGTCGCCGAGAATGTCTATATCGATGAGAATGCTACTGTCGGAGCACCCGCAAGCGGAGACAGTAAGGATATCGCCACCATCGGAAACAATGTCCGAATCGGTGCCGGTGCCACCGTCGGACCTAAGGCCATGGTAAAAGAAGATGTAAAGGAGGGCGAGACCCAATGCTAAAGACCAATCAGGATGCGTTGGCCGTCATTTTCGCCAACAGCTATGATAATGAAATGACCGCTCTCTGCGAAGAGCGTCTGATGGCTTCCATTCCCTTCGCCGCCCGCTATCGTCTGGTAGACTTTACTCTCTCCAGCCTTGTGAACAGCGGTGTTGACAATGTGACCATCATCTGCCGCAAGAACTATCGCTCTCTTATGCGCCATCTGGGAGCCGGCCGGCCCTGGGATCTTTCCCGCAAGCACGGCGGTCTGAACATCGTTCCTCCCTATGCCGAGAAGTCCATTTCCGTTTACAACGGACGTGTGGAAGCCCTCACCAGTATTCTGGAATTCCTGAAGGCACAGAGAGAAGAATATGTCATTATCTCCGATTCCAACATCGTTTCCAATTTTGATTTCCGTGCGATGCTGGAGGAGCACAAGGCCAACAATGCAGATGTGACCATCGCATACAAGTCCGAGCCCATCCCTTATGGCTTCATGAATCTGCAGCCCACCGCCAATACAGATCTGTATTATACTTTGTCGGTGGAGAACCAGCGCATTGTGGAGATCCAGACTAACCCCAAGGAGTACGGTCCTCAGAATCTGTCCATGAACATTTATCTGATCCGTCGCGAACTCCTCATCGAGCTGATATCCAAGGCATACGCTAAGGGTGACCATTTCTTCGAGCGTGACGTACTGTCTCACCAGCTGGATTCCCTGCGTGTCTTCGGATATGAGTACACCGGATACACCGCTCGTATCGCGGATCTGGTGGGTTACTTCACCGAGAACATGAAGCTGCTGGAGCCCAGAAATTTGGATGCACTCTTCGCTTCCAATCCGATCTACACCACCGTTCGTGACGATAACCCTACCCGTTATCTGAACGGCGCTCATGCAAAGAACTGCATGGTAGCTGACGGTTGTGTCATCGAAGGTGATATTGAAAACTGTATCCTCTTCCGTGGCGTCAAGATCGGTCGTGGCACTAAGTTAAAGAATTGCCTTGTGATGCAGGATACTGTCATCGAAGGCAACTGCAATATTGAATACATGATCACTGACAAGGAAGTCCATATTTCTTCCGGTGTGGAAATGAAGGGATCTCCTTCCTTCCCTGTATTCATCCCTGCATACAAAGAAGTCTGATCCAAAGGAACATATCCTGCGGCGGAAAAAGCTCTCGCAGCCGCGAGAGCTTTTTTGTACCGAAATCTCTTGATCACTACAAAGCCTATTTTATAGAAGAAAACAGAAAGGAGTACCTATGGAGCACGAAGATTTTCAGGCCAAGATCGATCGACTGAACGAAATTGTTGCAGCCTCCCGCAAGATCGTCTTTTTCGGCGGCGCCGGGGTTTCTACCGAAAGCGGGATTCCGGACTTCCGAAGTGTGGATGGCCTCTATCATCAGCAATATGATTATCCACCCGAGACAATTTTAAGTCATACTTTCTATATGCATAACCGGGAAGAATTCTACCGATTCTACCGCGCCAAAATGCTGTGCACCACAGCGAAACCCAACGCAGCCCATAAGAAGCTGGCCGAACTGGAAGCTGCCGGAAAGCTGACGGCGGTTGTGACCCAGAACATCGATGGCCTGCATCAGGCCGCCGGAAGCAAAGTCGTTCTCGAGCTCCATGGCTCCGTGCTCCGGAATTACTGTGAAGGCTGCAATACCTTCTATGATATTGACTACATCCTGAAGACAGAAGGAGTTCCCAAATGCGAAAAGTGCGGGAAACCAATCAAACCCGATGTCGTGTTATATGAGGAAGGATTGGATCAGAAGACCATCAGCGATGCCGTCCGCTATATCAGCGAAGCTGA